>ERZ772921.969-NODE-969-length-17148-cov-7.685310_pt1 | contig 17148 bp, 19 predicted proteins | sample MGYA00512117_ERZ772921 | MGnify/ENA primary metagenome ERZ772921 (study PRJEB29015, sample SAMEA2737944) | human oral metagenome | biome: human oral; feature: human-associated habitat; material: dental | place: China | collected 2150 ... | reverse complement strand
GTCAAATCGTCAAATCGTCAAATCGTCAAATCGTCAAATCGTCAAATCGTCAAATCGTCAAATTGGCTAATCGTCAAATTGGCTAATCGTCAAATTGGCTAATCGTCAAATTGACAAATTGGCTAATCGACAAATTAGCCTACAAAGTTTTTGCGCATAAGCAGGGTCGGTAGCATAGCCTGCTTGCGCCACTGCTATGGCAAACTTATAAGGGTCTGCCCTAACTGCTAATGCCTTAGCATAGCGCTTGTGTTTAAAGAAAAACTGAGCGTGGTCAGCAAAACAGGCTTCGGGAGAGGGATAAGCCCTAAACCAATCTTTCACAATACATTCATACCTGCCGTCAGGGCGAAGTCGCACGCTGATAACCGCAGGGAACTGACCTACAGCAGGCGGTGCGCTCAGTATCTCGGTGGTGAGCAATAGCTGTCGCTCAGCTTCGCTACTATTGCGCAAGGCTTTCACTCCAAAAAACATATTCTTCGGTGCGTGTTGCCCCCAGCCACTCTCTAAGGCTGCCTGCGCTAAGATAAAAAGGTGCGAGATACCTGTCTGCTCCTCAACTGCCAGAGCTGCCTCTTTGTATTTGTTTATAAAATCTTGTACGATTGTTTCCATACTATTATTGTTTGTTTTTCGTTGCTAACAAAAGGGACTCTACTGCGTTTTCAAGTTCTTTGATGCGCCGGTTAGCCTCATTAAGGTCAGCGATAGCCTTGGCGTATTTAGCCGATAGGTCGTCTATCATTTCGCGATAGATATGTATCGCCTTATCTACATTGTCCAGCTCGCTGCTCTGTAGTTCTACTCGCTGCTTGGGTCTGCCGAAAAGCCAACCCGCAAAGCCCGAGAGCAATAATCCTATAAAGGAAAAAAAGTGTTCTTTTAGTAAGTCCATAATTATTAATTTGTTAATTTGCCGATTTGCTAATTAACAAATCGGCAAATTGACTAATTTCAAAGGGTTATTTCTTTAGTTACTACGTTATTAGGTCGGTCAGTAGCTGTTACTAGTATTTTGCTACCGCTAAGTGTTGCATTGATAGCGGTAGTAGTATACACCCACTTACCTTCGCTAAGAGCAGCAGCCCCTTCTTCTATAGCCGAGTTGTTAGCCGCTACTATCTTCACCTTTACGGTCATCACTTTCGAAGCATCGGCTACCTCTACAGCTATTTTCTCACCATTATGAGCGCCTGTATAAGCTGAAGTATCGATACGGTCTATTACCGGAGCCTTCAAATAGTCAGCTATAGCCATTATGTAAGCACTTACCCCAGGTCGTTTAGCAGCCTCTTCGGCGTATGCTTTTTTAAGAGTAGGGTCTTCCAAAGCATTTTTGGCATATACAGTTGCTTTAGCAAACTTTTGGTGGTGAGCCTCTTGCTTAGGCGTCTTACTAACCTTATAATTAGGAAATTTAGTAACGATAGTTCTACCGTTTACTTGTTTAAATACGAGTTGTTTACCAACTTTTCCGCTCAATCCAGCGATTACGATGTTGTTTTTACTTTTTGCCATTTTTTTTGAATTTTTTAAGTTGAACAATTAATTAAAGAGCGCTCTTTGTTTGTTTTGACACTGCAAAGGTGCGGCAAAAAGCAAAGCCTCGCAAATAGTTGTCACATCGTGTTACAACCCTGTCTCATCATACTACAACCCAACCCCCAAAACCACAAAAACAGAGAGACGAAAAACTGTGTGTTTTTCGTCTCTCTGTTTTGACTTTTGTCTTCAGAAAAGCGCTATGCCTTCTTTTGTTTCTCTAACATTCGTTTCTCTAACATTCGTACTGAAACAAAAGTCGAAACAACTGCTGCTAAAGAAAGGAGATTGAAGAGCAATTCTGTTTCTTGCCATTTTAAGAAAACTACAAGAATAGCTGCTATCAAAAGCCCCCTTAATAACCATTGGTATATTCTAAAAGTTTTCTTTGACATAGGGCGATCTTCTTCTGAAATAAAAGCTCGAACTTTTTGTAAAAATTTAGTCATAGTATATAAAAATTATTGGGTTATGATTCCGTATTAGTGAGGCAAAGGTATGAAGTATTCTTAATATACCCTCAGGGTTACAAAACTTTCATCTTCATAGCGTTTAAATTTATAAACAGCATCATTCATCAGCCCTTTGTTAAATACACCCAATGAGGCAAGCAACTCAAACTGTTGCTGAGTAAGCCCCGTCACGCGCTTAAAAAGCTCTGGTTCCAAGCGCCGCACCACATCGTAAAAAGTTTCTTCTCGATAGGTAGTCAGGTACATAAAGTACGGAATACGCGTAGCGAGTTTGCGCAACTTCTTCTGTATTTCGCCGCGCTTTGTTTTATACTCTTTTTCTTCTTCAGTTATTTTCTTATCGGGCTTTTCTCCTTTTTCGGCAGCCTCTTTCTTGGCTTTCTTTATCTTCTCACTCTTGTTAATCATAGTGCTAATATCATCGCGCAGCGAACGAAAATCTTCTATACTCTCCAAAGCAGCCATCGCTTCAGCGTTGTTCATCAGGCGACTCAAGGTAAGGGTATCTACATTCACCAGCAGATTGCTCTCCCAGCGGCGCACCAGCTGGTTAGCAGTTGTTCCCACTATAATTTTGTCTAATATATCCTGTGCATTAATAGCGTCTAATCGTCCCCCTTCGTAGTAAAGTACCGGCAAAAAGTGTATAAACTCAGCTACTGCCCGCTCCCTGCTTATCTCACTGTTCATCGTCAGCTGACCGCAGTATTGGTCTATCTGCTTCAGCGCACGGTCAGGAGCAAAGTCAAACACATAACAAAGGGTTTTAACTATTTCTTCGCGGTTAGGCGAAGTCTTATTCGGGTTTTTCAGTACCCAAGGAGTCTGCACCCTAAAAATCGACTGAAAATAAGTCTCCGGACTGGTAAGACTTCTCAATACAAAAATACCCGACCACGCAGGCACCGATACCCCTGTGGTGAGCTTACCACAAGATAGCGTAATCGACTCCGATGTAATAGGGTCACCCATTTGCTGTTTCATACGCCTCAAAGCCTCTTCTCCTATCCCTGCCTTAGTGCCCGAGCAGTTAATAATCTTATAGCTTTTGAAAAACACATTGGCTTTTAGCAGATTTTCCATCGCATCACAAGCCGACACATTAGGCAAAAACCAAAAAGTATGTTGCAAGTTCCTGAGCAATTCCACATCCGAAAAAGGCATAGGGGCAAAAATATCCGCTTTTAGGTCAGTTTCATTAGCCTCTAAAAATTGCCCTTTGATAAAGCTCAACCAACCTTGCACCGCTGTTTCATATTTGAATTTGGCGTTCTTTCCCTTGCCTTCCGCTTTAAAAAACACGTTGAGGTCAAACTCATCTTTATCACCTTTCTCAGCCATTTCTTCTACCTTCTGGGGCAATTTGTAGAGCATCATCTGCATTTTAGGCAACGATAGATACGGATTATTATCGCCCTGCCATTGCTCTTTGGCTTGCTGCTCATCGGTGTATGTCCAGCTAAAAATCTGGTCTTCTAAAAAATCGCCGTTTTGCAGGGCACGGAAAGGGGTGCCAGAGAGGTACAAATAATGGTTAGTAGTAATAGGCAGTGCTTCCTCATCAAAATCCTCTACAAAGCTAATATCGTTACCCTCTTCATTTTCTATATCCTTAGCCTCTGTTCGGTAGTCTTCGTACTCTTTTTTAAGTTGCTTTTCTATTTCTGTTTTAGGATTATTGAAAAGGTCTTGTGCTTTTTCGCGCCACGCCCCAAAGTGGTATTCGTCAAATATCACACAATCCCAATGCGTTTGGTGTATCCATTGGTTTTGCTCTTTAATGCCCTCCGTAGCTCTGTCTTTGCCCAATAGGTCTTGAAACGAACCAAAATACACATACGGGCGCTTCTTATCTATTTGCTCCCGCGAGATGTCAATCTCCGACTGCGATACAAACTGCCAGCCTTGAAAGTCGGTATGAGTAAGCAGGTCATCGCGCCACGCATTTACCACAGCAGGCTTAAAGGTGATAACAAGCAAGTGCTTCCAACCCATCGTTTTAGCCAACTGATAGGCAGCAAAGGTTTTTCCGAAGCGCATTTTAGCATTCCAAAGGAAGTGCGGTATATGCCCCTCAGTTGGTGGGTTGTTCTTAAAGAAATCAGCCGTAATAGCTACCGCTCTTTGTTGTTCAGGGCGCATTGCAAAGCTGTGATAGCGAGTCGCATCAGTGTCGTATTGCCCCGTCTTTTCATAGGTAACACACGCTTTGAGAAGCTCTACGCTACAGCGAAACCACTCGCCTTTTTCACGCACTACCTCCATACGTTGCAAGCGACGATGAATTTCGTGGTCGGTAAAGAAGGTGCCGTCATTGCGAATAGCGAGCTCATCGAGTTCAATGCACCACGTTTGTTGGGGCATTTTTACGGCTTCAGTTTGCTCGCGCACGCGTTCTTCAGCAGTGCGGGTAGTATACCCCACCTTTAGGCAATCAGGGAAACGCTCATCAGAATACGCATAAATACGAGGAATATTCATAAAATCAGTAATTAGTTAGATTATTTTTCAGATGTTGTTTGGGTATGCTTTTCTTTTTCTATAGCCTCTAAGAGTTCTCTTAAAAGCTTTTCTCTAGCTTCAAAAAGTCCTTTGGTTACTTCTTTTCTACAACCTTCTCTAATTTCTCTCTCTTCTCTTGCTATAGAGCTAAGTATAAGAACCAAGCTGTTTTGTAACAACTGTACTCTTGTTAGGTTTGCTTTTTTCATTTTATAAAGTTTTTTATTTTTTTAATATTTTTAGGTTATAACATTATCTTTTAATTATCTTCTCGTGGTTTATCTAATTTCAGAATAATATTCTTTTTCTCTTCCGGAGAGAGAATTATATTATACTTTTCTTTCAATACTTCAAAAAGGTCTTCTATCGTGAATACACAATTTAATGCTTTTAAACGTTCTATCAATTCCTTCCATTTAATATTTTTCTCAATCCTACAATTTTCAACCTCTTTGGAATATTCATTCCATTCATTATTGAATTTTTCTTCAAGGTTTTTAATATCATCTTTTCTGGTTAAAAACATAAATATTTCAAAAGAAAGACTTGAATTATCTTCTCCCAATGGAGCCATTAAAGGATGTAAAACAACTCCTCTTTTTTCAATAAAAGAGTTTATTTGCAAAGCTCTTTTCTCGAATCTGACATCTATTTCAGTTTTATCGTAAACATAAGTAAGATTTTCTTTTTCTTCCATTTTATTTCAATTTAGTTTATTAAACATTCTACTCCATTACATCTATTTTTTCCTCTATATAGGCTATTTCGTCTGCGGTAAGCCCATACTTTTTATAAAGTTTTTCATCTGTCCATTCTTCAGTAAAATCTTGTAGAGGGACAAACTGGTATACACCACGAGGTCCATTTTGGGTTTTCTTTTTGATAGAAACCAAGTATCTAAAAAACCTTGTTTTAATATAGCTAATGATATTTTCACACTCTTGTTGGGTGAAATGATGCTCATTAGGATTATAGCCAATTACCAAATAAGTCTGCGAACATACACTATTAGGCTCCCCATAAAAAGGTACTCCTAAAATCCTACTATCAGTACCCGAACCTCCTGCTGCAGGAATAAATACTTTATGTAAGTCTTTAGTTCTTTTGTTTTTAGGTATTTGATCTTCTCTTATCCAAGCCACTCCAGCTACTTTTTTATTGGGATAATACTTTATGTTATATTCTTCTGTCTTTTTAGTAGAAAACTCATTCCAATTAGAAGTGAGTAAAATACTATTATCAAAAAAGTGCTTTGGACTTACTAAATTAGAAAAATTATTTTCTTTTATATAGTTTCCTTCGACATCACTAATTTTATCCAAAATAGTAGCTGCTTGGATATCTCTAACAATAATTCCTGTATCGTTTGCATCTAAATACTCATTCCTATGAATCGGCTTTTTTGTTATATCTGCATAAAGATAATAATCACATATTCCGTCATAGTCTTTATCCCATAAGAAATAATTTACACCTCCTTTAATATCTACCCCTTGGAAAACATCATTTGAATTTTGAAAATCATGCATCACTCTGAACTTATTAGAGCTTAACATCCTGTCAATCCATTCATCAGGCACTCCTTGTGTACTTCTTGTCATCCAACGACTTGGTACAATCATACAAATAAATTTAGGATTTAGTTTAATCGCTTGGTCTATAAAAAGATGATAAATAGCTCTAGCATTAGAACTATTAGCTCCTTCAATGCCAAATCCTAATTGGTAAGGTGGATTGCCGATGATTACATCAAATTGCATTTTTTTATAAGGGTTTTTGTTATGTATAAATAGATAGGCGTGTTGTTCAAGGGCAGTGCGTTGCTCAGCACCAAACTCTCTTTCGGTGGCACCACAATAACTACACTTGCCCCTAACGAAGGTATGCTCACAAGGGGCAAAATAAATATTGCCATCAGGGTTACCTTGCTGGGCAAAAATATCGGTAAGGCAGTGTGCTAACTCGGTAGTATCTTTACTGCAATAAAGGGTACGCCGCGCCATAAGTGCCGTAAGTTGGGTAATAGCAATGCCGTAAAGTTGCTGCCCCAATATATGGTCAAGGCGCTCCTGAGGGTCAGGTATAACCGTTGCCAAACCTTTCATCAGCCGTTTGGCTATCTCGCGCAAGAATACACCACTCTTAGTAAAAGGGTCTAAAAACTTAGCATTGGGGTCGCTCCACAACGCCTCGGGCAAAGTATCAAGCATACGGTTTACAACCACTGGTGAGGTAAAAACTTCGTCATTACTCAGGTTTGCTAAACAATCTAATACATCCATACTATTGTTAATTGGTTATACAAGTCAAAATTGATAAACTATTACATTGCTGAGAGCTCTACCTACAGGTATTTACGTTAAACGTTGTAATATATTTTCCGTTTTTTATTTCGTTCATTCTTTTAATTTTTAGTTTTTTCTTTCTCTCTTCAGAGTCTTGTGCTGAGAAAATAAATATCATAAAAACTAAGCCTAAAATCATATGTACTATTACTCCTGCCATATTGTTTAAATTTTAAAGGTTATTACTATTGTTTATTTTTTTATTCTATGTCAATTGGCTAATTTTCAAATTTGCTAATTTCTAAATAGGGTTTATACGCTGAGGTCTGTGCGTGTAGTTCATTGTTTGCGCCAAACATATCCAACTGTTTACCTACATTGCCAGTGGTAGTGGTCTCAAAATCAAAAGTGCGATAAGCTACTTGTGTAAAGTCAGGTTCACTAAAAAGCCATTCGTAGAAAACAATAGGCTGCCCATCGGCAGTTTTGTAGGTAAGGGCATCACCACAAATAAGGTTCTTTTGCATTATAAACCGAACGCTCTCAGCAAGGGCTTTCTCTAAAGAGTGTCCTTGCACTTGTTCGTAGGTATCTAAAAGTTCGTTAAAAAGCCGTTCACGGCATTCGGCTATATTGTCGGGCAATATATCTATCCCATAGATACTGCCCACTACCTGTAGCAAATGGGTATCATACGCCAAAGGTTGTTTGCCGTACTGTTCAGCGAGAGAGCGGAGTTTGCGGCGTAAGATTTCAATAAGGAAATTGCCATTACCGCAGGCGGGTTCTAAGAAAGTAGCGCTAAGGCTAAAGCTCTGTTCTTTTACCAAATCGAGCATAGCATTCACCTCGCGTGGGTTAGTATACACCTCGCCGTGGTCAGCAACTCGCTGTTTCGATTTTACTTGTGGAAGTTCCATAGCAAAGAGCCTTCACCTGTTCCAAAGTGAAGAAATAACGCTTAAAAAGCGTGGAACAGCAGCTCTACTCTTTGCAAAATTTAAAAATAGTAGCTCATAGCAAAGGAAGACACTATTGCGCTTCCTTTGCTCTCAGGCTAACCTATATTCTGCGTTACTGACAAAAATTTTCCAGATTTTTACGGGTAACAGAATAAAGCTAACGCTTTTTTTTGTAATGTAGATATAAAAAAAAGCGTGAACTAATATTCTACTCTGTTACCCGTAAGCGTCTGGAATCGCTCAATAACACAGAAATAGATAGCTCACGCCTATAATTAGGTGGAGCATTATCCTTTTGTTTCTGTGTTATTTTAAAAATTTTCCAGATTTTTACGAGTAACAGAACAAAAGCTAACGCTTTTAATATGTCTTTATTTTGGGTGCATAATTACAACAAAAAAGCCTATTATGCAATTTTTTTACAAATATTTTTTAGCAAACATATATAACTCACTGATAATAAGAAAAATAAAATCAAACAAGTTCCTTGTTTGATTTTATTTTATTGAGTTAAAACACCCCGTAAGTTGTATATTTTCCTTTAGAAAACTATAAATTAGTAAATTTAATCAATAGGGTTTTCAAATTTTACAAAGTTAATAGTAGGAAGTATTACAGGAGCTACACCCGACTGTAGAGTTAAGTTTGAAACGAAAGCCCGTAAGTAAGGATAGGCTATCGCAGGAGCATTTATCTTAAAAAAATGAGAGTCTTTAAATTCTTCTGAAATTTCTTCATCAGTTACAAAGTTAAACATAGCCTCAATATCTAAGTTGAATTTTTTGTCGTTCAGAGTTAGATAAAAAATAATTCTAAAAAAATTCTTATTTTTATCACTAAAAACTTTTTTAAACTTCAAATCAAAAGAATTTTCTTCTCTTCTTTCTTTGTTATTTAGAAGAGAATAATTCATTTCTACAATCCCCCAGTTTTCAAATTGTATTTGCATATCTAATCTCTAAATTAATTAAGCTGCGACCCCTAACAATTCTAATTCTTTATCTTCATACTCTGAAGGAGCAAAATATTTTCTTTCTTCATTAAAAGCAAAAAAATCATAATTAAAATATTTCTCAGCTTCAAATATATCTTTAAAACTATCTATATCTCCTTCCTTATCTACTTCTTTAAACCCATAAGAAAGAGCTTTTTCATAAAGTTCATCTGGGTCTATTTCATTAAAATATTTTTCTATTTTATCTTTTACATCTGCAAGTTTCATAATATTTTCCCTCTTTTTACTACTTTCTTTGATTTAATATTTTTTTCTGGATTATAAACTGTACAAATTGTACAATTATTAGTTCTAAAATTTATATCCTTTATTCTTTCCTCTTTAAATTTAATATAAAAATTCCCTTTAACAACTTCTAAATGAAGTACTCCATCTTCTCTTGCCAAATTTATAAGTTCTCCATCATAAGGTTCTCTTAAATTTTTATTTTTTCTTCTCCGCCTATTTTCTATTGTTTTTAGAAATTTTTCTTTCAAAAAAGACAGCACTTCAACACCATCTGCTGTTGTTAAATCTAAAAATCTATCCTCTTCTACTGCAATTTCTGATTCTATAACTGCAAAACTGGTATACTTATATTTCTTATTATCATTGTCCCAAGACTGTGCTTCTGCCCACTTTTCTGCTAATTCTATGGTTTTTCTAGCAATACCCTCTACAAAAAAATAAACCCCATCGCCTAACCAATGCTGATAACCTCTTGATTTTTTATAGTTAGCATTAAGTATTCCTTCACAACTGTCAATATCTGTGCCGTGATGTCCTTTTATAGTAATGATACCCATAAATTATAATTGTATTATAACTCTCTACAAGTATTTATAAACATATATGGGACAAAGATACATCATTTTTTTGAATTAAGGAAATTTTTCTTCTCTCCTTCACTTTAGATACTCTTACACTATACGATGAGCGAAAGATAAGCGAAGAAAAGTCGGCGAGCTGGCGCAGCCGAGTAGGTAACGAAGGATTACCGAACAACAGCAATCACTACAGCGGTATTGCTACCGCCAAAGCCCGAGGCAGTTTTAAGGAAATACGTTAGCTGTTGGTGTTGGTGTTCTTTTAGAAGATGCAAAGGGTGTGGCACACCGTTGTCTGAAGAATTAAGGCTCTTTAGTAGCACCCCTCTGCGAGCCGCCTCTATGGTGACGATAGTTTCCAAGAGTCCTGCGGTGCCTAAGGTATGCCCAAAATAACCTTTGTAACTATTTAGCGGCACCTCAAGCAGTTGCGCACGACTAAATGCGTGACTCTCCATCTCGTCATTATAGCGCGTACCAGTGCCGTGAGCGTTGATAAGCTGTATTTGCTCAGGGCACAATTGGGCTTCCTGTAGGGCGCGCTGTACGCTTTGGTAGAGTCCTTCGCCGGTACGCGAGGGGGCAGATATATGGGCAGCATCATTAATAGAGGCGCTGCCCAACAGTTGCGCTTTAGCCCCTTGTGGGTCGCGAGTTACGTAGGCTGCCGCTGTGGCTTCCCCCAAAGTGATGCCGTCTCTATCCGGACTGTAAGGCTTGCAAGGGTAGGCACTGATAGCCTGAAACGACTGAAACCCCGAAAGCACAAAGTCGCTTATCTCATCGCCTGCCAATACTATTGCGCTGTCGTACGCGCCTGCCTTTAGCAATCGGTCAGCTACCGATAGCGCCATCACTCCTGATACACAGGCATTAGAAAGCACGATAGGCTGAGAGGTAACCCCCAGCTGAGTTGCTATTTTATGTGCTAAAGTAGAGAGATAAGGCAAAGAGGCATCAGTCGATAAATGGTTGATATTGCCTTTGGTAGTAGAGAGGATAAAAGCAGTACGCGGACTGATAGCAATGCGTGGTAGTAGAGGCTGCACTGCCAAAAGCAGCAATTGCTCTAAGCGCGAAAACTCCCCTTTGAAAGGGGTAGTAACAAATTGAGCAGCTATTCCCTCATCGTCTATCTTCGATAAGGGAATGGCTGCCCATCTACCCATAGTGGGGTGTTTTGCAATACCCGATTGCTCTTGTAGTACAGCCTCTATAGTACTAACAAGGTCAAAGCTCAAAGGGGTCACTATGTTATACTCTGTAAAAAACAATCTTTTCCTAATTATGTGCTTTCGGCTCGCCTCTTACTAACCCTACATAACTTATAACGGCCACTACTATACAAATCGCCATAGCAAAGACCATTGGGCGTTCAGTATCAATGGTGAAGAGGGCAAGAAGCATACCCACTACCGAGCCAATACCAAAACGCAACATACCCGTAAGCGAGTTAGCAGTACCGGCTACTTCGGGGTACATATCTAATATGGCGGCATTAGCGCTACTCGACACTACCGACACAAGTCCCACATAAGTGGCTACCCCTACTACTGTAGCCCATAATCCCAAGTGAAAAATACCGCATACTAACAGCCATACACCAGCTATTAGCTGTATGGTGAGCCCCAATCGCAATGATTTTTCTACGCCTATTTTAGTAACAAATTTACCATTGAGCGAGGTGGCTGTCATCATCACGAGGATATTTAGCAAAAAGAAATAACCAAAATGCTTAGGTGCTACCCCAAAAAGCCCTGTATAGACAATAGAACCTGCTGAAAGGAAGCAGAACATACCTGAGTACGAAAGCGAATTGCAGAAAATATAGCCTAATACCTTTTTATTGCTCAACAATCTGCCAAAAACCTTTAGAATACTACCTATCTTTAAAGGCGTTCGTCTGGCAAGCGGAAGGGTTTCAGGTATTTTAAAGAAGACTAATAGGGCACATATCAACCCCAATGCCATTAGCACATAAAAGATAATATGCCAATGAAACCAATCGGTTAGGTACCCGCCCAATACCGGAGCCAACAAAGGGGCTATCATCGTAACAATCATTATCATAGACATCTGCCGCGCAAACTCATTCTTAGCAAAAAGGTCACGTAGCAATGCCCCTGTAACTACAGCTGGCGAAGCTCCAAAAAAGCCCTGCACAAAGCGCAACGCATAGAAATGCTCTATATGCTTCACTTGGGTAATGCCTAAAGACACCACTGCCGACACTACTATACCAATAAGAATGATTGGTTTGCGCCCATAACTATCAGATAAAGGCCCCCAGAAGAGCTGCCCAAAGGCAAATCCGAAAGTAAAAAGGGCTAAAGTAGTTTGTATTTTCTCCTGCGATACGCTAAAGTCATTCGCTATATTGAGGAACGCAGGTAAGTACATATCTATCGCTAAAGGCGTGAGCATTGACAAGATGCCCAAGATAAGTACAAACAAAAAGTCGGCACGTGGCTCTTGCACTATTTTTTAGGTTCTTTAATGTTATTGATATCCTTCAAAAGTTGTTGGTAGTGCAGTTGGTTGATACTATTAGCAGCTTCGCCTTGTAGGACTTGTTGTAGGTATTTTTCTACTTTGTTAAGATTTTGTAAGGCGAAAATACGCACATCAGACACTTGGTTAAGCGCTATTTTATCAGTTTTGTTCTCTGGATTGATGAGTTTGCCTAATTGTTCTATATAAGCGCGCTGTGCCCCACGTCTGTAAGTGTTTTGGCGTGCCTCAGAAGCATTTAGGGGTTTCCATACCGCAGCAAATACATCGTCTAAATACTCGTCGGCAGTATATGGGTTTTGCGATACCAACGCCTGATTGGCAACGCGATAGAGTACCCCTTCAGCTAAAAGATACGCCAAGGTAGTATTCTGCAATCCTAATATACTTCCATCAACATCAACTCCTATTTTATCGGTTATCTCTTGTGGATACAACCAAAGTGGCGTGGTAAACAAATGCTGGTCTATATAAGCAACTGCCTCTTTTACTTTCTCTTTAGGCACTTCTCTATACATCTCTTTATCGCCTACAAAACCTATATATCTGCTGCCTATATACTTAAGTACGTGGTTTAGATAACGACGGTACTGCTGAACAGCCGCTTGGTGCATTCCTGACAAATATTCATACTTATCATTAGACTGCTTTGTCCACTGAGGTAGGTTTTGTACTACGTATTTCAGGTTTTTAAGTCCGTAAGTGTTGGCTTTCATCACGTCGTCTGAAAGGTCTTCGCGTTGAGCACGAGGGTCTTCGTTATTGCCCTCGCCTCCAAACCACAAACGAGGATTTGCTTTTACACGCTGAGTAGTAATATCGGCAAGAGCTTCTTGCTCGGCATACTCATCTTTATATTTATCAGCATAGTAGCGGTAGCCCCACTCTATCGCCCATTTGTCGTAATCGCCTACACGAGGGTAAATTCCTTTAGAGGAAATGTTGTCTTCGGGCTGTGCTACATAGTTGAATCGGGCATAGTCCATAATAGAAGCCGTGTGACCGTGCGCTTCTACCCACGCCTTGTCGCGGAGTTTTTCTACCGGAGTGGCATAGCTTGCCCCCATATTGTGGCGCAACCCTAAGCAGTGCCCTATTTCGTGCGAAGAGACAAAGCGAATAAGGTCGCCCATAAGCTCTTCGTTTAGAGGCAAAGTGCGTGCGCGCTTATCTATCGCTCCTGCTTGTATCATATACCATTCTTGTAAGAGCTTCATCACATTGTGATACCAACCTACGTGGCACTCTATAATCTCACCACTGCGAGGGTCGGCTATGTTAGGCCCGTAGGCATTGCTTATTTCAGAAGGCAAATATCTGATAACGCAGAAGCGCGCATCTTCCATACTCATAGAAGGGTCGTTAGGCCAAGGTTTAGCTACTATAGCATTCTTAAAGCCTGCTTGCTCAAAAGCTACATTCCAATCGTTTACCCCTAAGATAAGGTATTTTTGCCATTGCTTAGGAGTGGCAGGGTCTATGTAGAAAACGATTTGCTTTTTAGGCTCTACCAATTGCCCTTTTAGGTATTTTTTCATATCCTCTTTGCGAGGCTCTAAACGAAAACGGTGTATGTAGGCTTCCGCCTCGGTGCGCTGTTGGTCATCGCCAAACTTCACGAACCTGCTAGCAAAAAAGCCTACACGAGGGTCGAAAAGGCGTTTGCTCATTGGCTCTTTGGGCAGTAATACTATCGAAACGTTTAGCCCCACGCTTACTGCTCCTACACGATTGGCAGCCGGTATATTGCTAGGCGATGCCGAAAAAGTGCGCATCGCATTGATTTCTACATTGATAGGATAAGTACGCATATCTTCTACATACGAACGGTCGAGGGCAGCATTGCCTAACTTCTGTGCAGTCTTGAAGCTAGATGAAAAACTGATAATGCTATTGTCTTGCTTGAAGAAATCAGTAACGTCAATCAGCTGACTTTTCGTCTTAGGATTGCGCCCTATTACATTGAAAGACGCGATGATAGGGTTAGCACTCGAGTTGGCTACCGCTGTGTAGATGTTATGTGTGCTATCGGCCTGTTGTACATTTACAAAAGCGCGCAGCGAAAGGGTCTTGTCGGTGCGTTGCTCGAAGTAAATGGTCTGCTCGTTTACCTTTTCGCCTGCATACATTCCGAAGTTATCAGGAGCCGTTTTTAGGCGGGTAACACAGAGCAAATAGCGATTTAAGAGGGTATCGGGTATTTCGAAATACCATTTTTCCTCTATTTTTCGTACAGTAAAAAGTCCGTTGCGCTCTATGCCTCCTTTTTTGATGAGTTTGGCGTACTCTTCAGCGCGTTTTTGTTCGGGTGTCTTTTCAGTCACCTTTGTTTTGGTCGTATCCTTAGCAATAGTGTCTCTTACGGCTGTAGTTTTCTGCGCAAAAGACAGGGTCGTAGCTGCTAAAAGGAGCAAAAAAATGTTCTTTTTCATTTTTCAAATAATAATTTATAGGTTCTACAGAATAGGATTTTCATTTGCCATTAGTTCGGCTATATCATATATTTTCACTTGTGTTTCTTTCTCTTTTGTCTTTACTCCATCGGTCATCATCGTATTGCAAAACGGACAAGCGGTGGCAATAATATCGGGACGCACTTCGAGGGCTTGCTCGGTGCGGAGTACATTTATCTCCTTATCCCCTTTTTCAGCTTCTTTGAACATCTGTGCCCCCCCTGCACCGCAGCACATAGCACGAGATTTGCACTTTTTCATCTCTACCAAATCGACTTCTAACCGGCTGAGGAGTTCGCGCGGCGCATTATAGACCTTATTGGCTCTGCCCAAGTAGCAGGGGTCGTGAAAAGTAATGCGTTTGCCTTTGAAAGTACCGGTTTCAACCGTTAAGCGTCCCTCATCGATAAGGGTTTTGAGCAGCTGGGTGTGGTGCATTACTTCGTAATTGCCCCCCAGCGCAGGGTATTCGTTTTTGAGAGTATTAAAACAATGCGGACAGGTAGTGACTATCTTGGTGACCTGATAACTATTAAGCACCTCTATATTCATCATTGCCTGCATCTGAAAAAGGAACTCATTGCCGGCGCGCTTAGCAGGGTCGCCAGTACAACTCTCTTCGGTGCCAAGCACAGCAAAGCGCACCCCTGCTTTCTGCAAAAGGTGAGCAAAGGCTTTGATAATACGTTTCGCTCTGTCGTCAAAACTACCAGCACAACCTACCCAAAAGAGTACTTCGGGGGTTTCGCCTTGTGCTGTGAGTTCCGCCATTGTTGGAATCATAATAATTTGTCAATTTGGTGCGAGCCGCACGGGCTGTGATTTGTCAATTAGTTAATTGGCTTATTGGCAAATTGACTAATCGTTGAATACTTCTACGGTTTGTTCTTTGAGGATAAAATCGGTGAATTTGCCTTTGTAGCGGGTGGCTTTTACGATGTGATTGTCTATCCAATGATAATTGCCGCCGCGGGGTTTGCCAAAGATGATGCCGTGGTACTTAAAGCCGTGCTTTTTGAGCCACTGCTCGGTAACCTCGCGATGCTCTTCGGTACGCGAGGTGAAAAAGTAAATAACGTGACCTTCGTCATACCATTTGTTTACTTGTGCCAGCGCATCGGGGAATACCTCGGCAGTAGCCATACGTTCAGGCTCTTCGTTAGGGATGTCCTCGCCTACCGTGCCATCAATGTCGATGAGGTAGTTCTTCACTCCCTCTGGCAATATAGGGTTCTTGTTGCCTTGAGCATCTTCTTTTAGGGTAAATTTTACGGTATCCATTTCTTTTCAAAATTAGGTTTTCGTTTTTGGAGGAAGGCATCGCGCCCTTCTTTGGCCTCATCGGTCATATAAGCAAGGCGGGTGGCTTCGCCAGCGAACACTTGTTGCCCTACCATACCGTCATCGGTGAGGTTCATCGCGAACTTCAGCATTTTGATAGAAGTAGGCGATTTGGCCATTATCTCTTGCGCCCACTGAAAAGCGGTAGCTTCGAGCTCGTTATGAGGTATAACCGCATTTACCATACCCATCTCGAAAGCCTCTTGAGCGGAATAGTTGCGCCCTAAGAAGAAGATTTCGCGCGCTTTCTTCTGTCCCACCATTTTAGCGAGGTAGGCAGAGCCATAACCAGCATCAAAACTGGTTACATCGGCATCGGTTTGCTTAAAGATAGCGTGCTCTTTGCTGGCGAGGGTAAGGTCGCAGACTACGTGCAATGAATGTCCGCCCCCCACAGCCCAACCAGGGACTACGGCAATTACCACCTTGGGCATAAAGCGAATAAGGCGTTGCACCTCGAGAATGTTGAGGCGATGATAGCCATCGTCGCCCACATAGCCTTGGTGGCCTCGCGCTTTTTGGTCGCCCCCACTGCAAAAACTCCACACGCCGTCTTTAGGCGAAGGGCCTTCGGCAGAGAGCAATACGGCGCCTATATTGATGTCCTCATACGCATCTTTGAAGGCATCGAGGAGTTCGGAGGTGGTTTTAGGGCGAAACGCATTGCGCACCTCAGGACGGTTGAAGGCGATACGCGCCACTCCGTCGCATTTTTTATACGTAATATCTTCGTATTCTTTTACGGTTATCCAGTTCACAATTATGTATTTTATCTTTTAGAATGCAAATGTACAAATATTTTTTAATTGACGACTTTCCTTCGCTCATCGTTCGCTCATCGTTCGCTTATCCTTCGCTTATCCTTCGCTCATCCTTCGGTGAAGATAGCTATTAAGGGAACTGCAAAAAGGTTGTTCAACTATGGGTTGATAGTTACGATTTTACCTTCGCGGCGCACTACAATCTTTTGGTTATTCTTGCGTTTTTCGGCAATCATTCGCTCATAAGCAAGAGATAAACCTTTTAAAAGTTTTTCTTCTAATATATCTTTTTTAATTTCTTCCTTTTTCATAGCTGTTTTTCATTTGATTATAGAGGTCTGTATTATAAATTATTTCTTTCTCTCCTTTGTATTTCTTTGCAATAGGAGTACGTTCTCCCTGTGAATTATCAAATATATAACAAATATCTACCATATCAATATAGATAGTAAAGAGATTGGCAATGCCGTTATAATATCTTCTTTCAATGGTTT
>ERZ772921.962-NODE-962-length-17281-cov-2.731685_pt1 | contig 17281 bp, 13 predicted proteins | sample MGYA00512117_ERZ772921 | MGnify/ENA primary metagenome ERZ772921 (study PRJEB29015, sample SAMEA2737944) | human oral metagenome | biome: human oral; feature: human-associated habitat; material: dental | place: China | collected 2150 ... | reverse complement strand
CATTTGTCTGAACTCGTCGAATCCGTCAACACACACTGCTACAGTGTGTGTTGCAAACTCGATACAGGCGTATAAGTGTTCTCCTGGGCGGAGAACACTTATACCAGCGTCGTGCATGAACGTGTTGAGCTTACGCCCGACACGCCCGTTGATGACATCGATGCCAGGGTTGTAATAAGTGCCCATGATACTCTTTCTCCTCATCCAGGCGGAGCGCCCGTGTCTCCTCTCGAGAAAACACTACTCAGACGCCCGGATGGCGGCCAGCAAGATGAGGTTATCGGGCACTAACTACTATTGGCCTAGGAACTAGCGCCAGAGAATCTCACCTTGCTGTCTATTCTCCCGCTTGTCAAAAAACACTTTTGGTCAAACACGATAGGTTTGTCAACAAAAGCTAATATATATATATCAATAATTGATAACGCTGTCAACTTCTTTCTATATGTAGCACAGCACATCATGAACGCCTCGTAGCATGCGCTTGTAGGCTTATAATTATCGCTTGGTGGATCTTTCGGCGTCTTTAGCTTGCTTATATGCTTTCGTCACGGGTTCGAGGCCACGCTTGACGCGTTCGCGGTTGGCTTTGAGTTGCTTCTCGTCGCGGAATGAGAGCTTGATGGGGGTGCCGGTGTAGTCGTAGGTGTCGCGGATGCGCCGCTCGAGGTAGCGCTTGTAGCTCCAGTGGACGAACTTGAGGTTGCTGCCGTAGATAACGAACCATGGCGGATTGATGTCTGTCTGGACGATGTAGCGCAGCTTGGGGTGGGTGTTCTTGAGGCCTGCTGGTGGGTGCTTCTGCACGGAGCGCTGCAGGAGATCGTTGAGGGTGCGCGTGGTGGTCTTTTGCTGGCGATGAGCAGCGATGCCAAGAGCGAGGTCGAATAACTTCGTCACATTCTGGCCCGTAACGGCACTGGTAAAGATGAGTGGTGCCCACGGCGTGAAGTCAAACTGAGCGGAGATCTGCGGGGCGAGTGCATCGCGCGTGTAGGCATCTTTGCCTTCCACGGCATCCCACTTGCTCACGACGATGGCCATGCCCTTGCCTGCCTCGGCAATGATGCCAGCAAGCCGTTGGTCGAGGGCGGTGTTGAGCTCGTTCACATCCATCAGGAGGAAGCAGATATCGGCTTCCTCGATGGCAGCCAAAGTACGCAAGACGCTAAACTTCTCGATGCCCACCTCCTGCTTGCCTTGGCGGCGAATGCCGGCGGTGTCGAGTAGCTCGATGGTTTGCCCCTGGTAGCGCAGGCGGATGCGATTGACATCACGTGTGGTGCCTGCTACTCCAGCCACAATGGCTTGCTGCTTGCCCGCTAGTGTGTTGAAGAGGCTGGATTTGCCGACATTCGGCCGGCCGATCAAAGCAATCTTGAGCACATCGCTCGGCTCTGCTTGGCGCTTCTCTGGGATGTGTTGGCAGATCTCATCCAGCGCATCACTAATACCACTGTTGTGCTCGGCACTGGTGCGGATGATACTCTTGATGCCAAGACGAAGAAACTCACTAGTGGGCAAGCTGCCCCGCAGGTCGGTTTTGTTGGCAATGAGAATAACAGGTTTGCGACTCTTGAGGGCGGTCTTGGCGACGCGCCGATCTTCATCGCTGGGGTATTCGGTGCTATCCACGACGACGAGAATGACGTCGGCCGCATCGGATGCATCGGTAATTTGCTCTTGGATACTTGCCTCAAACTCGTCTTCGGCTGGCTTGAGGCCGGCTGTATCGACCAGCCAAAACTCATGCCCATGGTAGGCTGCCTTGCCCACCACCCGATCGCGTGTCGTGCCAGCCTCGCGTGCTACGATAGCCTGCTGCGAGCGCATCATACGATTAAACAGCGAGCTCTTGCCAGCATTGGCACGCCCGATGATTGCAACGGTAGGAAGTTTGGTAGCCATAATGATCTCATTATATCATGAAAGCGCGCGAACGGATTTGCAGCGCCTGCTCCCCTCTTGTACAATAAAAGAACGAGTGCGGCAACGGGCTCACTCTCATTGATAAAGACTGAAATACAAGGAAGTGCGTAATGACCAATGAGATACCACAGCCAGCCTATACTACCCTATTGCGCCAGTCGATAGAATATTTGGATGAGAGCTTAGGTCAGCCGCAGCTGATTGACAGCCTGGGTGCGCTGGGCGTCTCGGCAGTAGCGCTTCAGCAGCGGGCGGCGATGCTGACGGTTGCCGATGTCCGCACAGGTGCCACACAGCGAGAACTCGATAACCATGATGGTGCGGAGCCGCGCCTCTTCCAGCGTGATCACCAGGTGCAATCGCTTGATGGTTGGCATCGGCGCGACATTATTCCTCTTGCAATTGCGCCAGAGACGCGCGACGTCTGGACGGATATGACCGACCCTATGCCGCTGCAGCGGCAGCAGGCTGGCGTAGCGCACAATGCCCCGTGGCGGCTTGGCGCGGCCAAGTGGTACTATGCGCCAAGCCGAATTCTTGCCGCACCACACATGTCGGCCCAGGCGGCACCAGTCAGAATACGTGGCACGTATGCTGCATGCATTGTTGATATGGGGCGGGTTGGACGCACTTCCATGCATGCTCGGCCGAATATTATGATGAATCAGACTAGACTACCTCTCCATGATGATAGCGAGAGGGCGCGCATCATCACAGCCGGTGTACTCCTCCATGAGTTAAGTCACGCTAATGACGCCATCACCGCTCCTTGTACACCCTGGGGTGAGCCACCATATGCACTGTTCTCTTCTGAGCTCAAGGCGTACACGTTACAAGCACGGTTCCTTCGCCAGCATGATATGCCGCTGCACCGTGACTTATCGGCTGTGCAGCAGATCGAGACGATTCGGGCACGCATCAACCACCCAGAGCGGCCCTTTGACAAAAACCCTACTATCATCCAGGCTCTTGGCGCGGCTGGCGTCCTCTGGCGGATGGGGCCACGATGAGCGAGTTAGTTAGTTAACTATTGAGGATAATATAGCGACGCACAGTAAAGATAATAACGGTGAGCAAGAATGCAATGCCAATGACGAGAATAGCTAAGCTCACAGCATAGAGCCACCGCGGGAGAGGCCGCTTTTTCTCTGTGGCGTCTTGAGTATCTTTGTCTTTTTTCTTGTGCCATGGCCGCCAGACTAGCCACCACGTGCCAACACAGGTAGCGATAATGATAATCTCGATAGCTAAGGCATAAAGGTCGAGACCATAGCGGGCGTGATCGCCAAAAGGTATCATGCGCGGCGGAGTGGGTGTCTCGCTCCAGAAGTGGTCATCCTTGGGGTCGAAACAGAGCGTGCGCTCGTGGAGTGGACTAAGCAGCCAGGTGACGGTGTCATCCGTCACATAACGGAGCCTGTACCGTGGGGTTGGGTCTTTAAGAATAGGCATACACATATATTGCTATTGTATATTATTTTTTGCTGAGAGTGCAAGAAGGTGCTGCCCTATTGCGCAGCGACGTCTTGCCACTCACCTCGCGGTAGTTTGCCCAGGCTATAGCTGCCAAAGTGTGTGCGGTGCAGGCGCACCACGGTGTAGCCTAGGGCGGCGAAGGTGCGGCGGATCTGGCGGTTGCGGCCCTCACTCATGCTAATGTGCCACTCGGTGCGACTATCGGGTCGAAGACGCGTGAGGATGAGCCGGCTGGTACCATCGGCAAGCTGTATGCCGTAGTCGCTGATCATCTGCTGGTGGAGGGGTTCGAGTGGGTGGTCGAGCCGGACGTGGTATTCTTTGACTTTCGCAAACTGTGGGTGGGTCATGCGGTAGGCAAAGTCGCCGTTGTTGCTGAGCAAAAGCAGGCCCGAGCTATCGGCATCGAGCCGGCCAACGGGCTTAAGAGCATGCAACTCTGCTGGCAAAAGGCTATAGATGGTGAGCTGTGACCCCTGTTGTTTGCGCGAGCAGACGTAGCCAACTGGCTTGTTGAGCATAATAGTGTGGTAAGTAACCTGCTCGGGTAGTGGCGCGCCCCGTACCGCTACAAGGCTGCCTGGCTGGAGGCGGGCACCGAGCACAGCTACCTCGCCATCAACCACGACGTCTCCAGCGGCGATTAGGTCATCCGCTTGGCGGCGCGACAGGCCCAGCGCAAGCGCAATGTGTTTGTTAAGGCGAGTAGTCGACATGCTTCTATTATATCACCCAGGATCTGCTGGCCGAAGGCTCGGCTCTGTGCTCATAACTCTCTCGGCTTAATGCTGATGGGTATGACGCGACCACGACCGAGTAACCGCCGAGACAATGCTCCGCGTGCCGCGGAGAGCAGCCTTGCCAATAGCCCGAATGCAGGTGAAGAACTGGCTACGTTTGACTTCTGGCACAACGAGTACTCAAGCGATGGATGCTGGCGGCTATCGGCTTGTAGTGGATCATTGCATCGCGTAGCAGGGCCAGTGACAGGGTCATCGGTAGGTTGTTCATGGAATGGGTAGTCGAATGGTGATCGATCGGGCATAACAGGCTCCATGCATGATGATTACCTAGTATAGCACGCGTGAAGCGATATGGATACGCTTTTTAGTGCGACCCGGCCGATGATGGTGTTGCCCGCTCAGTCTCTTCGAAACTGAGGTTGTCGTGGCTGTGCTGTATGGCCGGCGCTGGGCGCGAAGGTGTGGCTCCTGGCTGAGGCACTGATGCCGCATGATGAGTGGTTGATGGTTGCCCTGCTGCGGCGTTGACGGGCTGTGCTGGAGCAGAATGCGCTGCAGCAACGGGAGCTGGGCGGATGGCATCGTAGAGTGGATGATCGACTGGTGAGACCGACGGATGAGCGGCTGCACTACCCTGGAGCAACGCCGCGGCTAGTGCATCAGACGGGTCTGCAGCAATGGCTTGTGTGCTGTGCGGCGCAATGGCTGCACTATCAGTAGCAGGATGAGCTGGTGAATCCTCGTGATGCTCGTGGTGAGTAGCCGGTGGTTGAGCTGAGGCGACTGGCGCAGTGTGGCTTGGCGCTGGTGCGTCGTATGCTGTGGCGGTTGGCGCTGGTGGTTCGGCCGGGGTCGGAGCCGGAATGGTGTCCATCTGCTCATTAAGGTTGGCCACGGCGTCTGATACGAGCTGGTTTTGGCTTGGCTGGTAGGTGGCTGCATCGGTGTCTGCCTCATCATCGGTCTGCTGTGTGCTCATGCGCAGGGCTTCAGCCAGCTCGGCTTCGTCGTCGGCTGGAGTGTGGGTGTGGTGTGGTGGCAGTGGTGGTTTGCTTGCCAGTGCCTGGTGTGTAATCTCTGGAATACCCGATGGCGCGGTGCTGTGCGGCGCAATAATATCGTTGATGAGTGGCTGCGCGGCGGGAGCATCGCTGGCTGGTGGTGTGTGTGGGTGTGGAGCTTCGGCTAGGCTTAGTGCATCGCTCGCTGAGGCTAAATGCTCATCGTGACGATCTCGGCCTCTGGCGTGTTCTCGGCTGGCGGGAGGGTGAATGGCTGCGGCGTGGTGGGCTCGGCTGGTGGCTGCGGCGCTGTGGGCTGTGGAGTGCCATTGGCGGCATCGAGCTCGTCATCTATTAAGCTGGCATAGTCTGGCCTCGGCATCGAAGACTGTAGTGGGTGGATCACTCGCTCACCCAGGCTGGCCGGCCGTGGTGTAGAGAATGGCGCTGTGGGTTGTGGCAGTGTGGTAGGCTGAGGTTGGATGGCTGGTGGCACTGGCATGGTTGGCGCACTCGGCTGAGGCTCAGGAGTGGTATGTGCTGCTGGCCGGTGGCTTACCCCTGCATCACCAAGGACGTCGTGTACGGCACGCACCACATCTTCAATGCCAACCTGCGATTTGACGAGGTAGCGGTCTGCTCCCAGTGGATGTTGGCATCGTAGGCCGCTGGGCGAAGCATGTTGTAGTACGTGTCGCCGAACTGGTAGCGAGCCGTGTTCGTGCTCAGCGAGTAGAAGGGTAGGTAGGTGTAGTTACCGATACCGTCCTGCTGCCCTGTGACCCCGTAACCGAGGCGGAGCTTCAGGTCATCGATCCAGTAGGTATCCTTGAGGAAGGATTCCTGGTTGATACGCCAAGCTAGAGCCAGAGCAGGGAAGATACCCCAGCGGTTCTCCTTGCTGAAGCGAGAGGAGCCGTCAGCACGGACGGTAGCCGTGAGGAGGTAGCGATCAAGGAGGCTATAGTTCAGACGTCCGTAGAAGGAGACGAGGGTATTCTGAGGATAGTCGTACTCGTAGGTAGGAGCCGAGACCAGCGTCTTGTCGTAGGTGTAGTCAGGCGTATTGTGGACGTAGGTCTTCCAGTCCTGGTACGAATACCCTGCCATGACGTCGAGGCGACTCTTGATAGAGGAGAACTCCTTGACATAGTTAGCGTAGAAGTCAAAGAGCAAGCTACGCTTACGCTGGTCGTAGGAGTTGTTCGTCCCGCTCTTCAGTTCGTCGGGCTTGCCAGCCTGCTTGTAGGTGAAGCGCTGCCAGCCTAGTGAAGAGGCAGCGGGGATGATGACGCTCCCCTTACCGGAGGCGTAGTCGTAGCCGAGGTTGACATTGAGCTTGAGCTCGGGGAGGAAGTGGAGCTTGTAGTCCAGCTTCAGGTTGCTGATGGTACGGAAGACATCGCTGATGTCTTCCTTCTGCTGAAGGAGGGCGACGGGGTTGCGTGGTGCTAGCGTCTGAAGGTTAGCACCGTCCATCCAAGCCCAGTAGCCCCCGAAGGGAGCGAACTTAGCATCGTTGTCACGGACAGGACGCGTGGGGTCAAACTGGACAGCAGCACCGATAGCATCCTTGTTGGCGAAGCGGTTGTGCGTGGCTGTGACCTTCACGCTAGCGTCGATGGCTAGGTGACTGTCGAAGAGGCGAGGATTGATGCTGAAGTCACCGCTGACACGGTTCATCTGGTCGGTCTTCAGTACGCCCTGCTGGTGGTAGAAGCCCGTAGAGACACGGTAGGGGAGCTTGCCTGCTGCACCGCTGACGCTGAGGTTGTAGTCACCGCCGTAGGCCAGCTGATAGATCTCATCCTGCCAGTCTGTATTGGCCGTGCCAAGCTTAGAAGCAGAAGCGGGGTCGATACGCTGAATCAGGGCACGATATTCGTCTGCCGAGAGCACACGTACACGGCGAGCTGCTTCGGAGAGCGAGCTCTGCACGGAGACAGCGATCTGGGTCTTCTGCCCGACCTTACCACGCTTCGTGGTGATCATGATCACACCGTTGGAAGCACGGGAGCCGTAGATAGCCGTAGCCGAAGCATCCTTCAGTACGTTCATCGAAGCGATGTCCTGAGGGTTGATGGAGCTGAGGATACTAGGAGCACCAGCTACTGCGGTGTTCTCGATGGGTACCCCGTCGATGACGATCAGTGGGTCGTTGCTTGCGTTGAGCGAAGCACCGCCACGGATACGGATACGACCACCGGCACCAGGAGAGCCGTCAGGGGTGATCTGCACCCCGGCGACCTTCCCTACGAGGAGTTCGCCAGCCGTAGAGATAGCTCCCTTCTGGAAGTTCTTCTCGTTGATGGAGCTGACGGAGCCGGTGAGGTCCTTCTTCTGCATCGAGCCGTAGCCGACGACTACGATCTCCTTGAGGCTCTGAGCGCTCTCCTCGAGGACGACCTTCAGGGGGAAGGTAGCTGAGGCTAGGGGTACGGTCTTCGTGGTATAGCCGATGCTGGAGATGATGAGGTGTCCGCGCTTAGGAGCTCGTACAGTGAATCCTCCGTTGATATCGGTGATAGCACCCTGAGGTGTTTCCTTGACCTTGACGGAAGCTCCGATGACAGCTTCACCCTTGTCGTCTACGACTACGCCCTTGATCTGGACCTCCTGCGCCAGTGCAGGTACCGCCAGTAGGAGTAGGGAGAGACAGAGGTAGGTAAGGCGTAAAATCTTCTTCATTTTACGTACTCTGTTTGTGATGGATTAGTAGATCGATCGGGCTACCCGCCTCGGCTGGTCGAGCCGTGAGGTGAGTAGCCCGAGGGTATTATTTGCCCGAAGTAGGGATGATGGAGATGGCGAAGCCACCACCAGGAGCAGACTGCAGGGAGAGCTTAGAGCCCTTCTTGACCTTCACCTTGCGGATGGTATAGACCTCAGGGTTGGTCTTGTAGTTTGCCCCCTTGGCATCGGCGTAGATGGTAGCCGTATAGGTCTTACCAGCGTCGAGGAAGTCAAGCGAGAGTGTCGACTTGTGTCCGTCGTAGCCAGCGACATTGCCGACGAACCAGCTGTCCGAGTTCTTTGCCTTACGAGCGATCGTGATGTACTCGCCTGGCTCAGCCTCGATGATCTTCGTGTCGTCCCAGTCTACAGCCACGTCCTTGATGAACTGGAAGGCATCCATGTGCTTCTCGTACACCTCGGGCAGGTCTGCTGCCATCTGCAGGGGACTATACATCGTCACATAGCAGGCGAGCTGATTGCAGATGGTCGTGTTGACGTGAGAGTTGTTCTGTGGATTGTACTTGCTGATGTCCATCTGGAAGATACCAGGGGTATAGTCCATGGGCCCTCCGATCAGGCGGGTGAAGGGTAGTACCGTCAGATGGTTGGGCTTACTGCCACCGAAGGCCTGGTACTCCTGGCCACGTGCCGACTCCTGTGCTATGAGGTTGGGGTAGGTACGACTGAGGCCTGTCATGTGTACAGACTCGTGAGCGTTGACGGAGATCTTGTGCTTAGCCGCTTCCTTCACTGCGTGTAGGTAGTGGTTGACCATACTCTGGCCGTAGTGGTATTCTCCTCGGGGGATGATATTACCTACATAGCCACTCTTGACGGCGGAATAACCGTTGTCGACCATGAACTTGTAGGCCTTCTCCATATGGCGCTCATAGTTCCGTACCGAGCTGGAAGTCTCGTGGTGCATGATGATCTTCACGCCCTTGCTCTTGGCATAATCACGGAGCTCAGCGACGTCGAAGTCGGGGTAAGGGGTGACGAAGTCAAATACTCGGTCCTTGCTGTTACCGAACCAATCCTCCCATCCGATATTCCATCCTTCGACCAGGACAGCATCGAAGCCGTGCTTGGCTGCGAAGTCGATGTACTCCTTCACATGCTTCGTATTAGCAGCGTGCTTACCATTGGGGCGTACCTTAGAGTAGTCCGTCTTCCCGATCTTCACGTAAGGTAGATCGTCGGTGTAGGCCCAAGAGCTCTTGCCGGTGATCATCTCCCACCAGACCCCTACATACTTAATAGGCTTGATCCAGTCGGTAGTCTCGTAGGCGCAGGGCTCGTTGAGGTTGTACGTCAGCTTCGAGGCCAGGATGTCTCGGGCGTCACGGCTAACGATAACGGTACGCCAGGGCGTGTTGAAAGGCGCTTCGATGTGCCCGCGGTTGCCCTGAGCGTCAGGCGTGAGTTCGACATGGAAGACCATAGTCTTATCGTCCAGATCAAGGTTGATCGCTGGGAAGTCGATAAGAGCAGCTTCATGAAGGTTGATGTACACGCCCTTGTCTGTCTTGAGCATCAGTGGCGTCTGGACACCGGTCTTGGAGAAAGCCTTCTGGGAGGTGTTCTCCGTGAATGCCTTGTCAAATAGGCCACGGATCTCGGAGAGACGGCTGTGCTGGTAGTCGTACTCCTCGGTGTCGTAGTCCCCGGGGATCCAGTGCGCCTTGTGGTCGCCCGTCATAGCGAACTCGGTGAGCTCACGCTTGACGACGTAGAAGTTGCGGTCCTTGCCCCCTGGGAACTCATAGCGGAACCCCAGTCCGTCATCGAAGAGACGGAAGCGGATGGCTATGGGATCGCCGTTGCTCTTCTTCTTGAGCGTGACGAGGAGTTCGTTGTAGTGGTTGCGGATCGACTTGACTTCGCCCCAGACGGGCTTCCAAGTCTCATCGAAGGTAGATTCCTTTGTTCCCGTGACCTCGAGCCCCTTGTCGAAGGACTTCTTCGAGTCGGTCATCTCCAGACCCAGATGGCTGGGGCGGATGATCTCCTGCCCATCGGCGAAGGAGAGGCTGTACATAGGAGCACCGTCCGAACTCATCGAGAAGTGCAGCTGGAGGCTCTTGTTGGGAGAGCTGATGGTCTGCGCCAGGGCACTCCAGCCTGCGGCTAAGGCGAGTGCTAGGGTGAGACCCCATTTTCTTGCTTGCTTCATACGTAGATTATTACTTAGTATATGTATCAGTTTGTGCAATCCCTTCTGCCTTCTTGTCCAACCGAAGAACCCTTAAGAAAGCAACTCAAGGGGTTGCAAATATAATAAGAAAAAGTAACGGAAAAACCTCCAATTTTCTAAATAATTTTAGCAAGCAGGCGCCTCTTTTTGTCATGTTGACGAAATGCTGTCTCCGGGGTGCAAGGAATGGGCTCCCATCTTCGTCCCGTCACTAGGGGGTAAGGGAAGGATGCTTAGCTGGTTAGCTAGTGGCGCTACTGCTACCACCACGGAGGCACTACTGCTACCTCTCCCGAAGCGCTACTAGCGCCTCCTCCCCCTTAGAAATACCCCTCTCCGGCAAGAAGAATTAAAAAAGTAAACGGGTGAAGGGGGTAGAGCTGGCAGATATTTAATAGAAGGGTAGGGAGAATGACGAGCCTTCGCCCAGCCCGTCAGCCTCTATGAGCAGGGGAGGGAGCCCTGCGCCTCGGAGGAATGATCCTAGCGAATGAACTATCTTTGCACAGATGCACTTATGGATAAGCATCATATATCATACCTCATAGATAGACCGAATAATGGGAAGTATCCTAGTCATCTTCATCGCTCTGACCGCCCTCGGTATCCTCGCTGCCCTTATAGGCTATGCGCAGGGACGTCTGCGTGCTCGCCGCATCGCTCGTGGCGAAGCTGTCGAACCTGAGAAAGAGTATACCCCGCCCTCGGGTGGATGCTGTGGACAGCATCTGACCTGTGAGCACGATAGCCTGCTGGCAGCCGTGAGCGAGCGTATCGAGTACTACGACGACGAGGAGCTCGACCGCTATGTCGGTACCTCGGCCTCAGGCTATGCTGAGAGAGAGGTGGAGGAGTTCCGCGAGATCCTCCTGTCGCTCGACGCCGAGGAAGTCCCCGGCTGGGTACGTAGCCTCCAGCTCCGTGGGATCGAATTCCCCGAGAGCCTGCGCCCCGAGCTCTACCTCATCGTGTCGGAGAATAGAGATTACCACGCGATCGTCGGCCGTCACGAAGCTACGGCCATCGCCTAGCGACACCTGTCGCCATCATCGGGATGCCAAGCATCTTCTCCTACCAGTTCTTCCAGAACGCCCTCGGGGCTTCGCTTCTCACGGCCGTCATCTGTGGCCTAGTGGGGGCGTACATCGTCGTGCGTCGCATCGTCTTCGTCAGCGGGGGGATCACGCACGCTTCGTTTGGGGGGATAGGTCTGGGGCTGTACCTTGGCATCAATCCCATCCTCTCGGCTGCGGGAGCAGCCGTGCTAGCAGCCTTCTCCATCGGGAAGTTGAGCCGAAGCGAGGGGATCCGTGAGGATTCGGCCATCGCTAGCGTATGGGCACTGGGTATGGCACTGGGGGTGCTCTTCATGACCTTGACCCCAGGCTACGCCACGAGCCTGCCCTCATACCTCTTCGGGAATATCCTCCTCGTGACCTCGGGCGACCTCATTGCCCTCGGAGCGCTGGCCCTCGTGCTGGTTCTGCTCTTCGTCCTCGGCTACCGCCGTATCCTATATATTGCCTTCGATGCGGACTTCGCTCGGGTGCGGGGACTGAGGGTAGAGCTCTGGGAGCGTATTCTGCTCCTGCTCGTCGCCGTGAGCCTAGTACTGACGATCCGATCGGTGGGCATCATGCTCCTACTGAGTCTACTCACGCTCCCTCAGACGACGGTAGGCCTCTTCACCTCAGACTTCCGCCAGATCATCTTCGGCTCGATCATCCTGTCCGCTCTGGCCAATGTAGGCGGGCTTCTCCTGAGCTATTACGTCCTGAGCGTCCCCTCGGGCGTCCTCATCATCCTGCTCCTTTTCCTCTTCCTCGCTCTCGGCAAATGTCTCAGTGCTCTCCTCAGGAAAAGAAGCCTACGTCGCTGACGGCACACCTCGGGAGCCTCTGCCTGCTCCTCTGTACCCTCGCCTTCGGCTCCGCTTGCTCTCGTCAAGCTAATACCGCTGCCACCCGAAGCTGGCAGGCCTTCACCACCCGCTACAATGTACTCTATAATGCTAGGGAAGCCTACGAGGCGTCCTACCGAGCCTTCGTCGAAGCTACACGGGAGGACTACTCGGAGCGGCTCTACCTCGACCCCTTAGCCCTCCGTCTGGAGCGAGGGGAGAAGGCAGGGGACTTCACCCGTGCGATCGAGAAGGCCGAGAAGGCTATCCGGGAGCACAGCATCACCCGTAAGCCCCAGAAGGCGCCAGGCTGGCGCCGAGACCCCGAGGCCGTGCGCCTAGAGGAGAAGACCGAGTACAATCCCGCCCTCGCCGAGGCGTGGCTCCTCATCGCCCGCAGTCAGCTCTATGGCGGTGACCTCCCCGCAGCACACACCACCCTCACCGAGGGTCGTCTGGGGGAGGCTCGCTCCACCTTCGAGGACATCTCCCGTCGCTATGCTACCGAGCCCGAGGTGCGGGAGATAGCCCGCCTCTGGCTCGTGCGCCTCGCCACCCTCTCGGGGGACTACCTAGAGGCCGAGGAGGAGCTCCGTCGGCTCGAGGAGGCTGGCGCTACCGCTGAGAAGCATGCCCCCTACCTCTATCATCAGGCTCGTGCCGAACTCTCCCTCACTCGAGGGCGTGAGGCCGAAGCCCTGCCTCACCTGAGCTTCGTCGCTGGGCGGGAGAAGCACCCCCTCCTTCGCTCCAGGCTTCTCTTCCTGCTCGGGCAAGTAGAGGAAGCTCTGGGGCACCGAGCCGAGGCCGAGCGTGCCTTCGCCCGAGCTGAGCGGACGGCACCCCTACCTCCGCTGGAGCTCGCTGCTCACTTGAGACGCCTTGCTCTCGGGACTGAAGGGGACAGGGGGAGTGCACGCCTGAGGGCTCTTACTACCAAGCGTCGCTATGCCCCCTATCAAGATGAAGTCTATCTGGCGCTCGCCGGGCGCTACCTCGCCGAAGGGCTCAGAGCCGAGGCGAAGCAGAGCCTACAGCTCGCGGTGGATTCCTCCCAGCAGAAGGGACACGCTTGGGCTACAGCCTGGGCAGAACTCGGCCTCATGGCTCTCGAGGAGCGTCGCTACCCCGAGGCGCATGACGCCCTCGCTCTTGCTCTCCCCGCCCTCTCGCCCAAGCACCCCCATTACCCCCGTATCAAGGAGCTTCTCCCCGGGCTTCAGCTCCTTCGGGGAGAGGCGCTTCTCGTGTGGCGATCCGATAGTCTCCTCCATCTGGCGAGCCTCACCGAGTCCGCCCGCTTAGCTCATATAGATAGCCTCATCGACCGAGTGCGCTCCCGTAGGAGTAGCCCGCTACCACGAGGGAGCTACCGAGGGGCGAACCTCAGCGCCCGCACCGAGATCGACGGGGGGAAGCGAGGCTTCTACTTCGATGATCCTAGGCAGGTCGCCGAGGGACGTCAGCGCTTCCTCAATCGCTGGGGCGACCGCCCCCTCACGGATGACTGGAATAGAGCTCGTCGTAGCCCTGCACTGGATCCCCGCATGGGGCGGGCTAATGCGCCCCTCCCCGAAGCCGAGCCTTCGACTGAAGAAGTAGGAGCGGGCGCCGACTCACTTGATCGAGCCTTCTACCTCCGAGCTCTCCCGCTGACTAGAGAGGCAAAGGACAGCCTCTCGGCCCGTACCGCTACGGCTCTCTACAAGATGGCGGGCCTGCTCTCAGAGCGTCTCGAACTCCTCTCCGACGCTGACCTCCTCTATACTCGCCTCATCCGAGACTACCCGCTCTTCCCCGAGCGGGAGGAGGCTCACTATAAGCATCTACTCCTAGCGCTCCGACAGGGGCGTCAGGCCAAGGCCGAGGAGCTCCGAAGGCGCTACGTTACGGACTATCCCTCGTCACCCCGAGCTTCGCTCCTCGGGCGAGCTGATTATCTTACCGAGCTTCGCCAGCTGGACACGCTCTCAGGGCGACTCTATGACGAGGCGTGGGTGAGCTACCGAGCGGGTGAGCGTGAGGCCGTGCGCTCAGCACTGGAGCGCCTTCACCAGCTCCCCATGATCCCCGAGGACTTACGCCCAAAGGTGCTCCTGCTCTCGGCCCTCTCCGAGGCTAGCGCTGGCCGTGAGGCTCAGCTGGAGCATCAGCTGTTGGCCTTCGTGGAGCAATACCCTCGGGAGGAACTCCTGCCCTATGTCTCATCACTTCTGGAGGGACTGAGAGCTGGGCGGGAGCTGAAGGGCTGGCCCCGACCTTCTTCCCCCGAAGAGCCCTCTCCGATGGACTCGGTCACAGCACCGACTGCCCCCCTCTTCCTCCCTGCCGAAGACGGGGAAGTCCCCAGCCTTGTCCTCCTCTACCCCGAGGGGGAGATCCAGCCTCATGAGGTGTACTTTGCCCTCAAGAGCTTCGGCTATTCGACCTTCACGCAGTGGGCGCTGAGCGTCGAAGCCTTGCCCCCGACAAGCGGGCTCACGGGCTACGTGATCCGAGGCTTCCACTCTCAGGGTGAGGTCGCTACCTATAGGCGAAGGGCTGAGGAGAAGGGTGGTCTTCTCCCCTTACTCCCCCGAGGAACGCTCCTTCTTCCCCTCTCAGAGGCGAACCGCTCACGGCTCTCCAGCGAGACCCTAGAGGCCTATCTCAGCTTCCTCAGAGCCCGCCCCTAGGAGGCAGATGTGCCGGTCTCTCGCTCCCCGAAGTGCCTCGGGTGCAGAGATACTGCTAGAAAAAGCTTATTTTTGTGTGCCTTAGTGGCTTAGCTTGGTTGCTTCCCCGAGGGACTCACCGAGCTAGGCAGGCTCTTATTTACATCACAATAAAGACTATACACGAGTTACTCATGGAGAAGGTAATACGTAGGGCACTCATCTCGGTGTACCACAAGGACGGACTAGCAGAGATATTAGCGCTCCTTCACAAGGAGGGAGTGGAATTCGTCTCGACCGGCGGAACTAGTGCGTTCATCGAGAGCTTGGGCTACCCTTGCGTTGCCGTCGAAGACTTGACCAAGTACCCCTCGATGCTGGGAGGCCGAGTCAAGACCTTACACCCCGCTATCCAAGGGGGTATCCTCGCCCGACGTAGCCACGAAACAGACCAGAGGGAAGTCGCTGAGTACGGCCTCTCACTTATTGATCTCGTCATCGTGGACCTATACCCCTTCGAAGCTACTGTCGCCTCTGGCGCTAGCGAAGAAGACATTATCGAGAAGATCGATATCGGGGGTATCAGCCTCATCCGTGGCGCTGCTAAGAACTTCGAGGATGTAGTCATCGTCCCTTCGCAGGCCGACTACTCAACCCTCCACGAGATCCTCTCTACTCGTGGGGCACGTACTACGCTCCAGGAGCGTCGTCACTTCGCCCGCCGTGCCTTCGCCGTCAGTTCGCACTACGACTCGGCGATCTTCCGCTACTTCGATGGGGAAGAGCACTCCTCCCTTCGCCTCACCGCTGATGGCGCTAAGCACCTACGCTATGGGGAGAACCCCCATCAGCAGGGGGTCTTCTACGGCGACCTCGAGCGCTACTTCGAGCAGCTACACGGCAAGGAACTCTCCTACAACAACCTCCAGGACATCGAGGCTGCCGTCTCGCTCATCCAGGACTTCTCAGAGCCTACGTTCGCCATCCTCAAGCACAACAACGCCTGTGGCTGTGCTTCTCGCCCCACACTCCTAGAGGCGTGGCAGGCTGCTCTGGCTGGTGATCCCGTCTCCGCCTTCGGAGGCGTGCTCGTAGCGAATCGCCCCGTAGACCTCGAGACAGCCGAAGAGATCAATAAGCTCTTCTTCGAGGTACTGATCGCTCCGGACTTCACCGCCGAAGCCCTTCCCATCCTCGAGAGCAAGAAGAACCGCATCCTACTGCGCCAGCGTGAGGCTATCCACGCTACCTGGTCGTACCGATCGATGCTCGGTGGGGTGCTCGCTCAGGAGACCGACCGTGCTGTAGAGACTAGCGCCGAGATGAAGCCCGTTACTAAGGTAGCCCCCACGGACAAGGAGCTCGTCGACCTCGTCTTCGCGACGAAGCTCGTCAAGCACAGTAAGAGCAATGCGATCGTCCTCAGTAAGGACGGTCAGCTCATCGCCTCGGGCGTCGGTCAGACCTCACGTGTCGATGCCCTCCAGCAAGCCATTGCGAAGGCTCGACACTTCGGCTTTGACCTCCATGGGGCAGTACTCTCGAGTGATGCCTTCTTCCCCTTCGATGACTGTGTCACCCTCGCTGCTGAGGCCGGGATCACAGCCATAGCGCAGCCCGGGGGCTCCGTACGTGACGCCGACAGCATCGCCGCTGCTGACCGCCTCGGCGTAGCGATGGTGATGACGGGCGTGCGCCACTTCAAGCATTAGAATTAAGACAATACGACTAAGATAAGCATGGGACTTTTTTCCTTTAGGCAGGAGCTGGCGATGGACCTGGGTACTGCCAATACCATCATCATCAAGGATGACAAGATCGTCCTGGATGAGCCCTCTGTAGTAGCCTTCGACAACCGTACGGGCGAGATGATCGCCGTGGGCACTAAGGCCCGTGAGATGTACGAGAAGGGTAACGCAAATATCCGTACTATCCGCCCCTTGAAGGAAGGCGTGATCGCAGACTTCGACGCTGCTGAGCACATGATCCGAGGGATGATACGCATGATCAGCCGTCGCCGTGGGTGGTTCACTCCCTCGCTCCGTATGGTCGTCTGTATCCCATCAGGGAGCACGGAGGTAGAGATCCGAGCTGTCCGTGACTCCAATGAGCATGCAGGTGGACGTGACGTCTACATGATTTACGAACCCATGGCCGCTGCTATCGGTGTCGGCATAGACGTGCTCGCTCCAGAGGGGCACATGATCGTAGACATAGGTGGCGGTACTACTGAGATCGCCGTCATCTCCCTAGGGGGGATCGTCGAGGATCAGTCGATCGACACCGCTGGCGACGAGCTCACCCAGGACATCATGGACCATATGCGTGACCGCCATCAGATCAAGGTAGGGGAGCGTACCGCCGAGCAGATCAAGATCCAGGTAGGAGCGGTATATGCCGACCTCGACGATGCTCCTGCTGACTTCACGGTATGGGGTGCTAACATGATGGACACCATGCCCCGCAAGGTAGACGTCAACTATCGTGAGATCTGCGAATGCCTAGACAATTCGATCGGGAAGATCGAGAGTGCCATCCTACGTACCCTAGAGGCTACTCCTCCTGAGCTCTATGCCGACATCGTGGCTAACGGCGTCGTGCTGACGGGGGGCGGTGCACTCTTGCGTGGTCTGGACAAGCGTCTCAGT
>ERZ772921.957-NODE-957-length-17313-cov-25.815448_pt1 | contig 17313 bp, 12 predicted proteins | sample MGYA00512117_ERZ772921 | MGnify/ENA primary metagenome ERZ772921 (study PRJEB29015, sample SAMEA2737944) | human oral metagenome | biome: human oral; feature: human-associated habitat; material: dental | place: China | collected 2150 ... | reverse complement strand
CGGCCCGCGGGAGGTGGCCGGGACGCCCTGCCAGGTGGCCGGGACGCCCTGGAGCCCGAGGACGAGCTCATCACCCCTTGGCCGCGCAGGTGGCCGGGGACCCTTGCGGGGTCCGTAGCGCCCCGGCCCGCGCGCAGCACGCGGGGCGCACCACGGCAGGCCGGTGGCGCGGTCGTCCTCAGCTGGCCGTATCGCGCACGTAGCAGCACGTCCCCAGGGCCTGGGCGGGCAGCAGGCCCAGTGAGCGGTAGAAGGCGAGGGTGGCCTCCTGGCTGTCGGTGAGCAGCGCGAGCTGACGCACGTGGGCAAAGCGCTCCAGGGCGGCGCGCAGGAGCGCCGTACCCACCCCCTGACGCTGGTGGTCAGGGTGGACCAGGAGGTCCTGGACCCAGGCGATGGTGGCGTCGTCCCCCACCACCCGGACCAGGCCCACCAGCTGCCCGCGCGCGTCCCGGGCGGTGCTCACCCACAGGCTCTGACGTACCGCGCGCTCCAGGTTGTCGGGGTCGCGGGTGTACACCCCCCACCCGACGGCGTCGTACAGGGCCACGAGCTCCTCACGGCGTGGAAGGCCGTCACCGTAGGTCCGGCCTGCGCCGTCGGTGGTACTTGCGGTCGCGGCGTCGGGGCAGGTGTCAGGGGCCATGGCCGAGGATCCTACAGGGTGAGGGTATCGGGCCGGGCCGCGACGAGCTCACTGGGCCGCGACGAGCTCGCCCGGCCGGGGCACCCGCCCGGTCCAGGACCTGTGAGCCGCTGTGAGCGCCCGTTCTCACGAGCAATAAGTACCGTTCTCACGACGAATAAGTACCGTTCTCACGGGAGGAGGCGGGCGGGGCGGGCGGCGGGTCAGCCGGTCTCGCCCGCGAACTGGGAGGCGTGCAGACGGGCGTAGGCCCCGCCCGCGGCCAGGAGGGTCTCGTGGTCCCCCTGCTCCACAATGTCCCCGTGCTCCATGACCAGGATGGTGTCGGCGTCACGGACGGTGGACAGGCGGTGGGCGATCACGAAGCTCGTCCGGCCCTGGCGCAGGGCGTTCATGGCCTGCTGGACCAGCAGCTCGGTGCGGGTGTCCACCGAGCTGGTGGCCTCGTCCAGGATGAGCACGCTGGGGTCGGCCACGAAGGCCCGGGCGATGGTGAGCAGCTGGCGCTCCCCGGCGGAGATATTGGCGGCGTCCTCCTCCAGGACCGTCTCGTAGCCCTCGGGCAGGGCCCGGATGACGTGGTCCACGAAGCAGGCCCGTGCGGCCGCCTCCACCTCCTCGTCGCTGGCCCCGGGGCGCCCGTAGCGGATGTTCTCCCGGATCGTCCCCCCGAAGAGCCAGGGGTCCTGGAGGACCATGCCGGTGCGGGCCCTGACGTCGTGACGGCTCATGGTGGCGATGTCGCGGCCGTCCAGGAGCACCACCCCGCCGTCGACCTCGTAGAAGCGCATGAGGAGGTTGACCAGGGTGGTCTTGCCCGCGCCGGTGGGCCCCACAATGGCCACGGTGTGCCCGGGCTCCACGCGCAGGGACAGGTCGGTAATGAGCTCGGTGCCCGGGCTGTAGGAGAAGCGCACGTGACGCATCTCGATCACCCCGGGCCCGTCCGGGTCCACGTCGGTGGTGGCCGCCTCCTGCGGGCTCTCCTCCTTAGCGTCCAGCAGCTCGAAGACCCGCTCGGCGCTGGCGGTACCGGACTGCACGGCGGTGACCATGCCCCCCAGCTGGCCCAGGGGCTGGGAGAACTGCTGGGAGTACTGGATAAAGGCCTGCACGTCGCCCAGGCGCATGGACCCGGAGGCCACCATGAGCCCGCCGACCACGGCGATGGCCACGTAGGACAGGTTCCCGATGACCAGCATGACCGGCATCATGATCCCCGAGAGGAACTGGGCGCGCAGGCTGGAGCGGTACAGGTCCTCGTTCTGCTCGGCGAAGGCCTGGCGCACGGCCTGGGTGCGCCCGTAGGTACGCACCAGGGAGTGGCCGGAGAAGGACTCCTCCACACGCACGTTGAGCTTGCCGGTACGGGCCCACTGGTGGGTGAAGGCCCGCTGCGAGCGGGTGCCGACCACACCCGTGACGACGCCCATGAGCGGGATCATCCCCAGGGCCACCAGGGCCAGCTTCCAGGAGATGGAGAACATCATGGCCAGCACCCCGACGATCGTCATGATACTGGTCAGCGCGGTGGACAGAGACTGCTGGAGGGTGTTGGTAACGTTGTCAATGTCGTTGGTAACCCGTGAGAGCATCTCACCGCGCTGCATGCGGTCGAAGTAGCTCAGCGGCAGGCGGTGGATCTTGTCCTCCACGTCCTGGCGCAGGGAGTACAGGGCCCTGACGGTGACCCGGTTGAGCAGGTAGCCCTGCAGCCAGGTCAGGACCGCCGAGCCCAGGTACAGCAGGGTGACCAGCACCAGGATCCGCCCCAGGCGCGGGAAGTCGATACCGGCACCGGGGACCAGGTCCATGGCCGAGATCATGCTGGCGAGGTCGTCCTGGCCCTGGGCCCGCAGCGCGGCCACGGCCTGCTCCTTGGTGGTCCCCGCGGTCATACTGGCGGAGATGACGCCCTCGAAGATGACGTTGGTGGCCCGCCCCAGGATCTTGGGCGCCGCCACGGCGGCCACGACGCCGGCCACGGCAGCCGCCACGCACACCACCAGCTCGACCTTGAAACGGGTCAGGATCCCGATCATGCGGGTGAACGAGGGCCAGAAGGCCTTCGCCCTGCCCGGGGGCGGACCGGCCTCGGGGCCCCCGGAGGCGGCCAGGGCCTCCTGGGCCAGGGTCAGGTCGTCCTCGGCGAGGACGTCGGTGGTGGTGGGCTCGCTCATGCGGTGGCCTCCGTTCCGAGCTGGGAGGTGACGATCTCGCGGTAGGTCTCGCTGGTGTCCAGGAGCTCGGCGTGGGTGCCCACGCCCACCAGGCGCCCGGCGTCCAGGACGAGGATCTGGTCGGCGTTGACGACGGTGGACACGCGCTGGGCCACGATGATCTTGGTAATGCCCGGGGTGGCCGGCCCCAGGGCCCGGCGCAGGCGCGCGTCGGTGGCCACGTCCAGGGCGGAGAAGGAGTCGTCAAAGAGCAGGACGGCGGGACGACGCACCAGGGCCCGGGCAATGGACAGGCGCTGGCGCTGGCCGCCGGAGACATTGGTACCGCCCTGGGCGATGGTGGCCTGGAGGGCACCGTCCATGTCGGCCACGAAGTCGGCGGCCTGGGCCACCCTCAGGGCCTCCCACAGCTCCTCGTCGGTGGCGTCCTGGCGCCCCAGGCGCAGGTTGGTGGCCACCGTGCCGGCGAACAGGAAGGACTGCTGGGGCACGTAGCCGAGCTGGGACCACAGGGCCTCGGGGTCGGCGTCGCGTACGTCCACCCCGCCCACGACCACCCGTCCGCTGGTGGCGTCAATGAGGCGGGCGATGAGGGACATGACGGTGGACTTGCCCGAGCCGGTGGACCCCACGACGGCGGTGGTGGTCCCGGGTGCCACGCTCAGACTCAGGTCGGTCAGGACGTTCTCCTGGGCGCCGGGGTAGGCGAAGCAGACCTTGTCCAGCTCCACGGAGCCGGGGGTCGGGAAGGTGGTGACGGCGTCGGGCCGGGTGGTCAGGGTGGGCTCGGTGGCCAGGACCTCGCTAATGCGCTCGGCGCACACGGCGGCGCGCGGGATCATAATGGTCATAAAGGAGGCCATGACAATACCGATGAGGATCTGCATGAGGTAGGCCATAAAGGCGATGAGGGTGCCCACCTCGGTGCTGCCGTTGCCCACCTGGTGGCCCCCGAACCAGACGACGCCCACGATCGTGAGGTCCAGCAGGAGCATGACCAGGGGGAACAGGAGGACGAAGAGCCGGCCCACGCGCTCCCCGACGTCGGTAATGCCCTGGTTGGCCGCCCGGAAGCGCTCCCTCTCGGCGTCCTCGCGCACGAAGGCACGCACGACGCGGATACCGGTGAGCTGCTCGCGCAGGACGCGGTTAATGGTGTCCAGCCGGTCCTGGTAGGAGCGGAAGAGCGGGACCATGCGCGAGACCACCAGGACCACCGCCAGGAGCAGGACGGGCACGGAGACGGCAATGAGCCAGGACAGGCTGGGGGCCCGGCGCAGGGCCATGACAATGCCGCCGACGGCCATCATGGGGGCGGTCACCAGCATGGTGCACGACATCATGACGAACGTCTGGACCTGCTGGACGTCATTGGTGTTGCGCGTAATGAGGGAGCCCGAGCCGAAGCCGGAGACCTCCCGCTCCGAGAAGTCCCCCACGCGCTCGAAGACGGCTGCGCGCAGGTCGCGGCCCATGCCCATGGCGGCGCGGGCGGCGCACCAGGTGGCGGCGATGGTGGCGGCCCCCTCGAGCACGGAGACGACGAGCATGAGGCCGCCGGTGCGCCAGATGTAGCCGGTGTCACCGGTGGCCACACCCTTGTCAATGACGTCGGCGTTGAGGGTGGGCAGGTAGAGGGCGGCCATGGTCTGGACGAACTGGAGGACCAGGACGCCCACGAGCAGGCCCGTGTAGGGGCGCAGGTGCCTGCGCAGCAGTCGAGTGAGCACGCACGGAACATAGCAGCCTCACGCCACGTGAGGGTAAAGCGCGGGCCCGGCTCGCTGTGTCTGCCACCGTACCCGGCCCGATCCGCTGCGTCAGGCTCAGTGGAAGTGGTCCCAGCCCATGGAGGCGGGGGCCCTCCCGGCGACCAGGACCCCCGGGGCCTGCCCGGGGCGCGGGGCGTGGACGGACCCGATGGCGCGGGCCCCCCGGGGCAGGTGCCCCAGGGACGAGCGCGGCAGCGTGGACAGCATGCCGTGGTCCTCTCCCCCGGTCAGGACCCAGGTGCGGGCCAGGGGGCGCGCACCGACGCACGCCCCGGCACGGGAGCCCGGGACCGCGCCAGTAGGGGAGCCCGGGACCGCCCCGCCCTGCCCTGCCAGGAGCAGGGCCACCGGCTCCAGGAGGGCGAGGTCGGCGTCCAGGGCGCCTGGTGCGTCCGGCTCGTCGATCTGCACGACGACGCCGCTGGCCCGTGCCAGGCGGTCCGCGTCACGCACCAGGGAGTCCGAGACGTCCATCATGGCCGTGGCCCCGGCCAGCGCGAGCGCGGGGCCGGCCTCCAGCGGCGGGGAAGGGACCCGGAACAGCTCCCGGCAGCGGGCCGCCGTACCGCTCAGGTCGGCGTCCCCGTACCCGGCCTCCAGCAGGGCCAGGCCCGCCGCGCCGCACCCCAGGTTGCCCACGTGGACCAGCAGGTCGCCGTCGTGCGCCCCACCGCGCAGCACCGGGTGGCGTCCCCGGAGATCCCCCATGACAGTGACCGATACCACGATGGACTCCCCGCTGGACAGGTCCCCGCCCACCACCCCGACGCCGAGGGGGGCGCAGGCCCGCCCCAGGCCCCGGGCCAGGTCGGTCACCCAGGACACCGGGGTGTCCCCGGGCAGCACCAGGCCGACCACCAGGGCCACGGGGACCGCCCCCATGGCGGCGACGTCGGCGAGGTTCTGGGCGGCGGCCCGTCGCCCCACCTGCTGGGCGCTCATCCAGTCGGTACGGAAGTGGCGGCCCTCGACCAGCACGTCGGTGCTCACGCAGTAGCGCCCGTCAGGGGCGGCCAGGACCGCGCAGTCGTCCCCGACGCCCACCAAGGCCGCCGGGCTGGGAGGCAGCAGCGGGGCCAGGGCGGCCAGGAGCCCGGTCTCACCCAGGTCCGAGACGGTCCCCCCGGCGGCGGGCGCCTCAGCGGTTGACATCCGCAGGGCGCTCCAGGGCCAGCTCAATGAGCTCGGTGATCAGGTCCCGGTAGTCCAGGCCGGAGACCTGCCACATGTAGGGGTACATGGAGAAGGGGGTGAAGCCGGGCATGGTGTTGACCTCATTGACGACGGCCGTCCCCTGGGGGGTGAGGAAGAAGTCCACGCGCGCCAGGCCCTCGCCCCCCAGGGCCTCGAAGGCCCGGGCGGCCGTGGTCATGAGCTGGTCCCGCTCCTGGGGACGCAGCGGGGCGGGGCAGACCATGTCCACCGCGTCGTGCGCCAGGTACTTGGTGCGGTAGTCGTAGAACTCCCCGGCACCGTGGGAGACGTCCATCCTGATCTCCCCGGGCTCGGCCACGCGCGGGGCGGCGTCGCCGTGACCGCCCAGGACCGCGACCTCGATCTCGCGGCCGAAGACCCCGGACTCGACCAGGACCTTGGGGTCCACCTCACGGGCGGTCCCAATGGCGGCGGACAGGTCCTCGGGGCGGTCGACCTTGCTGATACCCAGGGAGGAGCCGGCGCGGGCGGGCTTGACGAACAGGGGGTAGGTCAGGGCGGCGCAGGCGTCCAGGACGGCGGCCGGGTCGTGGTGCCAGGCGCGGGGGGTGACCACCACGTGCGGGGCGGTAGGGATGCCCGCGGCGTTCAGGAGCACCTTGGTGACCTGCTTGTCCATGCCGGCGGCACTGGCCAGCACCCCGCAGCCCACGTAGGGCAGGCCCATCATCTCCAGCAGGCCCTGGATGGTGCCGTCCTCCCCGTAGGGGCCGTGCAGCAGGGGCAGGACGACGTCGACGGCCCCCAGCAGGTGCGTACCGGCGGGGGTGACGGCGCTCAGCGCCCCGCCGCCCGGGCGCATGGTCAGCTCGCCGCGTCCCAGGCCCGTGGCCGTGACCTCCACCGGCGGCTCGTCCCCGCGCAGCTCCAGGGCCGCGGGGTCGTCGTCCACCAGGACCCACTGGCCCTGCCGGGTCACGCCAATGGGCAGGACGTCGTAGCGCTGGCGGTCAATGGCGGACAGGACCCCGGCGGCGGTGGCGCAGGAGATGGTGTGCTCCCCGCTGCGGCCCCCGAAGACGACGGCGACGCGCGTCCTGCGCCCGCCAGCAGGCTTCGAGGGGGAGGTGACGGGGAGGGTCTGGGGTGTGTCAGGCATAGTCCCACGCTACCGCGCCGTGACACCTATCCTGGATAACGCATCCGGTTCCTGACGTGAGGAGAACCCATGACACGCCACGCGCTCGCCCCCACCCTGGTCATGCTGCTGGCCGGTGCCCTGGCCCTGGGCGCCTGCGGCACCCACCCCGCCGCGAGCCCGTCGGACCCGGTACCCGAGACACCCGCCACCGGGGCCGCTACCAGCACCTCCACCGCCACGGGCGGCAACGCGCCGCTCGCACCCGCCACCTCGGCACCCCCGCTGTCCCCCGACGAGAGGACCGCCTCCAACGAGCCCGCCTGGGGCACCGGCGAGCAGGGTCAGGAGGCCTCCGCGGGCTCCCAGCTCGTGATCACCGACATGCGCGTGGGCTCCCACGACGAGGACGGCCGGGAGTACGACCGCATCGTCCTGGAGTTCGCCGGGGAGGGGACCCCGGGCTGGCTCCCGCCGCAGTGGGTCACCCAGGCCTCCACCACCGGCAAGGGCGACCCGATCAATATCAAGGGGGACCACCTCCTGGTCGTGAAGGGCACCGGCATGGCCGGCGTCCCCGACGCCGACCAGCAGGCCCGCAGCTACAAGGGCCCGCGGGAGCTCAACCTGGACGACAGCCCCCAGGGCGACGAGATCGAGGGGGTCCACCTGGACATGCCCTTTGAGGGCGAGTTCCAGCTGGTGCTGGGCACCGACTCCAGGACCTACCGGATCTTCACCCTGTCCGGCCCCACGCGCCTGGTCATTGACGTCGCCGACGACTGACCGCGGCCCCGCGGCGTCAGCCGGGCCGCCGGGGACGGCCACCTGGGCGCAGACCACGGTCAGGCCCCTCCCCCCGGGGCGGCCAGGGACGGGAGCGTCCAGGCGGCACCGCTCAGAGCGGGGCGGCGTTGACGCCCTCGGCCTTGCGCGGGCGCGACAGCAGCGCGTCAGAGACCTCGCTGACGGAGGCCCGGCCCTCCACCACGGCCACGACCCCGGCGGTAATGGGCATCTCCACCCCGTGGGTGTCGGCCAGGTCCAGCACGGCCCGGGCCGACTTGGCCCCCTCGGCCACGCCCCGGGAGACGGCGGTGGCCCGGGCCACGCTCATCCCCTCCCCCAGGCGGCGGCCGAAGGACTGGTTACGGCTCAGCGGGGAGGAGCAGGTAGCCACCAGGTCCCCCATGCCGGCCAGGCCGGAGAAGGTCTCCGGCCGCGCCCCCAGCGCCAGGCCCAGGCGGGTGATCTCCACCAGGCCGCGGGTAATGAGCGTGGCCTTGGAGTTGTCCCCCAGCCCGCGCCCGGCCGCCATGCCCACCGCGAGCGCAATAACGTTCTTGACCGCGCCGCACAGCTCCACGCCCAGGACGTCGTTGTTGGTGTAGGGGCGGAAGGTGGCGGTGGCGCAGGCGGCGGCCACGGCGGCGGCGGTGTCCTGGCTGGAGGAGGCCACCACCGTGGCGGTGGGCTGCCTGACGGCGATCTCGTCGGCGAGGTTGGGGCCGGAGACGACGGCGACCCGCTCCCCCGGGACCCCGAGCACCTGGGCCAGGACCTCGCTCATGCGCATCCGGGTGCCCAGCTCAATGCCCTTCATGAGGGAGACCACCAGCGCACCGGGCTCGACGGCGCCTGCCAGGGGCTCGATGGCGCCGCGGGCCAGCTGGGAGGGCAGGGCCACCACCACGATCCCCGCGCCCGCCACGGCCGCACGCATGTCGGTGGTGGCCCTCACCTCCGGGGGCAGGCTCAGGCCGGGGGCGTAGCGGGTGTTGGTCCCCGAGTTGATCTCGGCGGCGACCTCCTGGCGGCGGGCCCAGACGGTGGTGGGGGCGCCAGCCTCGGCCAGGAGGCTGGCGAAGGTGGTCCCCCAGGCCCCCGCGCCTACGACGGCGGCGCGGGAGGGGAGCTGGTGCGCGGTGTGGGTGGGGCTCACTGCGGGTCCTCCTGGACGACGTCGTCGGGCGCGGCTCCCGGGGCCGCGGGAGCCTCAGCCAGCCTAGGCGCCTCAGCTGGCTCAGGGATACCTGGGGCAACCGGTTCAGGTGCCACGGCCGGATCGGAGATAGCCAGCTCCGAGGCCTCGGCTGGCTCCGGGGCAGCTAGTGCCTCAGCTGGCTCGGGATCAGCTGGTGCCACAGCCGGGGCCGTGGGAGCCTCAGCCGGCTCAGGGGCTCCCGGGGCCTCAGCCGGCTCCGGCAGCGGGTCGGGTCTGCGTACCCCGATCCTGCCCTTGCCGGGGTCGCCGTCGTAGTGCATGTCGTAGGGGCGGGGCGCCTTCTCGCCGCGCAGGTCCTCCACCAGGTGGGTAATGGCCTCCATCATGACGGCGGTGCACTGGCGTACGGCCTCGTGGTCCTGGGTGTCGGAGCCGAACCGGGACAGGTCCAGGGGGGTGCCGATCTTGACGCGCACCTCCTTGCGCGGGAAGGGGTGGAAGATCTTGCCGTAGGTGTGGAGGACGTCCTGGGCGCCCCACTGCCCCACGGGGACCACGGGGGCCCCCGAGACCATGGCCAGGCGGGCGGCCCCGGTCTTGGCGACCATGGGCCACTGGAGGGGGTCGCGTGACAGGGTGCCCTCGGGGAAGATCATAATGGCCCCGCCCTCGGCCAGGACCTTCCTGGCGGCCTCCAGGGACCTGGCCGCGTCCCGGGTGCCGCGCTGGACCGGGATCTGCCCCCCGGCCCGCAGGATGGCGCCCAGGACGGGGACCTTGAACAGGGTCGCCTTGGTCAGGGAGTAGACGGGCACGTCGGCGTCGACGAAGGCCCGCATGGCGGTCAGGGAGTCCAGGTCGGTGAGGTGGTTGGCCACCGCGATAAAGCCGCCCTCGGAGGGGATGTTCTCGGTGCCCTCCACGTGCTGGCGGGAGACGGCCCTGAGGAAGGGGATGATCGCCCCGCGCGCGGCGAGGCGGTAGAACGGGGTCATGGGGCGCTGGGTCACGCGCTGAGCCTAGCCGCTCGGCCGCCGCGGTCCCTTTGAGGAACCGCACAAGCCGGTCTCAGGCCAGGCGGGTGACATTGGCCTCCAGGCAGCCGAGCTTGTGCATAAAGTGCTCGTAGCCGCGGTCAATGAGGTTAATACCCTCCACCCGGCTGGTGCCCTGGGCGGCCAGGGCGGCAATGAGGTGGGAGAAGCCGCCGCGCAGGTCGGGGACCACGATGTCGGCGCCCGTCAGGGGGGTGGGGCCGGAGACGACGGCCGAGTGGTAGAAGTTGCGCTGCCCGAACCGGCAGGCGCTGCCCCCCAGGCACTCGCGGTAGACCTGGATGGTGGCCCCCATCTTGCACAGGGCGGCGGTGAAGCCGAAGCGGTTCTCGTAGACGGTCTCGTGGACGATCGACAGGCCCTCGGCCTGGGTCAGGGCCACCACCAGGGGCTGCTGCCAGTCGGTCATGAAGCCGGGGTGGACGTTGGTCTCCACCACGATGCTGCGCAGGTCCCCGCCGGGGTGGTAGAAGCGGATGCCGTCGTCGCGCACGTCAAAGGCGCCCCCGACCTTGCGGAAGATGTTGAGGAAGGTGGTCATGTCCCCCTGGTGGGCGCCGTGCACCAGGATGTCGCCGCCGGTGGCCAGGGCGGCGGAGGCCCAGGAGGCGGTCTCGATGCGGTCGGGCAGGGCGTGGTGGTTGTAGCCCACTAGCCCGTCGACCCCCTCGACGTGGATGGTGCGGTCGGTGTCCACCGAGATAATGGCGCCCATCTTCTGGAGCACGTCCACCAGGTCCAGGATCTCGGGCTCGACGGCGGCGCCGCGCAGCTCGGTCAGGCCCTCGGCGCGCACGGCGGTCAGCAGGGTCTGCTCGGTGGCGCCCACGGACGGGTAGGGCAGGTCGATGACGGTCCCGTGCAGCCCGTCGGGGGCGGTCAGGCGGATGCCCTGGGCCTGCTTGTCCACGGTCGCCCCGAACTGGCGCAGGATCTGCAGGTGGAAGTCGATGGGGCGGTCCCCGATGCGGCAGCCGCCCAGGTCGGGGATAAAGGCCTCCCCCAGGCGGTGCAGCAGGGGCCCGCAGAAGAGGATGGGGATGCGTGAGGACCCGGCGTGGGCGTCGATGTCGGCCATGTGGGCGGACTCGACCTTGGAGGGGTCCAGGCGCAGGACGCCCTCGGTCTGGTCGTAGTCGATGCTCACCCCGTGCAGGGCCAGCAGGCCGGAGACCACGTCGACGTCGCGGATGAGGGGCACGTTGCGCAGCACCGAGGGGGTGGCCCCCAGCAGGGCCGCGACCATGGCCTTGGGCACGAGGTTCTTGGCCCCACGTACGGTGATCTCGCCGGTGAGCGGGTGTCCGCCCTCAACCTGAAGCAGACCGTCAGCCATTGTTTCCTCCGGGGGTGGGTAGGCCCCGCAGGGTGGGCGGGGTCGCCCCAGCATAGGTGCCCGCGCACCCCGTCGTCCGTCCCCCGCCGGTGACAAGGACCTGCCGACGGCGAAAACCAGCTGGTCAGGGCGTTTCGCGCGTCACCGGCCACCGGGACACGCCGACGGGCACAGGGACCACAGGAACCTAAGGAAGTTCTCACACAGGCCTCACAGGCCTGTAGCCTCCGCCTCCCAGACTCGGGGTATGAGCCAGACAGCACCCTCACCCGCGCCCCTGCGCGTCGTGCTCTACTCCCACGACTCCCTGGGGCTGGGGCACCTGAGGCGCAACCTCGCCCTGGCCCACGCCCTGGCCCAGGACCTGCCCGCCCTCAGCGGCCGGGACGTGGCCGGGCTGCTGGTGCGCGGTCTCACCCCGGGGATGGACCTGCCCCTGCCGCCGGGCTTTGACTGGCTCACCCTGCCGGGCGTGACCAAGGGCCCCGAAGGGTATGAGCCCCGTCACCTAGGGACCGGTACCGCTGACCTGCTGGCCCTGCGCTCGGCCCTGCTGGAGACCGCCCTGACCCGTTTTGGCCCTGACCTGGTCGTCATCGACCGCCACCCCTACGGGGTGCACCGCGAGCTGCTGGCCCCGCTGCGCCACCTGAGGCAGGCCCGTCCCTCCTGCCGGGTGGTCCTGGGGCTGAGGGAGGTCCTCGACTCACCGGGGTGCGTGCAGGCCGAGTGGCACCGCCTGGGCGATGCCGGTGAGCTGCGCCACTTCATTGACCACGTCTGGGTCTACGGCGACCCCGCGGTCCACGACCTGCGCCGCAGCGGCGAGGCGCCGACGGCGCTGGCCGACCGGATCACCTACACCGGCTACCTGGCCGCCGGCCGCGCCCGCACCGACCGGCCCGAGGCCCTGCTCACCACCCGCCCCTACGTGCTGACCACCACCGGCGGCGGCCAGGACGGGACGGTCCTGGTGCGTGCCGCCCTGGAGGCGATGATCCCATCCGGCCACGCCCACGTCGTCGTGGCCGGCCCCCAGGCCCGGGCCCGCGACCTGGCCGACCTGACGCCCCGGGCGGGGACGCGCCTGCTGCGCTGCCTGCCCGGCCTGAGCCTGCACATCGCCCAGGCCAGCGCGGTCATCGCCATGGGCGGCTACAACACGGTCAACGAGGTCCTGGCCTCCACCACGCCCGCGCTCATCGTCCCCCGGGAGGCCCCCCGCGCCGAGCAGCTCATCCGCGCCCGGGCGCTGGCGGCCAGCGGCGCCGTCGACCTCATGCGGGTGGCCGATCTGAGCCCCCAGGCCCTGTCGGAGTGGGTCCACCGGGCCGTGGGCCGGCACCGGGACCGCTCCCACCTCAGGCGCGACGGCCTGGCCCGGGTCGCCCGCCTGGCCGCAGACCTCCTGGCCCCCTCGGCCGGGGCCAGGGGCCCTGGTCCCGCAGGGCCCACCGGCCCCGGGGTGCGCCCCGTCCCGGCCCCCCGTACCCGTCAGGCCCCCGCCCGGGGGCGCCCTTCCCACCAGCGGCCGGCCGCCCCGGCCACCACCAGCCCCAGGAGCACGTCATGACCACACCCCACGTCGGCTACGTCCTGAAGGTCTACCCCCGGTTCTCCGAGACCTTCGTCGTCACCGAGATCCTGGCCCGTGAGGCCCTGGGAGACCGCCTGAGCGTCTACGCCCTGCGCCCCACCACCGACTCGCGCTTCCACCCCGAGATCTCCCGGGTCAGGGCCCCCGTGCGCCGGGTGCCCCGCCCCCACCTGCTGGAGAGCCTGTGGACCTGCCTGGGCGCGGGCCTGGACCAGGAGCCGGTGCGGCAGGCCTTCTGCGAGATCCTGCCGGTGCTGGCCGGCCTGCCGGGTGAGGACGTGGCCCAGGGCGTGGCCCTGGCCCAGCAGGTGCGCGCCGACGGCGTCACCCACCTGCACGCGCACTTCGCCTCCCTGGCAGGACGCACCGCCTGGATCGCCTCCCGACTGACCGGCGTGCCCTACACGGTGACCACCCACGCCAAGGACATCTACCACCGCGACGTGGACCGCACCTGGCTGCGCCGGGTGTGCGGGGACGCCGAGCGGGTCATTGCCATCAGCCGCTTCAACCGGGACTTCCTGGAGCGGGTCCTGGAGGGCAGCGGTGCCCGCGTGAGCCTGCAGTACAACGCCCTGGAGCTGGACCGCTTCCCCTTCCGCGCCCGCCCCGCCCCGGGCCCCGACCGGCCGCTGCGGGTCCTGGGGGTGGGCCGGCTCGTGCCCAAGAAGGGGTTCGGGGACCTCGTTGACGCCGCTGCCAGCCTGCGCCGACGCGGCGTAGAGGCCCAGGTCACGGTGGCGGGCGAGGGCGAGCTGCGCACCCCCCTCCAGGAGAGGGTGCGCGAGGCGGGCCTGGAGGGGACCGTGACCTTCCTGGGCGCCCGTACCCAGGCCGAGGTCCGCGACCTGCTGGGGCGGGCCGACGTCCTCGTGGCCCCCTGCGTGGAGGCCGAGGACGGCAATATCGACGGCCTGCCCACCGTGGTGCTGGAGGCGATGGCCTGCGGCACCCCGGTGGTGGCCACCTCCGTGTCCGGCCTGCCCGAGGTGGTCCAGGACGGTGTCACGGGGATCCTGCTGGAGCCCGGGGACGTGGACGCCCTGGCCGACGCCCTGGCCGACCTGGCCGCCGGGAGGCGGGACACCGCCGCCCTGGCCAGGAACGGGCGCGCCCTCGTGGAGGAGCGCTTCGACTGCCGTCGGCAGGCCCGGCGCCTCTCACGCTGGGAGGGCGGCACCGGCCGGACGCCCCGGCCCGGGACAGGACCCGCACGTCCCGGGTCGGGCTCCCCGGCCCGGCCCGAGGCCCCCACCCACTCGGACGCCCCCACACGGCCCGAGGCCAGCCGCACGGACCCCGCTGGTCCCGCCGCGCCCTGCCACACGGCCCCCAGGGCCCTGAGGGTCGCCTACCTCAGCGTGGACCCGGGGGTCCCCGTGTTCGGTACCAAGGGGGCCTCGGTCCACGTCCAGGAGGTGGTGCGTGAGCTACGCGGACGCGGGCACGAGGTGAGCGTGTACACCACCCGGGCCGGTAGCCGCGTCCCGGCCGACCTGGAGGACCTGCGCGTGGTCGAGGTGCCCCTGGGCCCCCACCCCGGTACCGCCGCCCGGGAGGCGGCCCAGGCCCGGGCCTCCCGGGAGCTGGCCGCCCGGGCCGAGGCCGACCACCCCGACCTGGTCTACGAGCGCTACTCCCTGTTCTCCCGGGCCCTGAGCCAGGTCACCGCCACCACGGGGGCCGCCAGCGTCCTGGAGGTCAACTCCCCCCTGGTGGACGAGCAGCGCACGCACCGGGGGCTGTGCGACGCCGAGGGGGCCCTGGAGGTCCTGCGCGCCCAGGTGGGGGCGGCCGGCCTCACCCTGTGCGTCTCGGGCCCGGTGGAGGCCTGGGTCCGCGGCCACTTCCCCACGGGCAGGGTGCGTACCCTGCCCAACGGGGTCAATACCGTCCGGATCACCCCCCGGCCGGAGGACCCCGACCAGGTGGTGGTCACCTTCGTGGGCACCCTCAAGCCCTGGCACGGGGTGGAGGACCTGCTGCGGGCGGCCACCCTGGCCAGGGAGCCCTGGAGCCTGCGGGTGGTGGGTGACGGGCCCCAGGGCCCGGCCCTGCGCTCCCAGGCGCGCGAGGACGGCCTGGAGGTGGACTTCCGGGGCGCCGTCGCCCCCGAGCAGGTGCCCGACCACCTGGCGGGGTCGGCCGTCGCGGTCGCCCCCTACCCCGAGCCGACTACCGGGCAGGGGCACTACTTCTCCCCGCTGAAGGTCTACGAGTACATGGCGGCGGGCCTGCCGGTGGTGGCCTCCGCGGTGGGCCAGCTCCCCGGCGCGCTGGAGGGCTGCGGCCTGCTGGTCCCGCCCTCGGACCCCCAGGCCCTGGCCGACGCCCTGGACGCCCTGGCCTCCGACCCGCGGCGCCGGCGCGAGCTGGGACAGCGGGCCCGGCAGGAGGCGGTGGAGCACCACTCGTGGTCCCGGGTGGTCACCCGGGCCCTGGAGCTGGCGGGGGTGGACAGTGCCTGAGAACCGCGGCGCCCTGCGCAGGAGCCTGCACCTGGTCGCCCCCGACCTGCGCCCCCAGTGGGGCATGGTCCTGGCCGGGGTCCTCGCCCTCATGCTGGAGGTGGGCTTCCGGGTCATGGAGCCCTGGCCCCTGAAGATCGTCATTGACGCCCTGGTCTCCTCCCTGAAGGGGTCCGGCTCCCCGGGGGCGACGGTCCCCTTCCTGCTGCTGTGCGGACTGGTCCTGGTGGCAGTCACCGCCCTGCGGGCCCTGTGCAACTACGTGGCCACCATGTGCTTCGCCCTCATTAGCTCACGGGCCGCCGCTCGTCTGCGTGAACGTGTCTTCTGCCACGTCCAGGGGCTGTCCCAGCAGTTCCACGCCCGCAACCGCAGCGCCGACACCGTCCAGCGGATCGTCTCCGACGTCGCCCGCCTCCAGGACGTGGCCATCCAGGCGGGGCTGCCGCTGCTGGCCAACGTGTCCACCCTGGCGGTCATGCTGGGGGTCATGGTCCTCCTCGACCCGGTGCTCGCGGTGGTCGTGGTGGCCGCCGTCGGCGCCTTCTGGCTCACCTCCCGGGGCGCCGGGGCCCGTATCACCCAGGCATCGCGCCGTACCCGCCAGGGCGAGGGGCGCCTGGCCGACACCGCCCAGGAGTCGCTCAGCTCCATCGCCGTGGTCCAGTCCTACGGGCTGGAGGACCTCATCGCCCGACGCTTCGCCAGCGCCAACCAGGTCTCCCTGCGCCAGGGGGTGCGGGCGCTGTGCCTGTCGGCCCGCCTGGAGCGCGGCACCGACGTCATCGTGGGCCTGGCCACCGCCGCGGTCATGGTGGGCGGGGGCGTGCGGGTCCTCCAGGGCGCCATGTCCCCCGGGGACCTGGTGCTGTTCACCACCTACCTGCGCACCACCATGAAGCCCCTGCGCGACATGGCCAAGTACACCGGGCGCCTGGCCCGGGCCGGGGCCTGCGGGGAGCGGGTGGCCGACCTGATGGGCCGCACGCCCCAGGTGACCAGCCCCGCCGCCGCCCTGGTCCCGGCCCGGCTGCACGGACACGTCCGCCTGGAGGACGTGCGCACCGAGTACGACGGCGTGGAGGTCCTCCACGGGGTGAGCCTGAGCGTCTCCCCCGGCGAGTACGTGGCCGTGGTGGGCCCCTCCGGGGCGGGCAAGTCCACCCTGGTCTCCCTGCTGACCCGGGCCCAGGACCCCGTGGGCGGCACCGTGTCCCTGGACGGCTACCCGCTCCAGGCCCTGGACCTGGGGCTGCTGCGGGCCAGCGTCTCGGTCCTGCACCAGGAGGCCCTGCTCCTGACCGGCACGGTGGCGGAGAACATCCGTATGGGACGCCAGGACGCCACCGACGCGCAGGTGGAGGCGGCGGCCCGGGCCGCTGGCGCCCACGGCTTTATCACGGACCTGCCCCAGGGCTATGACACGGTGGTCGGCGAGCGCGGGGGCACCTTGTCCGGGGGGCAGCGCCAGCGGGTCGGCATCGCCCGCGCCCTGCTGCGCTCGGCGCCCGTGGTGGTCCTGGACGAGGCCACCACCGGGCTGGACCCCCACTCCGCGTCCCTGGTCCTGGACGCCGTGGACCGCCTGGTACGGGGACGGACCACGATCGCCGTGACCCACGACGCCGAGGTCGCCGTGCGCGCCACCAGGGTGGTGTGGCTGGAGGAGGGCCGGATCCTCATGGACGGGACCCCGCAGGAGCTGGCCGCGACCTCCCCCCGTTTCCGTACCTGGCTGGACAGCCGTCGCGCCACCAGCCTGGCCGGCGGAGGCGTGTCATGAGCGCGTCCGCCTCACCCCCCAGCGAGGTCGCCGTGCTGGAGGCCGCCCTGGATCCCGCCTGGCTGACAAAGCGCTGCGGCCGCCCGGTGCGGGCCTCCCGCCTGCGTCTCAAGCCGGGGGTGTCACTGGCCCTGTCCCTGGTGGACGCCTGCCGGGGCACGCCCGTGGGCTGGGCCCGGTTCCTGTGGCCCCGGGCCCGCAGCCGGGCCAGGTCACTGGCCGCCTGGGCGGGGGCCCA
>ERZ772921.951-NODE-951-length-17395-cov-25.281834_pt1 | contig 17395 bp, 14 predicted proteins | sample MGYA00512117_ERZ772921 | MGnify/ENA primary metagenome ERZ772921 (study PRJEB29015, sample SAMEA2737944) | human oral metagenome | biome: human oral; feature: human-associated habitat; material: dental | place: China | collected 2150 ... | reverse complement strand
CCTCGCGCTCGGCCTGAGCGCCTGCGGCCACAACGACACGAGCGGCTCCGCCGCATCCTCCGGCACCGCGACGAGCGCCCCGGGGGCCGGCCCGGGCGCCCCCGCCCCCGGGGCCTCCGCGATCCCGACCATCCCCGACAACCCGAACGCCGACGTGTCCACCGGCGGCTCCTACACCGCCTCGGTCGACGGCGCGCCCTACGTCATCGACGACGCCACCGTCGCCTGCGTGAAGACGGAGGGCCTGACGACTCTCACCGTCGCCTCCCCCAGCAACGTCGGGGGCAAGGGCATCATCGTGCTCCTCAACGACTCCGGCGGCGTCTCCGGACTCACCATCGGCATCGAGGGCGGCCAGAGGATTGGCTATATCGAGGGCTCGCCCGTCGGCAGCGCCAAGGCCACGATCGACGGCTCGACCTACACCATTACGGGCAGCGCCCCGTACGCGGACGGGAGCGGCTCGGCCGCCCCCGGGCTCAAGTCCTACGACATCACCATCACCTGCTCGTAGCGCCCCGGGCCGGGCGCCTCACCCCACGTGGAAGTACCGAGTCACCAGGTCCTCGACCTGGACGCGGGTGTCGGCGATCTCCTCGCGCAGGTCCGCGTCCCCCAGGGCGAGGAGCCCGGCCGCCCAGGAGTCGATGAGGGCGGGTGGGAAGACGCCGAGCGCCTCGTAGTCCTCGCGCTGGGCGAGCAGCCTCGCGGCGGCCTGGGCGCAGGAGGCGGGCAACTGGTCGAGGCCGTCCACCCGGGAGGCGTCGCCGCTGACGTAGCGCTCGTCCGCGTACCCGGCCATGTCCGGGTCGCTCAGACCGATGCGCGCGGCCACGGTCATCCCCGCCAGCAGCAGGTGGACGGCGGCGCTGCCGTCCGGCGAGCGCAGCTCCACGGTCTGGGAGTCGCCCGGCAGCCCGCCCACGGGCCCCTCGACGGGGTTGGCGTCACGGAACATGCGGTCGTCGAGGTTCTGCCAGCCCAGCGGCACCCGCACCAGGACCGAGCGGTTGCGGTCCCCCCAGCAGATCGACGTCGGCGCCTCCTGGTGGGGGACCAGTCGCAGGAAGGAGACGGGCACGGTGTTGCCGAAGGCGGTCAGGGAGGCGGCGTGGGAGAGGTAGCCGCCGATGACCCGGCGGGCGGTGTCGGTCAGTCCCGCCCCCTGGGAGAACTGGTTGACGCCGTCCCTCATGAGGCGGGTGTGGAAGTGCATGCCGGATCCGGCCTGGCCGACGGCGATCTTGGGGGAGAAGGACACCTCGCTACCGTGAGAGTGGGCTACCTCACGCACTACCCACTTGGCCAGGACCATCTGGTCGGCCGCGCGGGTGACGTCGGTGGGCAGGAACTCGATCTCCTGCTGGATTACCTGTCGGCCGTCGGTGACGAAGTTGCCGACCTCGGCGTGGGCGTACTTGACCGAGCAGCCCATGGACACCAGGTGGTGCAGGGCCTCGGTGCGCACCTGCGACCACTTGGAGAACGGGGCGGCCTCGTGGTAGCCGCGCTGCTCCTCCACGGGGAAGAGGTCGTCGGCCGGGGAGAACAGGTAGTACTCCAGCTCGCCCAGGGCCTCCAGGCGGCACCCGGTCTCGGCCTCCAGGGCCTCCTGGGCCTTGCGCAGGATCTGCTGGGGGGCGCTGGCCAGGGGGTTGCCCTCGACGTCGTAGAAGCCGCACAGGATGTCCAGGGTGGGCAGGGCGGTGAAGGGGCTGAGGTAGGCGGTGCGTAGCCGGGGGACCACGTACAGGTCCGAGCTGGTGGCGTCCACGCCGTCGAACAGGGAGGAGCCGTCCACCCGCTCGCCCATGGTCAGGATCCGGTCCAGGTGGGCGGCGGACTGGATGGCGAAGTTCAGCTCCTTGAGCCGCCCGTCCCCGCCCACGTAGCGCAGGTTGAGCATGGGGACGTCCTGCTCGGTGACGAAGCGGATAATGTCCGCGCGGGTGAACGCCTCGGCGGGCTTGCCCAGGACCTGGACCAGCGGGTTGGGGCTGAGGGCGAGGGAGTCGGTGACGAGCAAGGTGGGAACTCCTCATTGGGCTGAGATCAGGGAGGCTGTGCCTGGCGCCGGCGACCGGTGGCCACGCGGGCGGCCGTCGTCGGCCACGGCCGAGCCGACGACGGTGGCACGGTCCCTGATTCTGTCAGTAACGCTCTGCCAGGTCCAGGCCGGGCGGCCTTCTTCCTGTTAGGCAGGCCCTCGCGGACCAGCTGCGTCCAAGTATGTCGAGGTGGTACTGGGCGACTACTGCGAGCTCAGGCTCGACGCGGTCGGTGGCCCCCACGCTCTTCATCGGCAACACCCGTTCGTCCGCCACCACGGCATCGCACCGCGGTGGAAGGCGTGGCTGGTTGAGGGCGGCCCGGCCGGTGGGCCCGGCTCGCGGGCGGGCGGTCGTGCCCGGCTCGCTCCTGCCGCGCTGCCACTGCGCCAGGCCAGCCAGGCGCGGGCGGTCGTGCCCGGCTCACTCCTGCCGCGCTGCCACTGCGCACCCGCGCCTATGTGCGCTGAGATGTCCGGCTCGCGCCTGGCTGTCGCCACTGCGCACCCGCGCCTATGCGCGCACTGAGACGTCCCTACTGGGGTCATGGCCGAGACGATCGACAGGGCCCCGCGCCTGGCTGCCGCCACACCCTGCCTGCGGTAGTGTGTGCCCGCGTGCTGCTGCGACGAGAGGGTGGAGACGTGTCTGGGACCCAGGTGACGACGTCGGTCATTATCCCCTGCCACGACGCCGGGCGGACCCTCGGTCTCCAGCTGGAGGCCCTCTGGCGCCAGCAGGATGCCGAGCCCTTTGAGGTCGTGGTGGTGGACAACGGCTCCACCGACGACACCGTGGCCGTGGCCCGCTCCTGGGCGGACCGCCTGGATCTGCGGGTGGTGGACGCCGCCGACAGGCCGGGTGCCGCCTACGCCCGTAACCGCGGCGTGGCGCTCTGCCGGGGGGCCAAGCTGCTCTTCTGCGACGGTGACGACCTGGTAGCCCCCCACTTCGTGGCCCACGGCCAGCGGGCCCTGGAGGAGGTCCCGGTGTACGTCACCGCCTTTATCGGCGTGGAGGAGAAGGTCTTCAGGCAGGGCTACGACGCCGTCACCGACCAGCTCGAGGAGCACGACTACTGCTCCCCCCAGGAGGAGCGGCAGGACCAGGACTGGCCGGTCCTGCCGGGAGGCTGCTTCGGGATCCGCCGGGACCTGTTCCTCAAGGTCGGGGGCTTCGACCCCTCCGCGGAGCCGGGGGCGGAGGACAACGACCTCGGGATACGCTGCACCGACGCGGGGCACCTGCCGCCGGTGCTGCCCAGCACCATGCTGGCCTACCGGATCCAGCCGGCGGGTGACCGCAGCTACGCCCTCTTCCGACGCCGGGCACGCTCCACTGCCCTGCTCCTGACCCGCAGCGGCCGGTGGGGGCGGGCCTCCATTGTGCAGGGCCCACCGGTCCGGGTGCTCCTCAAGACCTGCCTGGCCGTGGTCAGGCCCCTGGCCAGGCGCGACCGGCTCGCCTGGCGGGAGTGGCGCATGCGCCTGGCCCGGGACGCGGGCCTGGCCGACGGCTACCTCAGGTACCAGGTCCTGCACCGGACCCCGCGGCGCCGCACCGGCGAGGGCCTGTCGGAGTGAGCCCGGCGGTCGCCGGGCCTCCGCCACTGGCGCGGCCTGCCACCGACGTACTTTAGACGCCGGGGACGTACCTTAAGCGCCGGAGACGTACTTTAGGTGCGGAGAACAGCGCTCTAGGGTACGTCCCCCATGCATAAGGTACGTCCCCGGCGCCTAAGGCACGTCTAGGATGGGAGACTCAGCGGCTCAGGCTGCCTAGGACCAGGTAGGAGACCCGGCGTGCCACCGACGTGGAGTGGTCCCCGAACCGCTCCAGGAAACGACCCATGAGGACGGCGTCGACCACCTGCTGGCGGGTGAGGTCGTTGGCCGGGTCCAGGATCATGGTGAAGGAGCGTCGGTGGAGGGCGTCGAGCTCGGCGTCCTGGGCCTCAATGAGGGCGGCGAGCTCCAGGTCGCGGGTGGCCACCAGACGGGAGGTGTTCTGGCCGGCTCGCACGGCGGCGTCGGCCATCCGCAGGATCAGGCCCATGACCGGCTCGGGCACCGGCGGCTCGGGGTAGCGGCCGCGTGCGATCGAGGCCACGTGGCGGGCCAGGTCGCCCTGGCGCTCCAGGGTCTGGGCCATGCGCAGGGCGGAGATGACCGCGCGCAGGTCGCCGGCCACCGGCTGCTGACGGGCCAGGAGCATGACGCACAGGTCGTCAATATCACGTTGAAGGTCGTTAATGCGCTCATCGGCGTCAATCACCTGCTCGGCGACGATAATGTCGCCGTTGCGCAGGGACTCGGAGGCGCGCTCAATGGCGGTGGCCACCTGACGGGCCATGGACTCAAGGTCGGAGCCCAGCTGCCTGAGCTCCTGGTTGAAGATGTCACGCACGAGACGGCTCCTGTCCTTGCGAGGCGGCGGCCCCCGGGCCCGCCGGGGGCACGGGGCACTCACAGTGTGGACCGTCACCACGCCAGGTGCCAAGCGCCGTGTCCCAATGCCGATGCGCTGGCCCAGGTAGCCCGGCCCCGGTGCCAGCTCGGGCCCTGGCGTCGGCGTGCTGACCCAGCCCCAGCGTCCCGGCCCCGGCCCCAGCGTCCTGGCCCTGACCCCGGCAGCCCGGCCCCAGGCACTTTCCCACCGCGGAGCCGGCCACCGCCGTCGTCTAACCTAGGTGCGTGGACCACACCTGGCTGCTCGTCGTCGTCGCCCTCCTGGGTGCCACGGTCGGCGTGGCCGTGGGGCTCGCCATTAGCGCCTCCGCCTCCGTGGACCCGCAGGCCACCGGCTCGGACGACTCCCTGCTGGGCGGGGGTGACGGCGTCCTGCCGGTCCTGGCGGCCCTGCCGTCCACGATCGTGGTCCTCGACGACGACGACGAGGTCCTGCGCGCCTCCGCGGCGGCCTACACCCTCAATATCGTGCGCGACGACACCCTGCGTGAGCCGCAGGTCGCCGCCATGGTGGCGCGCGTGCGGGCCACCGGCAGGATCCAGGACGACACCATTGTCGTGGCCCGGGGCCGGGTGAGCGGGGCCGGGCACTTCCACCTCCGGGTGCGGGTGGCGGCCATCGGGCGCGGCCGGGTCCTCATCCTCATTGAGGACCGTACCGCCGCCCAGCGCCTGGAGGACATGCGCCGGGACTTCGTGGCCAACGTGTCCCACGAGCTCAAGACCCCCGTCGGCGCCATGGCCCTGCTGGCCGAGACCCTGGAGGAGGGGGCCGAGGACCCCGCCCTGGTGCGCGACTTCGCCGGGCGCATGCGCAAGGAGGCCTCCCGCCTGGGCACCCTCGTGCAGGAGATTATCGAGCTCTCCCGCCTCCAGGACGGTGACGCGCTGGTCAGCCCCCAGGAGGTAGACGTGGACGCCGTCGTGGCCGAGGCCCTGGACCGGGTGCGCGTGGAGGCCCGCTCCCGCGGCATCACCCTGGTCTCCGGGGGCGTCAGGGGCCTGAGCCTGTGGGGCGACGCCGCCCTGGTCACCACCGCCGTGCGCAACCTGCTGGACAACGCCGTCCGCTACTCCGAGGAGCGCACCCGCGTCAGCGTGGGGGTCAGCGTGGACGGGGCGCACCCGGACCTGGTGCGGATTGCCGTCGTGGACCAGGGCATCGGTATCGCCAAGGCGGACCAGGAGCGGGTCTTCGAGCGGTTCTACCGGGTGGACAAGGCCCGCTCGCGCGCCACCGGGGGCACCGGCCTGGGGCTGAGCATTGTCAAGCACGTGGCCGCCGACCACGGAGGGACCGTGGAGCTGTGGTCCGCCCCCGGCCGGGGCAGCACCTTCACCCTCGTCCTGCCGCGGTTCCTCCCGGCGCCCGAGGACGACGAGGAGGTCCCCAGCGCGGAGGAGATCCGTGCCGCCGGGGGTGCCTTCACGGCGCTGGCCGCCATTAACCCCCCGACCGACCCCACCGACACCGTGGGGACGCTCCGTTCCCAGCCCCGTGGAGAGAGGACCGTCCCATGACCCGCATCCTGCTCGTGGAGGACGAGGAGAACTACCGCGCCCCCCTGGCCTTCAGGCTCCGGCGTGACGGCTACGAGGTGGTGGAGGCCGGTGACGGCAGGACCGCCCTGCGTGCCTTCCAGGCCGCCGCGGCCCCCGGCGGGGGCGGGGCGATCGACCTGGTCCTGCTGGACCTCATGCTGCCGGCGGTGCCCGGCACCGAGGTGTGCCGTCGTATCCGCACCGTCTCACGGGTACCGGTCATTATGCTCACCGCCAGGGACTCCGAGACCGACAAGATCCTGGGCCTGGAGACCGGTGCGGACGACTACGTGACCAAGCCCTACTCCTACCGTGAGCTCATTGCCCGGGTCCACGCGGTCCTGCGACGCAGCCGGGAGGCCGCCGCGCCCGCCGAGCCCCAGGAGAAGATCCTGACCGTGGGGCGGGTGCGCATGGACGTGGAGCGCCACGAGGTGACCGTGGACGGGCAGGGCGTGACCATGCCCCTGCGGGAGTTCGAGCTCCTGGAGCTCTTCCTGCGCCACCCCGACCACGTCCTGACCCGGGGGCGGATCATTGAGCAGATCTGGGGGGCGGACTACGTGGGGGACACCAAGACCCTCGACGTGCACGTCAAGCGGATCCGGGCCAAGATCGAGGTCGAGCCCTCCCGGCCCCGGATGCTCACCACCGTGCGGGGGGTGGGTTACAAGCTGGAGGCCGGTCAGTAGGGACCCTCGTCGGCGTGGCGGCCTTATGTGAGCAACCTCCCCAGGAAGTTCACGTGTTCTCCTGATAAAGTGGAGTATCACTATGAGTCTGGAGTGACGTCACACATGACCTTTAAAGTCGGAGAGACTGTCGTCTACCCCCACCACGGCGCGGCCCGGATCATTGACATCCGCCAGCGCAAGGTCCGTGGCGAGGAGAAGACCTACCTGCAGCTGGAGGTCGCCCAGGGCGACCTCACCATCCTCGTCCCCGCTGACAGCGTCGAGCTCATCGGCGTGCGCGACGTCGTGGACCAGGCGGGCCTGGAGAAGGTCTTCGACGTCCTGCGCTCCCCCCTGACCGAGGAGCCCTCCAACTGGTCCCGCCGCTTCAAGGCCAACCAGGAGAAGATCGCCTCCGGTGACGTCAACAAGGTCGCCGAGGTCGTCCGTGACCTCTCCCGGCGTGACACCGACCGCGGCCTGTCCGCAGGGGAGAAGCGCATGCTCTCCAAGGCTCGCCAGATCCTGGTCTCCGAGCTGGCGCTGGCGGAGAAGACCGAGGAGGACGCCGCCGAGGCCAAGCTGGACGAGGTCCTGGCCTCCGGCGTCGCCGCCTGAGCTGTCCGCGCTCCTCCCGCATCTACGGGTGCGATCGCGCGACGTGCTAATTACCTCCCAGTGGTGCAGGGCTCCTTCCGCGCGTCGGAGCTGCCTGCGGGGTCAAACCTGGCACCCCCTCGCACGTACGGGTGCCTCCGGCAGTTCCCCCGGTGCCGCCGCGTCGGGGGTGCTGAGGGGCCGGGCTTCGGGGTGCCACGGCCCGACGCCGCCGACCCCACCTGCCCCGAGGGGCGGTGCCCTCCAGGGCGGTTGCCCTGTCCCGGGGCGGGTGCGTGGCAACCCACCAGAGGCGCTGGTTCGCCCCGGCCCCGGTGACCGGTAGGATCTCCCCATGAGCACACACGCGGTGGCGGTCCTGACAGCAGCCGGTTCGGGGACCCGCCTGGGGGCGGACGGCCCCAAGGCCCTGGTCGAGGTGGGGGGGCAGTCGCTCCTGCGCCGTGCCGCCCAGGGGCTGGTCGACTCCGGCGTCGTCAACCACATTGTGGTTACCGCCCCTATTGACTCCCTGGCGCGTTTTGCCGCCCAGGTCAGCGGCCTGCACGGTGCCCTCCAGGGTGAGGCTGACGGCCTCGCCCCGGCCCCCTCGGACAGCCTGCCCGACGGCGTGAGCGAGCCCGCCTGCACCATTGAGGTCGTGGCCGGCTCGCCCGTCTCCCGCCAGGCCAGTGTGGCCCGGGGGCTGGAGGCCGCCCTGCGCGCCGTGCCCGACGCCGACGTGGTCCTCGTGCACGACGCCGCCCGGGCCCTGACCCCCCCGGAGGTGGTGGTGCGCGTGGTGGGGGCCGTGCGCGGCGGTGCCTGTGCCGTGATCCCGGCCCTGCCCGTGGCCGACACCGTCAAGGAGGTGGAGCTGGCCCCGGCCGGTTCCCCGGAGCTCGTCGTCGGCACCCCGGACCGCTCCCGGCTGCGCGCCGTCCAGACCCCTCAGGGCTTTGAGACCGCCGTCCTGGTGGCCGCCCACCACGTCGGGTCCCGCCGGGCCCAGGACGAGGATCTCGCCGCCAGCGACGACGCCTCCCTGGTGGAGGCCCTCGGACGGCCTGTCACCGTCGTGGCCGGGGACCCCCTGGCCTTTAAGGTGACCACGCCCCGGGACCTGGCCCTGGCCCGCACCCTCCTGGGCACGAGCCGGGCCTAGGCCGTCCCCCGTCCGCGAGAACGGTACTTATTGCTCGCGAGAACGGTACTTGTTCGTCGTGAGAACGGGCGGGGCGTTCAGGAGGTCGGACGTGTAGCGAGGTGCTTTTAGGGGCCGTGCTGGTTCTTGCGGAACGTACGACGTCCTGCAGAGGTGTCCGTAGGTCCTAGAGGATAACGCGGGTACCTCGGGGTGCGACCGAGGGTCGGCCGCTGGTAGACACGGGTTGGCCGCGGATCGGCCGCCAGCGGGCACGCGCGGGCGGGTCCAGCTGGCTGCCGCTGCCCGGTGTGGCCGAGGGTGCTGGTTGGCACATGCCAGCAGGGGCACTGGCTGGCACGCGCCAGCTGGCACGCACTGGCGCACGCGCGCGCGGGGCCAGCCGCCCTGGCGTACAAGTTCCCGCCCGCCGACTTGGCGGCTTCGGACCTCTCGCCGAGCAGCCGCCTGGCGTACAAGTTCCTGCCCCGCGCGTCGCCGTCGCCTGGTACGACGAGCGCCGCCAGGAGCCGTAGGCTGCGTGCATGACCCCATCATCCCCGCCCCCACGGTCAGCCCAGGACGAGAGCTGGGCACCGTCGTCGGACAGTCCTGAGACCACCCCCGGCCCCGGCACCATGGTGCCCCACCACTCACGCCTGCTGACCTGGCCGGTCCTGGCCTGGGGGCTGTGGGACTGGGGGTCGGCGGCCTTCAACGCCGTCATCACCACCTTCGTCTTCACCGTCTACCTGACCACGAACCCCGGCTTCGGCAACCCCACGGAGAACACCTCCGCCCTGTCCCTGGGGCTGACTGTCGCCGGGGCCTGTATCGCCCTGCTGGCCCCCGTCACCGGCCAACGCGCCGACCGCCAGGGGCGTACCGTCTTCTGGCTCGGCGTCTACACCGCCATCGTGGTGGCCGTCTCGGCCTCCCTCTACCTCATTATCCCCGAGCACCGCTACCTGTGGGCAGGCATCACCCTGCTGGGGGTGGGCAATATCTTCTTCGAGCTGGCGGGCGTCAACTACAACGGGCTGCTCAACCAGCTGACCACCAAGGACCGCGTCGGAGCGGTCTCCGGGCTGGGCTGGGGCATGGGCTACCTGGGCGGGATCGTCCTCATGCTCCTCCTCTACTACGGGCTCATTAAGGAGGGCAACTGGTTCGGGGTCAGTGACGCCAACGGCCTGAACATACGTGTGTCCATGCTCGTGGCCGCCGCCTGGCTCGGGCTGTCCGCGCTCCCCCTCCTGCTCAGCCAGTCCGGGCGCTCCGCCCGACGCCGTCGGGCCCGCCTGGCCCACTCCGCCACCCGGGGCTCGGCGCGCGACCAGGCCGCCATGGAGAGCGAGCCGGCCGACTGGGAGTCCGCCTCAGGCGGCGTGGCCAGCCCCGCCCGGCGCGAGTCCGTCCTGTCCTCCTACCGGCGCCTGTGGCGCACCCTCGTGGGCCTCTACCGCTCCCACCCCGAGGTCCTGTGGTTCCTCCTGGCCGCCGCCATCTACCGTGACGGGCTGGCCGGGGTCTTTACCTACGGGGGCATTATCGCCAAGAGCACCTTCGGCTTCACCCAGGACGACGTCCTCGTCTTCGCCATTGTCGCCAACGTGGTAGCCGGCGTCGTCACCATTGTCTCCGGGTACCTGGACGACCTGCTGGGGCCGCGGCGCGTCATTATGGGCAGCCTGGCCGTGCTGGTGGTCATGAGCCTGCTGATCTTCGCGCTGCACGACGGCGGCCCGGTCACCTTCTGGGCGCTGGGGCTCCTGCTGTCCTCGTGCGTGGGGCCCGCCCAGTCGGCGTCGCGCACGTTCCTGGCCCGGCTCATTCCCAAGGGGCGTGAGGGGGAGATCTTCGGCCTCTACGCCACCACCGGGCGCGCGGCCTCCTTCCTGGCCCCGGCCATGTACGGCGTGGCCATCTGGGGCGGGGCGTTCGTGGTCGGCAAGGACGAGGCCGGGTACTGGGGGATCCTGGGGATCGTGCTGGTGCTCGTCCTGGGGATGGTGCTCATGCTGCGGGTCTCCGACCCCAAGGGGCACATTACCGACCTGGACTGACTCCCGGTGCAAGGGGTCCAAGGTGTGCTGGGCTGGCTCCCGGTGCAAGGTGGGCCGGCTCCCGGTCTGACGGCCTAAGGCGGGCGGTCTGCTTGGGCCTCGTGCGCGTAGGGCTCGGGGCGCGCTCGCTGGAAGGCCTCGGCGTCGTCCTGTTTGGTTCCTTGTGCGCGTGAGGCCCGGGCCGCCAACGGCACACTCCACCTCGACGGCGGCGTCTGGCCCTTGTGTGCAGAGTGGCGTTCTGCGCAGAAAGCAGCCTGGACCCGTCCTACGCACAGTCGGCTACCTTCTGCGCAGAACCGCGCGCACGGCCCCGCTCAGCGGCTAAAACGTACCGCCGTGCCCGAGGCGGTGACCATGAGCATGCCGTTGTCGGCCCCCAGGGTCTCGTAGTCAATGTCCACGCCGACCACGCCCTCGGCCCCGAGCTCCTGGGCGCGCTGGACCATCTCAGCCAGGGCGGTCTCCCGGGCCTGCATGAGCTCACGCTCGTAGGACTCCGCGCGCCCGCCGACCAGGTTGCGGAAGCCCGCAGCAATGTCCTTGAAGGCGTTGACACCGGCAATGGTCTCCCCGCAGACCACGCGCAGGTACTGGGTGACGGGGTAGCCCTCGACGGTGGGGGTGGTGGTAACGAGCATGGGCGGCTCCTTCATGGTTCCTGGTAGGACGGTCGGGTGCTCCCGGCGGACCGGGACACCGCCTCATCCATCCTTGCAGTCTCCCGACGTCGTGGCCAGTTCCGTCGCAAGCGCCGGGGCCGGGCCAGCTCAAGGTGAACGTGCCCTTGTGTGGGGGAGCGTGCGTGGAGGAGGTCAGGGCCGCGTCCCACAGGTCGGAACGTGCCCTTGTGCGGGCGAGCGCCTTCTCGTACGGATGAACGCCTGTTTGTGTGGGTGGACGCGCTGGCCTCCGTCCTGCTGGTGGGGTGGTTCCGTTCGTGAACGCCCTCTCGTGTGGGTGGACGCCACTTTGTGCAGGTGAACGCGCTCTTGTATAGGTGAACGCTACCTAGAGTGGCGTTCACCAGGGTTAGAGAGCGTTCAACCGTATGAAAGGGCGTTCACCTGGGTCAGGGCGCGTTCACCACGCGAGTGGACGTCGCGCCTACCAGGACCCGGATGAGGTCAGGTACCGGCGTGTTCACCTACGCGAGGGGAAGCTCGCATTTCCAAGCCGGTGTCGGCGGCGGGGTACGTGCGTTCACCACGCGAGGGCAAGCTCGCCCGCACGAGGGGGCGCCCTCGGGGCAGGCCAAACTTAGGTGCCGTGGGCCATCAGCAGGCCAGCTGCTCCCGGATGCTCCTGGGATTGGATCCGGTCTCGTCGTGCTGGGAGGCGCGCCTACGCGAGGGGACGCTTGCAGCTGACAGGCCGCCGGCGAGCCCCGACGTCGGCAAGCTCGCCCGTACGAGGGCGTTTACCCGCACAAGGGCGTGTGCTGGCCGTTACCCTGCCACCATGGATCTGCCCGACGTCCTGGCCCTGGCGCGCTCCCTCATGGACGAGCACGGGGTCGGGGACTGGGACCTGGCCTGGGACCGGGCCCGTCGTCGCGCCGGGAGCTGCGACCACGGCCGCCGCCGTATCACCCTCTCGCGCCATCTCATGGCCCTCTACTCCCAGGCCGAGGTCCGCGAGACCGTTGTCCATGAGATTGCCCACGCCCGGGTCGGCACCCGCCACGGGCACGACGCCGTCTGGCGTGCCGAGGCCCGGCGGCTCGGGGGCAGCGGCGCGCGGCTCGTGGCTGCTGACGCACCCCGCGTCCCGGGACGGTGGGTAGGGGTGTGCCCGGCGGGCCACGAGGTCAGCCGGATACGCCGCCCGACCGTCCCGCTCTCCTGCTCGCGCTGCTCGCGCCGCTTTGACCTGAGGTACCTCATGACCTGGAGCCGTGACGGCCACCCGGTGGCCCATCAGGACATAGGGGAGCGGTACGCCCACGTCCTCGCGCGTCTGCGTGCAGCTGAGGGCTGACCGAGGGCTGACCGGGAGCCGGGCATGAGTGTGGCAGCATGGCGGTGATGTCCTTGCCTTCTCCGCGCCGCCCCCCTCGCCCTCGTCGTGCTGCGCCCTCCGGCCGTCAGTCGGGGCCGGGTCGGTCGCAGTCACCGTCGGGACCGACGGCGCGCTCGGCGTCGGCCCGCGAGGGGGCGTCACTCACGGGGCCGGGGAACGGTCAGGAGGCCGGATCCGCCAGCACCCCTGCCGCCTCTGGATCTGCCGCTACCCCCGGGTCCGGTACCCCCGTCACCCCTGGATCCGCTGGCACCCCCGGGTCCGGCACCCCCGACGTCGCCAGTGCCTCTAGGTCCAGCGCCCCGGGCACCGCCGGCGCCTCCCGCGGCACCGCCTCCCGGATCCTGGCGTGGGTCCCCCTGACGGGTCCCTGGTGGCGCCGTCGTCGCACGGCCAGCCCGGTGACCATTGCCTTGGTGACCTTCGCCGCCACCCTCATGGCCGGGCTCATTGTCGCCAACCTCATGTCCCCTCCCGCCTCCTCCCCGGGGTCCACCAGCAGGAGCTCCCCCGCCCCCGTCTCCCTGGACATGACCGGCTACGACCCCAACCACCTCATTGACGACGAGGTCTTCTACAACAGCCAGGCCATGACCTCCGCCGAGGTCGCCAGGTTCATCTCCACCGTCAACGACGGCTGCGTCCCCGGCGTTGACGGCACCCCCTGCCTGGCGGCCTCCACCTTCGACACCGAGGACAAGGAGGCCACGAGCACATGTGAGGCCTACCGCGGGGCCAAGGGCGAGACAGCGGCGGCGATCGTCTCCAAGGTGTCCACCGCCTGCGGCATCAACCCCCAGGTCCTCCTGGTCCTCATCCAGAAGGAGCAGGGGCTGCTCACCGCCTCCGGACGCACCCTGACCGCCCGGGCCTACGAGGCGGCCGCGGGCTACGCCTGCCCGGACGGGGCCACCTGCAACGCCCAGTGGGGGGGCTTCTTCCACCAGATCTACGCCGCCGCCTCCCAGTTCCAGCTCTACCGCCTCAACCCCTGGGAGTACGGGGTGGTCCAGGGGGTGACCACGCAGGTGGCCTACTCCGCCGACCCCGACTGCGGGGCCGCGGACCTGACCGCCGCTACCCAGTCCACCGCTGGCCTGTACGACTACACGCCCTACCAGTCCAACCAGGCGGCGGCCTCGGGCGGGGACTCCTGCACCTCCTGGGGCAACTGGAACTTCTACGGCTACTTCCGCACCTTCTTCGGCGACCCCACGCCCTCGACCCCGGAGGCAGGCTCATGACCACCTCGCCAGACCTGCCCGCCCGCCTCGGGACCGGCCCCCAGGCGGGGGCGCCCACCCAGGTCGCGGACCTGCCCGCCCATCCCGGGACCGGCCTGCTCATCTCCGTGGAAGGGGGCGACGGCGTGGGTAAGACCACCCAGATCGGCCTCCTGGAGGCTGTCCTAAAGGAGGCCGGGGTCGAGTACGTCCTGACCCGGGAGCCGGGAGGCACTGAGCTCGGCGCCTCCATCCGCAGGCTCCTCCTCCACGGCGGGTACGTCTCCCCCCGCGCTGAGGCCCTGCTGTACGCGGCCGACCGCGCCCACCACGTGGCGACCTGTATCCTCCCGGCCCTGGAGCGCGGCGCCGTCGTGCTCACCGACCGCTACCTGGACTCCTCCGTGGCCTACCAGGGGGCCGCCCGCGCCCTGGGACCCCAGGAGGTCCGCGACCTCTCCCTGTGGGCCACCGGCTCCCTCCTGCCGGACCTGACCGTCCTGCTCGACGCCGACCCCGCCCTGACCGCCCAGCGCGCCAGGAGTCGGGGCCTGGGCGACCGGATCGAGCAGGAGCCTGACTTCTTCCGCGCCACCCTGCGCCGGGAGTTCCTGGACCTGGCCGCCGCCGAGCCGCATCGCTTCGTGGTGGTCGACGCCGCCCAGGAGATTGAGACGGTAGGATGCCAGGTCAGCGCGGCGGTGCTCCCGCTGCTGCGAGAACGGCTCGCCCAGGGGCGGCTGGCCCGGCGGGGGAGCGCTGGGCGGCCGGACCGGCAGGGTACGGATCGGTTGGCTCGGCAGGGTACGGAGCAACTGGCCCAGCGGGCGCAGGAGGTGGGGCAGTGAGCGTCTGGGACAATGTCGTCGGCCAGGAGGCCGTGGTAGCACGGTTCACCGAGGCGGCCCGGGCGGCCCGGGTAGCCGCCGAGGAGCGCGAAGGTCGCCTCACTGCCTCAGCTACAGCCCCGGGGGCCGACGCGGGGCTGGCCGCAGTGCAGGGCACCGGGCTGGTCGCGCCTGCTACAGCCCCGGGGACCGGGTCAGCAGCCACGGTGCAGGGCGCTGACGCGGGGTCAGCTGTAGTGCAGGGCGCCGGGCTGGCCATGGCCTCGGGGGCTGATGCGGGGCCGGCCACGGCCTCGGGGGCTGATGCGGGGCCGGAAGAAGCCACCCCGCTGGTGGAGGACGGCCGCGCCCAGCCGCAGCCAGTCCGTCCCCAACGGAATACCTCGCTGACGGAGGGCGTCAGGCAGTCGGAGGGCGCCAGCCAGTCGGGGGACGGCATTCCCCGACCGGCCTCTGCCCGGTCCCGCAATCCGCGTCCGGAGTCCTCGGCCATGACCCACGCCTGGCTGGTCACCGGGCCACCCGGCTCGGGCCGCTCGGTCGCCGCCCGCGCCTTCGCCGCCGCCCTGCAGTGCACCGGCCCCACCCCCGGCTGCGGGCGGTGCAAGCCCTGCCGGGACGTCATGAGCGGCACCCACCCCGACGTGGTGCGCCTGGCCACCGACAAGCTCCTGATCACCATGGAGGAGGTCAAGGGCCTCATTGGCGAGGCCCAGCGCCGCCCCTGGACCGGACGCTGGCGGGTCATCCTGGTGGAGGACGCCGACCGCATGGCCGAGCGCACCACCAACGTGCTGCTGAAGTCCATTGAGGAGCCCCCGTCCCAGACGGTCTGGCTCCTGTGCACCCCCAGCGCCGACGACGTCCTGCCCACCATCCGTTCCCGTTGCCGCCTGGTGACCTTGCGTGTCCCGCCCCCCGACGCCGTCGCCGAGCTCCTGGTCAGACGTGATGGGGCCGACCCGGCGCTCGCGGCCCGGGCCGCCCGGGCCAGCCAGTCCCACATTGGGCTCGCTCGGCACCTGGCCACCGACCCCGGGGCCTGGGAGCGGCGCCGCCGTCTGCTCATGTCGCCGGTGTCCCTGCGCAGCGTGGGCGACGCCGTCCTGGCTGCCGCCGACCTGGTGGACGCCGCCGAGTCCGAGGCCAAGGACGCTACCGTCGAGCGTGACGCCCGGGAGAGGGCCGCGCTCCTGCGTGCCCTGGGCCTGGAGGGCGACGCCAGGGTCCCCCCGTCCCTGCGCGCCCAGGTCCGGGCGCTGGAGGAGGACCAGAAGCGCCGGGCCAAGCGGGCTCGTACCGACGTCCTGGACCGGGCCATGATCGACCTGCTCTCCTTCTACCGTGACGTGCTGGCCACCCAGATGGGCAGCGACGTCGAGCGGGTCAATGTGGATCTGGAGGACGAGCTCGACCAGGTGGCTGCCACGACCGGGCCTGAGCAGTCCCTGGCCCGGATCGCCGCGATTGAGGAGTGCCGGGCCAGGCTGCGTTCTACCGTCTCCCCACTGCTGGCCGTTGAGGCCCTGATGGTGGCCCTGCGTCCCCAGGCGTAGCGCGGGTAATTTTCCCATCGTTTGTGTGCCCAGATCTCCGCCTGTGTCGCAATCTGAGGATCAGAACGAGGGGCACCTGTGACTCCGTCAAGACTCGGGTCTCTGACCTGCGTGGACATTAAGTGCACAAAGACGGGAGCGGGGTGGGGTCGGTTCTGATCCTCAGATTGCGACAAACCACCCCTCGGCATGGTCGCAGTCGTGAATAGTCCTCCGGCTTTCCCGGATTCGGTGCTGTAACTGCCCGGCCGCTGACTGCCGCGCTGGTGGTGCCGGGGCCTTTGGCCCGTCCCCGGCACGGGGCAAGGTCCTGCGAGGGCTGGAACGGTCCAGGTGGCGCGGCGCGTGCAGCAGGGCCCTGATCAGCCCAGGATCCGTACCCACGCCGTGACTGGTAGGCAGAGAACCCCAGTTAACCCCGTAGTCACCACTCACGCCAGGATCCGTCCTCCTTACCTGGTGTGCCGGGTGCGCTGCGGTGGAAGGGTGTTAGGCGGCCGATTGATCCGTAGAGTGAGAGCATTCGGGCCTCGTAGGTGGGGTTCCAGGTCCTGGTGAGTAATCCTTCTGGGGTGGTGGTGATCTCTATGCTGCACGGTCTGTTGGGGTGTCCGTGGGCGTGGATGTCGAGTAGGTTCGATACCTGTATGCTCAGGCGTAGGGCGTTGTTGTCTCGGGCGGCCCACCTGGCCGGGAGGGGGTCGGGGGCGTCGGCCAGCTCCACTATCAGGTGGATGCTCTCGGGGATGTGGGAGAAGCAGGTGCGTAGGCACAGCGCCCCCTCCAGGGAGGCCGGACGCCGGTTGAACACCTCGAACAGGCCCCGGCACCCCGAGAGGCCCGCGGCCCACCAGTCACCCGGGATATCCACGTCAGATGACCTACCCATTATGTCCTCCTTAATGAATGCTCCGATCCGCGCGCCCGCCGGGCCGTCTAGTAGGGGGTGTACCTGTAGGCCTCGTAGTGGTCCAGCAGGCAGGTGCGGGCGCGTACACGGATGCTGTGCCCCTGGCGGGACAGGCGCAGCTCGGTTCGCCCGTCGCCTACGGCCCCCAGGTGGATCCCGTCAGGGCCGGCCCCGGTGGTGCCCGCTACCTCCACGTCCCCGCGGAGGGACAGGAACAGGTCGATCATGCCGCAGCCCGGCCACCAGCAGGCGGGCGGGTTGACGGGGACCTGGATAATACTCAGGCGCGCCCCGACC
>ERZ772921.948-NODE-948-length-17415-cov-5.608295_pt1 | contig 17415 bp, 15 predicted proteins | sample MGYA00512117_ERZ772921 | MGnify/ENA primary metagenome ERZ772921 (study PRJEB29015, sample SAMEA2737944) | human oral metagenome | biome: human oral; feature: human-associated habitat; material: dental | place: China | collected 2150 ... | reverse complement strand
TTTTTCCTTTATGAAAAATCCATTTTGAATACCAAATTGATGATATTTAAAGTCAGAAACCGCTTTTAATCCGTTAATTTCATTGGCTGTACAGAATCTTTCCTGAGCAAATGGAGTGTCAACTGTCACAGAGTAAAATTTCACGTTTGTGTGAGTTTTGGCAGCTTCATTTAACTGTTTTGTCTGCAGTGAACAAACTTTTGTATCAAGTGACGGTGCTGTATAAATTACTTTTATATTTTTATCTTCAAAAATATTTTTTTCTTCCAATTTCGTATTTACAACTAAAGGCACTTCCCTTATTTTATCTCCAACTTTTAATTCTTTTCCAACAATTGTTACAGGAACTTTTCCCATTGTGATTTTTAAATTATTATCAGCTTTCAAAGTATCTAAATATTGTGCATATTCGGCATTTTGCCCTGCCTGTCCTGTTTCATTTTGTGTTTTTGGCTTATTTCCACAGGCAGCCAGAACTGCTGCAGCCGCTCCTAATAATAATATTTTTTTCATTTTTTCCTTCTTTCGTAATTTGTCTGTTGTTTGTAAAAATTTAAATTGTATGATTTTTACAGTTTTAATTTAAACTATTTTTATCTAATTTTATCATTTCTATTTTGATACTTCCCTGATTAAACTCGGATTATATAATAAATCTTCATTTCTTCTAACTTCTTCAAAAGTATATGTTTTCAAAATTTTTCCATTTTCAAAAACACATTCCATTACAGAATCTTCATGATATTGATTTTCAGGTAAATCTGAAATATTTACTGTTTCAAATTCTCCATTTTTATTTTTTATCAAGTCAAGCCGTCCTTTTTTACTGACTTTTCCTTTATCTGTAACAGGATTTTTGTAAACATCTCTAACTTCATTTCCAATTTTTATACAGCTGCATTTCATGGCAAATTTATGAGTATCCCTGTTAATGCTAGATTTTTCATTTCCTTGCAAAAGAGATCCTCCGCAGCCCAAAGTAACATTTTCAGCAGAATATTTGTTATCCTTTAAAGATTTATAAATATCCCAGATTGTATCTTCATTAATTCCATCACCTTGTAAAATACGAACTTTGTTAATTACTTTATATCCTTTGGAGTTTATAGTATAGCCAAAATTCTTTTCCAGACTTTCAAGTGCAAATAGAATATTTGTAATCGCATCTCCACTATCTGGACGTATTGTAACCATTCCATCTCTTGCCAATATTTTTTCACGCAGTTCTTTTCCAATAATATTTTCTACCGCATTAAAAAAATTATAGCTGTCAAGAACGATTGAAACAATTCCTTTTGGAAATTTATCAAGCATATTTTCGTATGCCTCTTTTTCATATTTTTGAGTCCATGAAGTCATTGTGCTATGTTCAGAAGCAGGCACGCTGTAAGCGGCTATTTTTTCATTATAATATTTACGGGCAAAAACAAGTGCATTTAAAGTATCCGTTCCATAAAAATTGGTAAGATGAGCCATTCCTCCAATTCCCGCACTTTCCTCGCTGGAAACACCACGATAACCAAAATCATGCAATTTAAACTTCAATTCTGACTCCACATTATCACTTGTTTCTTCTAAAAAGTGTTTTATAATCTGTTTTGCCTTGTATGAAAATGTCGCAACTGTAATTGGATACCATACTTTTAACAGCAATGTTTCCACCCAGCCCACAATCCAAGGCACATTTTTGTCAGTTGATTCAACTGTAACCAGCACATTATGATTTTTTACAACACTGCCTTCTGGAACGGTTCTAATTCTAAGTGGCAATTTCCCATCCAGTTTTTCTACAATATACCTCCATCCTTCTTCAAAAAATGGCAATCCATGCAATTCGCAAATTTCCTTAGCTTCATCTATCATTTCATTTGTAATTTTTTTTGTTAAATATTCCATTAAGTAATATTGCAGTCCAAAAAATTTTACATATCCGTATAAGCCACCACGACTTTCGATATAATCGTGCATATACGTCATATTTTCTGGATATTGAAATGGATGAGTAATTTTATAAGAATCTGTCGATAATATTAAATTTTTCATTTTTATTTTGTATGATAATTACAAATTATGTAAAAATCATACTCTCCTTCCCTATACTTTTTTATTTGTATATTCAATTATAACTCTTTTCCCTTTGAAAATATGCAAAAAATACAGTAAAACCTCTTTGAATTAAACAAAAAGATTTTTACTGTAATAAGATTTTTTTATTTTTCCAAAATTTTATCCGCCAAAACCAACGCTATTTTCTTTTCTCCAACCATAAACTCCACAATCATACTTTTTGCATCCACTTTTTTTATTTTCCCACGTCCAAATTTTTTGTGATTAACCACATCCCCAACTTTATATTTAGAATTAACATTTGAAGTTGTTTGAGAACCTGATTTTTTACCAAATGTTCCCAATTTATCCTTAGAAAATGGATTAAAGTTTTCTATTTTCGGTGTAAAACTTCTTGGAGATGAAGGTTGCCCTTTTAGGCTTGCGTATTTTCCGCCCACATACTCTAGATTATCTTGCTTCATTTCGTAGATAAATCTTGATGGACGACGTAAATTGTCATCTTTTCCCCAAATTTTTCTTGATGAAGAATAGGAAATAAACAGTTCTTTTTTAGCACGAGTTATCGCCACATAGCAAAGTCTACGCTCTTCTTCCAGCTCTTCTTCAGGAGCGTCAAAAGAAATTGATGGAAACAGCCCGTCTTCCATTCCCGCAAGAAATACATAATCAAATTCCAATCCTTTAGAACTATGAATTGTCATAAGTTTTACATAATTTTCATCATCTTCCATTTCATCAGTTGCTGAACTTAACGAAATCATATCAAGATACTCATTCAAGGACATGCTTGGATTTTGCTTTTCAATTTCAGTAATACTGTTTAACAATTCCTCAATATTTCTAACTCTGTCTTCCTTGTTGTCTTCAATTGAGTCAATATAACGTGTTTTTATAAGAATTTCATCAAATATTTCCTTAATTGACATTTCTTCAAGGCTTGAGTAAATGCCTTGCATTAAATTGTAAAATTCCTTTAATGCCAGTTTTGTAGCTGCTCTTACAGGAATTTCATCAATGTAGTGAAGTGCTTCAAGCATCGAAATATTTTTTTCATTTGCAACTTCCTGTATTTTTTCCAGCGTCTTTTCTCCAACAGAACGTTTGGGAACATTAATTATACGATAAAAATTGTGATTGTCATTTTTATTATTTAAAAGACTCAAATATGCCAAAATATCTTTTATTTCCTTACGTTGAAAGAACTGCATTCCACCATAAATTTTATATGGAATATTTGCAGACAGCAGTTTTTCCTCCAGAACTCTTGACTGTGCATTTGTTCTGTACAAAATCGTCATATCCTTGTAATCGGCACCATCTCTTTTCTTTTTTTTCATCTCTGTCACAATGAAATCTGCTTCATCATAAACAGTCATTGCATTATAAATCTTGATTTTTTCTCCATCTGAGCCATCTGTCCAAAGTGTTTTCCCTTTTGAACTTTTATTATTTTTAATAAGCTCATTGGCTGTATCCAGTATTTTCTTTGTAGAACGGTAATTTCTTTCCAATTTTACCGTAAATGCTTCCTTGTAATCTCTCTCAAAATTCAGAATGTTATTAATATTTGCCCCACGAAACGCATAAATACTCTGATCCTCATCTCCTACGACACAGATATTTCGATATTTTTCTGCAATCAGATTAATCATTTCATACTGAATATCGTTAGTATCCTGATACTCATCCACCACAATATACTGATACCTTTCCTGTATTCTTTCCAGCACAAAAGCATCATCCAGCAATTTTCTTGCATTCAAAAGCAAATCCGAAAAATCCATCGCATTATTTGCCTTCAAAACTTCATCATACTTCTGATAAATCTCGCCAAAAAGCCTGTTTGCAGGAATCCTCATATCAATTTCACGTTCAAGCTCCTTAATTCCTATCCCCTGTTCCTTCAATTTACTGATTCTGTTTGCAAGTTTTCCTGGCTGAACATTGTCATTATCCTTAATTCCCATATCCTTTTTTATCTTTGTAATAATCGACTTCTGATCATCCACATCATAAATATTAAAATTCCGTCCATATCCAATTCTTTCAGAATAAGTTTTAAGCAATCTTACCGAAAACGAGTGAAATGTAGAAACTACAAGATTATTCGCCTCATGTCCAATAAGCGCCGCAGCCCTTTCCTTCATTTCCCTTGCCGCCTTATTCGTAAAAGTAAGTGCCAGAATATTAAGCGGCGAAATCCCTATCTCTTTTACCATGTGTGCAATTCTATAAGTAACTGTACGTGTTTTACCGCTTCCCGCTCCAGCCAGTATCAATACAGGCCCTTCTATTTTTTCCGCAGCTTTTCTCTGCTCTTCATTTAATTCATCTAAAATACTGCTCATATTTCTCCTTTTTTCTCATTATTTTTATATCTAATTTTTTATATTGTTTTTCATTTTGTATAATATCTATTTTTTGTATAAACAACTCAGAATATTCATTATTAAATAAGTTAATTTAAATCTTACAATTCTCTATATTTAACTTCCGTTATTTTCGATATTTTCTCAATAACACCATTTTCTTCCTTTTCTTCCCCAGCGTGACTGCTCCCATTCTTATAGACAATTTCCTTCAAGTTCAGATCCGATTTTTTTAGTAAATCCACTGTTAATAAAATCTGGTTAAGTACACCTTTTTTATTTTTTGAAACAATGATAACTTCTGAATTTTTTCTAAATTCACACATAAAGTCCAGAATACTGTAGCTTCCTTCTAGCTTTAACAAAAGTCCACCAGTAATTCTGACAAAGATATAGTCATTTTCAACTAATGCAAAATTTATTTTTTCACGTAAATTTATTAAATCGCTTTTTTCATTTTCATCCATTTGCCCTTTTATAACAATAGTTTCTATTTTTTTATTATCAACTAATTGTTCTTCGTACATTTTTTCGACAAATTTCTTACCAACATTAATTTCAGTTCCAACTATAAAATATATTTTCCCTTTTTTATCGCTTCTATATCTTACAATATGATGCCTTCGACATCTTGCCTCATAATTTTCATTTGCACCAACCATAACTAGCGGATCGTCATAATATGCAGGCTCTCCATTGATAAGACGCTGGCTCGCATAAGCAGGCTTTCCGCAAACCATGCAAATCGCATGAAGTTTATCCACTTGATCGGCAATACTCATCAGTTCCGGCACAGGCTCATAAGGCTCTGCCCTGAAGCTCATATCAAGACCTGCGACAATCACTCTTTTTCCATATTCCACATACTTCTTACAAAAATCAACAACCTTTTTCCCAAAAAACTGTACTTCATCAATACCAATCACTTCTGCATCAACATTTTTTTCCATAATTTCTTCCATCTGGGAAACATCGCTCACAGGATAGGCCCTAAAACTGTTATTTTCATGTGAAAATACTCCATTTTCCCCATATCTATTGTCAATCGCATGTTTAAATGCAACTATTTTCTGTTTTGCATACTCTGCACGTCTAAGCCGTCTTATAAGCTCCTCGCTTTTCCCTGAATACATGCTTCCAGTAACGACTTCCAATGTTCCAATTTTAGAATTTTGTATCATTTTATCGTTCCTTTTCTATTTTTTTAATTATTCAATATTTAAATAAACTTAAATTGCCTTCGCTTTAGTATAACTTATGTTTTAAAAAGGGGCTATTGCCCCTTGTATATCTTTAATTTAGATTTTTTTATTTTTTATTTTTATTTTCTCTAAATGAATCAAACATATTTTTTGCATTACTGTATAAAACCTTGACTTCATAAGGCTTTACATTAATTTGAATTTTTTTGTCTGAAATCGCATAATTTTCCTTTAAATTTAATTGATTTCTATAAAACCCAAATAATTTTGGTACTTGTAAAGATAACGGATATTCATCTGATCCATTATTTACAACCATTATCATTGACTCATTTCCATCTGATATTTCATAGGAAATGAAGTCTGTATTTGGTCTTGCAGGATTTATATCACGACCTTGATACAGTTTTGCCCGTCTTTTCTGATCATCTAAATAAGCTGTGATTTCCGAGTCTATACGCCCTTTTGTTTTGGGATCGCTATAAACTTCAAGAATTCTTAATTTTCCATTTTTAAACAAATTTTTATGTTCCTTACGTATTTTTAATAATGCTCTGTAATGATTTTCAATATCAGGATTACTTTTTACAGGATAGGAAATCCACTTTTGAACTTCATTCACTTCCACAACGCTTGGCAAACTTCTAAGCCTGTCTTTATATTTAATAATATTGTCAGTTTCATTGTCATAGGGTTCATAATCCTCCCATAACATAGGCTTTCTATTTCTAGGCGAATCTGCTCCCCACATTCCCTTTTCATCTCCGTAATAGATAATTGGTGTGGCAGGCAGCATCATTTGCATTGCAACTACTCTTTTCAATTTATTTACAGCAGTTCCATCGTAAAGATCTGGGCGGATATTTAAATATCCTTGATCCGACTGGTTATTTCTATCATAAACTCTATTGGGATTTATCATTCCGCTAAAAATTCTGTCTGTATCAAGCGATCCGATAAACACTTGTGTCATATTAAAGCGATTGCTTGAATATCTGTTATAAATTTCATTTAATTTTGTTGCAAATTCAACTCCGCCAATACGAAAATTTGGATTAGTATTCACAGTATATTTTATAATATTATTAATTATGTTATAATCTGCCCCGCTGTCATAAATTCCATCTTCAATATCTTTTGTAATGCTATTTGAAACTTCCCCTGTAATCAGCAAGTCTGGCTTATACTTTTTCAAATTTTCTGTAATATTTGCAATATATTCCTTATTTGCATTATCATAGTAAACATATCTTATCCCATCAATCCCATCATCATAAATTTCCTTCTTAAATGTCCCATCAGGCCCTAAAATCCATTTTTTCATCGCATTTTCAATATAATTTCTAACTTCAGGATTTTTTAAGTCAAGCACAGTATCCTTCAAATACCAGTTTGAAAATTCCTTATTATTTATTGCAAAAAATCTGTTCGATGTAGTGTCAGCAGCCACTTCCAGAACCACTTTCAGACCTTTCTGATGGGCCTTTTTCACAAGGCTAGCCAGTTTTAAGTCAGAATCTGTCCACACCCACGTTTTGGGATCTAGCAAGTCTTCATCAAGCAAGTTTTTATCAGTTTCAGGATTAAAAATAAGCAAATTCAATTCCATATCCCCATTGTTATTATGAACTTTTGATTTTATGTCAAGCCCTTTAGATGTTCCAGTCTGCTCTATATATCCAAAATACGGATCAACGTGATTAAAGTAAATTGTGTCATATTTATGGTTTGAAAGTGAATAAAATGGTGATGATAAAATTATATATTCTATACCAAGATCTTTAATATAATCAAGCTTTTCAATTATTCCTTCTAAGTCTCCACCATAATAACGTGTGTAATTTTGAACATCATTTAACGTATTTTCTTCCCACTCGTTTTTTTCCTCATAATTACTATTCCACTCATTTAGCGAGAACTGCGGCTTCTCATTTCCACCCCAATATGCCAAAACTAAATCTTTTTTTGATCTTCCTGAACGAATTTCTCCAGTAGGCTCTGAAAAGTCATCTGTCCCAAATTCGTTAAAAATTGCGTCATTATCCACATCGCCATTTCTAAATGAATCAATGTAAATCTGGTATCCTACAGAACCTCTAGCCCATTCTGGAATTGTCGTTAATTTTTTTGAACGTGAAAACTCAAATCTTTCTATGTCCTTTAGATTTTTTGAAATATTTCTTCCCATATAATATTTTGTCTTGTCATCTGTCAGCACAAAATAGTAACTTGATATGCTGCTTGGAATTTCAGCCATAAAAATTTCATTTCCACCATAGTTTCCAATTCCACGCATCAATTTTTTACCGCCATCATAAACAATTTCTGCAGAATAGATATCGTTATTTTTAGTTTTTAACATTATCTTAACATTATTTCCGTTAAGAACTCTAAATTCAGTATCCTCTTTGTGAACTAATGAATCTAGATCAATAATTCCATCATTTCTTTGACTGTATTTCAATTCATTTTTTTTTGAAACATCTGCATTTTCATCTGTTACATCAGCTTTATCATTATCATTAACTTTTTCATTTTTCTCCAAATTTTCGCTATTTTTTTTATTATTTCTTTTTGCCGCACTAATCAAGTAATTTTCTTGAATATTCACAGTATCATTTACGTTTTCGTGAAAATTCTCATTCTGTACAGAAGCTGAAAATGAAATAACTGAACTTACTAAAAACATCAAAAGTTTCATCTTTAATTTAAAACTCATATTTCTCCTCTATTCATCTTAATTTCCCTAGCCGCAGCCAGGCAAAAAACTGTTATTTTTATACTTTTTTTATTCATATCACTTACAAATTGTTCCAAAATACTGTTTTTAATTTCTCTAAGCGTAGCCCCAGTCGTTACAATATCATCAAGTATTAAAATATTTTTATTTCTAAAATCAATATTTCCAGAAATTTTAAAAGCTCCCTTTATATTTTTATTCCTATCTTCCTCATTTAAAATTCCGGCCATCTTTTTCGTATTTTTAACCCGTTTAAGCTGGACATAATTAACCTTTAAAAAATTCAAAATTTCATCAACCTGATTATATCCTCTCTCATTCTTCCTTTTCCTGCTGACAGGCACACTTACAACAACATCTATTTTTTCCCTTTTTAAAACATAATAAAATTCCTCTTTTACCAATTCAGCAATTAGTTTTGCCATAATCTTCCTATGATTATATTTATAGGAATAAATCAATCTTTTAAATTCCCTGTTATAATCCCAAACATAGTAAATATTATTTAATTTCCGTAATTTTTTTAAGCTATTCAAAATATTTCTCGTATCCTTTGACACAATATCACACTCAACCAGTTCCTCCCCAGAAATTATATCTTGATTCTTAAACAAAATTCCTTTAAAATTAAATATTAATTCCCTAAAAACTTTAGATTGGATCTTCAACCTTCTGAATTATTTTGGTTGAGTACATTTCCGTATATCCACAGTTTTTACATATTTTCAAATAAAACGTATCAATAGCTATCTTTGCTCCAACAGCCTTTTTTGTAGGAATAGCCACCTTTTTTATTTCAAATATATCCATTCCGCATTTACAGCATTTTTCATCATTTCTCATATAACCACCTCAAAACGCATTTTTTAACCACTCAATATTTCCAGAGTCCTTACTTACTCCAACAACATCATACCTCACATTCCTGTCCCAATTTTTTTTCAAAAGATAAACCTGCGAACTGGCAAGAATCCTATTCTGCTTCTCCTGTGTCACCATCTCAATCGCCGACCCGAAAAAGTCACTTTTCCGATACTTAACTTCCACAAACACAAGCGTCTGGCTACTCTTCTCAAAAAAAATCAGATCAATCTCCCCAAATTTAGTATAAAAATTACTCTCAACAAACACAAGCCCCTGCAAAATCAAATATTCCTTCGCTACATTCTCATACTTAAACCCAACTTCCCTTTTATTCATTCTAACTCTCTTTTCCCCCTTTTTTGATATTATACCACAAATATCTATATTTATTCTTTTAATATAATACCAATTTTTTACTTTTTTTTCAAGACTGGAAATAAGTCATTATCTAACACATTATTTACTTTTACTATAAAAATTTAATAGAAAGTTCACCTTCCAAAAAAAACAACATCATTTTTTTTATAAATCACCTCATTTTCAAATTCGACCAAAATTTCTGAATCTAAAATGGATGATTTTACCAGCAAAGAATCTGAATTTATCTGTTTTACCACTTTCACTACAGCTTCTATATGCGGAGAGTTTGGCAAAGGCTGCGTGGCATTCAATTCACTATTCATATCTATTTTCAAATCTTTACGCACATACTGAATAAATAATTCTACTTTGACAATATCCCCTTTGCTGATAGTATCTTTTACATTGTATTCTGCAAATGAAACATTCCACTTTTTTCCATTATTTCCCAATTCTTTTATTAACGCCATCCTGTCATATTTGTATTTTCTCAATCTCTCTACTATATACATGTCTATTTTTTCTTCTCACTATCGCCCAATATCTTCTTCAAAAACGTCTTCCTATGATACCTGCAAGCCCCTTTTTCAACCAAAATCTCCCTATGTTTCTTAGTCCCATACCCTTTATGCTTCTCAAACTCATATTCAGGAAATTCCTTTGCGATTTCACAAAGCATTCTATCCCTCGTAACCTTTGCCACAATCGAAGCTGCCGCAATTGCAATCGACTTTCCATCTCCTTTCACAATGCACTCCTGCTCTCCTTCATACTCACGAATCAAATGATTACCATCAACTAGAACTATATCAAATCCAGATTTTCCCGCCACTTGGCTAATCGCACGCCGCATTGCCAGAAACGTTGCATTCAAAATATTTATCTCATCAATTTCCTTTTCTGAAGCAATCCCAATTCCCACGATACAATTCTTTTCTATTGCTTCAAACAATCTCTCCCTTTTCTTCTCAGTCAATTTCTTTGAATCATTAATTCCCTGCAATTCTGGAAAATCCTGATTTACAATAACCGCCCCAGCCACAACTGGCCCAGCCAAAGGCCCTCTCCCAGCCTCATCAACCCCAACAACAATCTTATTATATTTTTTATCAAATTCCATTAATCCATTTCTTTTGTTTTCTAACTTTTCTTTATCCATAAATTTTTCCTCTATTTTTTATAATTTTATTTAACAAATTTATAAATAACCAAAACTGCCTTTAAAATATCCAAATTAATAATTTTCAAGCTCCAGCCCACATTTTTTCAATGCCTTTTTAAAATCTTCCGGCAATTCTGCAATAAATTCCATATTCTCTTCTGTAATTGGATGTTGAAATTCCAGTTTATAGGCGTGAAGCATTTGGCGTTTTTCGATATCTGTTCTGCCGTAAACACTATCGCCTAAAATTGGGTATCCCAGATGTTTCATGTGAACTCTGATTTGGTGAGTCCTTCCAGTTTCAATATGAACTTTAACAAGTGTAAATTTTTCTGTCTGTAAAATTACCTCATAATTGGTAATTGCAGTTTTTCCTGAATTTAAGTCATTTATTACAGTCATTTTCTTTCTGTCGTTTTTATCACGTCCAATTTGTGTTACAATTCTCCCGCTTTTTTGATTCAATTTTCCCTTCAAAATTGCAAGATAAGTTTTTTTCACAGTTTTATCATGAAACATTTGCGACAATTTCAAATGTGCCTTATCATTCTTTGCAATTATCAAAAGTCCACTCGTATCCTTATCCAGCCTATGCACAATTCCTGGACGTATTTCCCCATTTATTCCCGATAAATCTTTAATATGATACAAGATTGCATTTACAAGTGTTCCCGAATAATGCCCATTTGCAGGATGAACAACAATTCCAGCCCTTTTATTAATAACCGCCAAATCATTGTCCTCATAAATTATTTCAATATCAATATTTTCAGGCTTAATCTCAACTGTTTCTAACTCTGGAATTACAACTTTTACCACATCATTTTCTTCAATTTTATAAGCTGGCTTTGTCTTTTTCTCGTTTACCAAAATATTTTCATCTTTTATAAGCTGCTGAATCCGTGTCCGTGTCAATTCCATCCTTTCTGACAAAAATTTATCAATCCTGCTTCCAGCCTCTTCATTCAAAACAAAAATATTTTCCTCATTTTCACTATCTATTTCATCTTCAAATTCATTTTCAATTTCATATTTTTCTTTCTTTTCATTCATAATTATCTATTTTTCTTTCTTTATATAATTTTTTATTTCCCAAAATTTTATTCCCTTTTAAAATTTATCCCGTCAATACAATGATTATAAATTAATTCCTTAATTTCATCCATATTATTAGTTTCATAAAACTTCACAAGCAATTCCAAAAATTCCTCCTGATATTTTATAGGAACTGAAATAATCCCTGCACCATTTTGAATCATCACCTGATTTGCCGCCATCATGCTTGTCCTTTTATTTCCATCATAAAAAAGCTGGCTTCTCATTAAATATAGCATTAAGTTTATTGCTTTTTCTGTTGCAGAATTTCCACTTTCTAAAATCTTGTTCAAATTATCATTCACTTTTTCTTTATCAGGAATTTCAGGTTTCCAATCTGTTCCACCCATACTGACATCAGAAAATCTCAATTGTCCTGGGAAAGGATTTACATTTGCCTCTCCAATAAGTTGATTTATTTTACAGATATAATTTAAATCAACTAGATATTCAATATTTTCCAAAATAAATTCCCACGAATGTTTCAAATTAACAATGGCATTTATATCCTTAACTTTCATATTTTGAATTCCCAGCCCTTGAAAAATCGTTTCAGTCTGAGGATAAGTCACAGCTATTCCTTCTAAATTTGCCGATTTCCAAATAGAATCTACTATATTCCTTTTCGCAACAAAAATATTTTCCTCCAATGTCATTTTATACTTGTCTTCCATAAATTCACTCTTTTCTAAAAATTTTTCATCAATTTCTTAACTCTCATCATCACATTTCTGAAAAATGCTCATTTCCTCTGAATATCCTTGATTATGATGATTCTTAGCTAAAATCGCTACTTCCTCATCTACTTTTTCCAACTTTTCAAAACTTCTTTGTGCATGATTTTTCAATTCTGTCTTAAATCCCAACTTATGCAGAACTCTCGTTACAATCGACACATTCCCCTTCCCGCAGTCGTGTAGAAGCGCCAATTTCAAATACTTCTCATCATTTTTCAATTCTGTTTTTCTCACTTTTTTGTAAACTTCAAGCGAATGAAACTTATCATAATCTGACATTTCCAAAAATATTTTTTTCTCATTTTCTGACAGCCTTTTCAAAGCTTCATTCATATAAGCCCTATTAATCTTCGGCTTAAAATACTCCATCGCTTTCCTAATAATATACATTTTTCCAACCTCTTTTACATATTTTTAATTTATATTTAATTTTTTGTTTGACCTATCCAATAGCCACACAAACTCAGAATTTACAAATGAAATATATTCTCTATTTTCTTAATTTCTACATTTCCTTTACAACTATATCCCCAAAAATTTTCTTCAACTTCCTAATATTTTTCCCCTTTTTCCCAATAAATTCCCCTTTATCTTTCTTTTCAACAAAAAATACTGTAAAATAACCATTTTTCTCAATTTTTTTAATTTTAGCAATTCCACCAATATTTTTTAACTCATCATTTAAATCATTTATTTTACTTGCAAAATTTCCTGCTTCTAAACTTTTTTCATTTAATTTCACAAAATTTTTTCCATCATTCTCATTTCTTAAAGCTACCAATTCTTCAATATTTTTTACATCAAAAAAACTGATTTTCTCCAATTCCTCTGAAAAGTCAACTTTCTCCAATATCAAATATTTCCCATCAAGTGCCTTATCTTTTATCCCTAATTTTCTATTTTCAAAGTTTTCATTATTTAATTTTTCAATATCAAACTTTGTGTTATTTAAAATAAAATTACTCATAATCCGCACCTGCTGTGGCAAAAATCCATTTCCTGAAAAATACAGCGTACCATTTTCATACTTCACAAAAATTTCTCTTGTATGATTTTTTAACTTTTTTCCCTTTTCCGAAGTAAATTCACAAAAATTCTTTTTTCCAGATACCTTCTCACAAATCTGATTTATTCTCGCTTCGTCATTTTTAATAAGATTTTCTGGATATTCATAAATATAATATCTTTTTTCAATCATTTGCGGAAATTCTAAAAACGGCAATGTTCTTACCACTTTATTAATTTTCAGCCCTTCTGTCCCTAAAAATTTTAATTTTGAAAAATCAATAATATTTTTGGAATTTATATAAAGAATATTTCCCTTTGCGCTCACATTCGTATCAGTTCTTCCAGCCTGCTGGATTCCTTTAAAAATCTTGATTTTGCTGCTTTCCAGAATTTTTCTAAATTCTGCTTTTACACTTTTTTTATTTGGATTTTCATCAAAAGATTCAAACTTTTGTCCATCATATTCTATAAAAAACATGTATCCAAAATATTTTGTATTCTCAAAATCCCTTATTAATTTATTCACTGCTATTTCTCCATTTTTTATTTCTTTATTTTATAAAGTTCCCTGACATATTTTCCAATCTAATTTTTCATAATTCACAAATACTTTATTATTTATTCAATCATAATTGAATATATTTTATCATTTTATCTAATAAATGTATAGATGCTTTCCTTTAATTTCCTTTAATTAAAGTATAAACAAATTAATTTCTCTATTATTCCATGTTATAATTAATTTATCAAAATTATTTTAAAAACTTAGAGGTGATTATTTATGAAATCAGGTTATGAAATTTTAAACGATCCTTTTCTTAACAAAGGAACGGCGTTCACAAAAGAAGAAAGAGAAAAATATGGGTTATTAGGACTATTACCATCACAATTTCAAACGATAGAAATTCAAGCAAAACAAGTTTATAAACAATTTCAAGCGAAAGATAAATTAATAGAAAAAAGACATTTTTTGATGGAAATTTTTAACACAAATAGAACATTATTTTATTATTTATTTAATGAACACGTTGTTGAGTTTATGCCTATTGTTTATGATCCTGTAATTGCAGAAAGTATAGAAAATTATAGCGAGTTATTTGTAAACCCTCAGAATGCAGCTTATTTATCAGTAAAAGAACCAGAAAATATAGAAACAATTTTAAAAAATGCCGCAAGTGATAGAAATATTCGATTGATAGTTGTTACAGATGCTGAAGGGATTTTAGGAATTGGAGATTGGGGAACTAACGGAGTAGATATTTCAGTTGGAAAGTTAATGGTTTATACTGCTGCAGCTGGAATTGATCCTTCTACAGTCCTTCCAGTTGTGATTGATGCAGGTACGAATAGAAAAGAATTATTGGAGAATGAATTTTATTTGGGAAATAAATTTGAAAGAGTTAGAGATGACGAATATTATAATTTTATTGATAAATTTGTAAAAACAGCTGAGAAAATTTTTCCAGATTTATATCTTCATTGGGAAGACTTTGGAAGATTAAATGCTGCTAATATCTTGAAAAAGTATGAAAATGAAATTGCAACTTTTAATGATGATATACAGGGGACAGGAATTATTACTTTAGCTGGAATTTTAGGAGCATTAAAAATTTCTGGTGAAAAACTTACGGATCAAGTTTACATGTGTTTTGGTGCAGGAACTGCTGGAGCTGGAATTGCTAAAAGAATTCTTGATGAAATGATTGAACAAGGACTTTCTGAAACAGAAGCAAAAAAGCGTTTTTATTTAGTTGATAAGCAAGGATTATTATTTGAAGATACAGAAGGATTGACACCAGAACAAATTCCTTTTGCTAGAAAACGTGATGAATTTGAAAATTCTGATGAACTAATAAATTTAGAAGCAGCAGTTAAAGCTATAAAACCAACAATTTTAGTAGGAACTTCAACGGTACCAAAAACTTTTACAAAAGAGATCATACAAGAAATGGCAAAACATACAAAAAGACCTATAATTTTTCCATTAAGCAATCCTACAAAATTAGCAGAAGCATCTGCGAAAGATCTTATTGAATGGACAGATGGAAGAGCTCTTATTGCAACAGGAATTCCATCAGATCCTATAGAATATAAAGGAATTGTTTATGAAATTGGACAAGCTAATAACGCATTAATTTATCCTGGATTAGGACTTGGAATTATTGCAACAAAATCAAAACTCTTAAATGATAAAATAATTTCAGCAGCAGCTCATTCATTAGGAGGAATTGTTGATACAAATAAACCTGGTGCTGCAGTACTTCCGCCTGTATCGAAATTAACAGAATTTTCTGAAACAGTAGCACTTGCAGTAGGAGAAAGTGTATTAGAACAAAAATTAAATAGAGAACCTGTTGATGATTTGAAAGAAGTGATTGAAAATACAAAATGGATTCCTGAATACAGAAAACTTTAATCACCTTATTGATTTTTCTAACTTTTTAAAGTAAAATAAAAATATATAAAAATATTAGGAGATGATTTTATGAAAATAGCAATGGCTGGAGATCATGCTGGATTTAATTTAAAAAAGGAAATTAAGGAATTGCTGGAATCACAAGGACACGAAGTTATAGATTTCGGACCTTTTAATGAAGAATCTTGTGACTTGCCTGATTTTATTTATCCTGCTTCACTTGCAGTAAGTAAGCGAGAAGTTGACAGAGGAATCTTTATAGATGGTGTTGGTTATGGAAGTGCCTTAATTGCAAATAAAATTTACGGTGTTTATGCTGCTGTTTGTCAAGATCCATTTTGTGCAAGTTTAGCTCGTTCTCACTCAAATACAAACGTACTTTGTCTTGGTGGAAAAATTATTGGTTCTGCTATCGCACAAGAAATTGTAAAAACATGGATGACTACCGATTATTTAATAAATGAAAAGAAATATACAAATAGAGTAAATAAAGTAGTTGAAATTGCTGAAAAGCATATTAGAAAACATATTTAATACTGAACCTATTTAAATGACGAATATATTATAAATCTCTTTAGTAGTTAAACCTGAATATTTATTTTTAAATAATTAAAATAAGTTTTCGCTTTTTAAACGAAGTACAGTATGCCTAAATAAAAAAACCTCTCCCAAATGCTTTATATGTATGCCTTTGATATATGATATGGAATGTCTTGACAATGTCTATATACTTGTAATATTCTCTTTAAAAGTTTTAATTACCTATTTGAATTTATTAGAAATATGTTTTGAATAAATCCATATTGATTTACTATCTTAAAATTCTGGAGAGAATTTTTGGGTTGAACTTTTCAGCAGATATAACGGGGCTGCTTTCATCAAATTATCCTTATGAGACAGCCCTTTTTTATTAATCTCAATTCAGTATATTTAATTATTATTTACATTTAAAACTACTAGCCTTTTTCTTACATAAGTCGCTACCTTCGGATATAAACAAAGTGGCTGTTCCTTATTTTGATCTAGATATTTTTTTCAAGCTTTTCCAACTAGACAATCTAGTGCCATATTTTCTTCAGTCCATTTTTCAAGAGCTGTTAAAGCATCAAAATTTTTCATTGCAGGAACTATGAATAAACGTGTTAAACTATCTACATTTCACATATTTTTGATGAATTTACTATTACTAACTATAACAAAAAATATATATTTTGAAGTTTTAAATTTTTTAAGAAAATATTTTTTTGACTAATTGACTTTTTTTTTAAATATGATATAATTAAATTATTAAAAGCCCTAAAGGGAATTTATGATATGTAATAAAATTGGGATTAAAAGCTAGATTTTTCTAGCTTTTTTTGTTATAATTAATTCCTGTAATCAAATAAAAAT
>ERZ772921.947-NODE-947-length-17423-cov-5.139682_pt1 | contig 17423 bp, 14 predicted proteins | sample MGYA00512117_ERZ772921 | MGnify/ENA primary metagenome ERZ772921 (study PRJEB29015, sample SAMEA2737944) | human oral metagenome | biome: human oral; feature: human-associated habitat; material: dental | place: China | collected 2150 ... | reverse complement strand
GGGCCGGGCATGTGGGCGTGCCCCCCCCGGCCGGCTGGTCTCGCCTGTGCCGACGCGTCCGGCGCCCGGGTGGCTGGCCAACCTCTGGCCTGCGCAACCACGGGCCCATGAACATGCCCAGGCGCGCACGCGGGCCGCGAGCACCCGGTCCCGAGAGCCTCATTTCTTGCTGAGCCTAGATGCCTTCCTGTTGCTGTTCTTGCGTCTGGTCCTGCGCACCCCGCGTGGTTTCCTGGCCGACATTGGTCTCATCACCTATGTCATGCCTGCCTTTCGTCTCATAAGACGGAAAGAGATGAACAATGCCCGCACCTTACCGGTACGGGCATTGTCGAGGTGTGTTACAGGCTGGTAATTTGACATTGAGACTTGATAGAATACTGTCATCGTATTACAGTAGAGCACGACTTGAATATGAAGGAAAGGAGGCAGTATGCCGACTATATCGATTCGGGTTAGTGAGGATCTCAGGTCCCGGCTCGACAACCTTGCTCAAGAGAGCGAGAGCACCTTGTCCGGTGTTATTCTCGAAGCTATCAACATCATGACAGGCGGCAGTCGAACAAACTTGCCGGAGGATACGGCTCCCTACACCCTCAGCAGCACCAACCGCCTCATCCTTCGAAATCAGGAACTCCTGCTCTCAATGTGCGAACAACTTGACGAGCATGAACGCAATGGCCACGCAAAGAATGCCAAGATTCTCGAATCGGGCTACACAAGTGACTACTCAACGATATACGCTCCCTTGCACCCCGAAGTGCCTTACAGCATGTGCGAGGAGCTTTACAACATCCTCGACATGTTCCGCGTGCTCAGGTTCTCGTACGAGAAACTAAACGATGAGGAGAAAGGGCAGGTCAAAGAGGGAAGCATTTCGTTCAGAGGCTTCGATTACAGCGATAGCACCGAATCGCCCCTTAGTGGATACGTCGAATTCATGTTCGAGAACGAGAAATACGAGGAGCTTGAGGAACCAATGAAGAGGTTCTCCGATGACGGCAACTCTCATACTCAACTTCTCCCCATGTACCGTCGCATGTATCAGTGCTTCAACCAAGTATGGCGCAAACACCTCCTAACCGCACACGAGCTCTCACTTGATGAGATTCAGAAAGTTATGTCCGCCATACCGTACAACTCGGGTTACTAGGAAGGAGAAGTCATGCCTACTGACATCGAGAAGATTCTTGAGCTCATTGCAATGTGGGCAAAGGGCTATGACAACCACATGAAGTGGAACGAGGAGGCGAAGCTAAAGTCCGACATGATGCGGCACACGGACCGCTGGCGCTTGGTGAGCACACAGCAGATTCGAGACAAGTGCCACGACCTTGGCATGAGAGCCAAAGACGTGGAGACCATTTGCGACATGCATTCCCGCAGATTGCAAGGCCATCGACTTCTACCCCAGCGAAGCTACAAAGGCTTCGAGTTCAGGCATGAGAACCTGCGTACGAGCGAAGTCGAATAGGAGCAAAGGCTGAAGTGTTACCGCCCGTAGTAGAGAAGATGCTGTTGCAGAAGCACGTTGCCGAGAAGGAGCGTGAGTACACGTCGTTCATAAACAGTGTTGCGCTACCCCCGTTGAACCTCAGACCCCTCACCATAGAGGAGCTTCTACGAAATCCAGCATGGGTCACAGTAATGTACGATCCTCGCACTGACAGATATGAGCTGCAAATCTTTTGCCGCAGCACTCTCAGTTCCTGTTTTAGCGGCTCTCGCTCTGAAAACAAGCTTACGCAAGTGGTAACACAACCGTTAGGTTAGCGTTTTCACCGAGGCGTCAACCCACACAAACCTCCGAAGAGTCTCGAAGTAGCAGGCATAACTGTGTACACAAATTAGCTCTTTGGGCGTGTTATCCCGGATCTTGGCGGATCTGTGTACACTGTTGCGCAAGCGTACGGGCCATTGAGCTCGAGGTAGGGAGTACAACAGTGTACACAGATTGGCTCTTTGGGCGTATCTTCCTGGGATTTGGCAGATCTGTGTACACTGTTGCGCAGGCTCAGTCCCCTCTCTGTACCGAGGTGAGTCGGCACGCCTCGAGGTGAGCCTACCGAGAGGGCCGAGGCTCTCTGTGGGGCGCTGACGCGAGCGTCCCTTACGGGAACCCTGCCGGCAACTCCGATTTGCTCCGTACCCTTGTGCGGGCACGCGGGATGGATCGGACCCGACAGCTCACGCCACTGCCCCCGCGCAGATCGGGGCGACGTCACGGCCAGCTGAGCCGACTCGCTCCGCGCGTCTAACAGGTCACAGGTCTCGTGGCCCCGACCATGATGCCCACCGACCATCCTCCCCCAACTTTTCACTTCTCGATTATGGTCGTATTAACTTCTCGATTATGGTCAAACATGGTTGATGATTATGGTATTGTCTACTTCTCAATCGTGGTACCCATCATTTTTTTGACACACTCACGGTCAAGGGAAGGGCGGCGGATGTGATCTCGCGGACGATCGAGACATGGGCCCGGAAGAACACGGGCTGGTTTCCTGTGGTATCCATCACAGGACCTCGTCAGAGCGGCAAGTCGACCCTCGTAAGGAGCGCCTTCCCCGAATACGCCTACGTCAACCTCGAAGATGCGACCGCCCGCCAGATGGCCCTCGACGACCCCGTGGGGTTCATACGGAACCGACCACGACGGCTCGCCGTAGATGAGGCCCAGCTAGCTCCAGAGCTGTTCAACATGATTCAGGTCGTCTCAGACGAGACGGGCGAGCCCGGTCAGTACATTCTCTCGGGATCACAGAACTTCCTGCTCCTCAAGCAGATCACGCAGTCACTTGCCGGCCGCGTGGCACTGCTTCGACTCCTCCCCCTCTCCTATCGGGAGGCTCTCAGCGCAGATTCCGAACTCACCATCAGCGACTTCTGTCTTCGGGGCGGCTACCCGCGGCTCTACGACATCGAGATCCCACCGAGCGTGTACTTTGACTACTATGTCGACACCTACCTGACCCGTGACGTGTCCGGCTACGTCGACCCGCGCAACCTCGCCACCTTCAGGGCCTTCCTGGCCGTCTGCGCAGTCACCTGCGGCGGCCTGCTCAATGTGACGTCGCTGGCAAATGCCGTGGGGGTCTCGACGAAGACGGCGCGATCCTGGCTCTCGGTCCTCCAGTCGAGCTACATCCTCTTCGAGTTGCCGCCCTACCATGCCAACCTGCGAAAGCGACTCACAAGGACGCCCAAGCTCTATTTCTATGACACGGGGCTGCTCTGCCACCTGCTTGGCATCAAGAGCGGCGAGCAGCTGGACGGCAGCAAGGCGCGCGGAGCCGTGTACGAGGATCTCGTCATCAGCGAGACCATGAAGCGTCATCTCAATGCGGGACGCAACCCATCGCTATTCTTCTATCGCGACGACAGCAAGATCGAGGTTGACCTCGTGGACACGACTGACCCCGCACACCCGGAGCTGGTCGAGATAAAATCCTCTGCAACCTATAGAGCCACATTCATGCGCCATCTCCCCTCCGTGGGAGAGAGCCTCGGCATAAGGCCAGACGGGCAGGCCGTCGTGATGCAATCCGAAACTACCGAGACGGTGCATGACAGGAGGGTGTGGGCCATGCGCGATTGGCTGCTGAGGGAGTAGGTCTCGCATCTGCCTTGCGATGTGAGACGAGAAAGAGGGGCAATCCCATGAGGTGTTGGGGGGCTGGGCCCGCGCGGCCCACCGACCCGCGCCCTCCTCACCACAGCGGGCCACCTTGCCTCTCCACAGGGTGAAGGCAGCCGGTTCTGTGCCCTTGGAAGGGAAAGCCCCTCAGACGTAACCGGGCCCGCTCACGATCCCAGGCGAGGTGGGTGTTTCCCGTCAAAGCGGTAGCGCACGACGAGTGGCTGGCCCGCTCTGCCCCCCAGCTCGGACGCGTCACGCTCCACGCAGCAGAAGGCGCACTCGACGTCCTCGAGGCCGCCTTGCATGAGCACGCTCGCATAGAAGTTCGCCTGCATCTCGTGATGGGCGCGGAGTTCCTCCTCAGAGAGGCCCGCATCCCCCGTCTTGTAGTCCACGACCAGGGCATGGCGTGAGCCCGCATCCGTCGCGAGGAGGTCGATGGACCCCTCGACGTACTCGCCATAGGCGGAGTCGACCCTCATGAAGAACGGGACCTCCGCACGAACGAGACTGTGCGACCGAGCCTCGGCCCGAAGCTCAGACCCGCACCAGCGCCCGAGCGCGGCCCTGAGGCGCCCCTGCGCCCGAGGCGAGAGCCCCCAGCGACGCACGCTCGCGCCAAGGCGTGCCTCACCGGGCTCATACGCACCAGACTCGACCAGGGCCTGGGCAAGCTCATGGAAGGCCGACCCAAGGTTCGTGGCCCTGTCCTCATCATTTGTGGCGGGCGCCTCGTCCCAAGCCGCGCCCAGCTCTCTTCCGAGCGCTTCGCGCGTGCTCGCCCGCAGCTGTGCGCTCACCGAGGAATAGCTGAAGATCCCCTCGCGCACCGGTGCGAGGCTCGCGCGCGCCTCAATGTTTGAGTGCTCCACGTCAAAGAGGGTGAAGGTCCGCGAGGGGGCTCTCTCGGGCTCCTCCTGCGCCTCCTGCGCCTGAGGACCGGCCCCATCGTCGATCTCCACGTAGTCCTCGCGCGTGGACACCCTCACGCTCCTTAGGCGGCCAGCTCCCCCCTCGCCAAAGCTCAGGGCGTGCTCACCAGGAGCTGGCAGCTCCGTGCCAAAGAGGGCGTTCACGACGCCTGCAGAAAGCTCGGGCCCAAGGCCGGACGACTTCGACTGGATCACCTGGATGCCCAGGATGAGGGCCTCCCTCGCGCGGGTCATTCCCACGTACAGCAGGCGCGTCCTCTCCTGCGCCTCCTCTAGGGCGTTGGTCGACCGAAGCTGCGCCAGGACCTCCGAGACGCTCGAGGGCCTCTCGCACGGCTCCGAGCGGCTGAGGTCTATCCTCTCCTTGTCCGCAAGCGGTGGCACGAGCACGACCTGCGTCTTTCCTCCGCTGTCGCGCCCGCTCACGACACCGCTCTCTGGCCTCGGGTCGCTCCAGCACTCGGCCACCGCGCAGATGGGAAACTCGAGCCCCTTGGAGGCGTGGATGGTCATGACGCGCACCGAGTCCTGCCCGCCCCCGGCGAGGGCGGCAGGTGGGATCTTGGAGAGCTCGAGCCAGGTGTCGAACTCCCCCGCCGCACGAGCCGGCCCGAGGCCGAGCTCGTCGGTGAGGTCGCGGATGTAGTCGATGGCAGCGAGCACGTTGGCCTCGCGAGAGCGGCCCTCCTGCCCTTCCTCCTCGAGCCGCGCGAGCCAGCCCGACTCCCTCACGACTTCCAAGCAGACGTCGGCCACGGGCAGGGACCTCAACCTCTGGCGAGCGCGCCAGAGCACGTCGCGGGCCCGCCGGAGGCTGGCCGAGGGCGGCTCATCCCCATAGAAGCCCATCGTCTCGAGTCCTCGGTCCACCGTACGCTTGGTCGGGGCGTCAAGCACAAGCTGCGGCCTTGTTCCCAACTGCACGAAGTCGTCGGCACCAAGCTCGAACATCTCTGAGGCAAGGAGCGGGAAGAGTCCCGGCTCGGTGTCATGGGGGTTGGCGAGCGCATGCAGCAGCGCGGCCATCACGCACACCTCGGGCGCAGAGGTGAAGGTGGAGCCGCCCGTGACGACGCACTCCAGGCCGCGCGCCCGGATGGCGTCTATGTAATCTGCGGCATGCGTGGTCGTGCCGAGCAGAAGCGCCATGTCGCCTGCGCTCTGGCCAGCGTCCACGTACGCCTTGAGCCTCTCGGCAATGCACGTTGCCACGACGCCCGTCGCGACGCCCCTCGAGCGATGGTCGCTACAGACGAGCTCGACGTCGATACGGTCAAGCGCAGAGGCCCGGTAGCCGTCCCTGCGACCCGGACTAGCCTCAAGGTGCATGAAGTCGGCGAGCACACCCTTCCTGCCGCCGCAGACCGCGTCGACAAAGGACAGGACGTCGGCGTGGCTGCGGTAGTTGGTCGCCATGCGCACGTGACCCGCCTCAGGGACCCTGCGCCCGTGCTCCCTGAACACGCCCACGTCCGCACCCCTGAAGCGGTAGATGGACTGCTGGGCGTCTCCCACGGTCGCAACCCGGCCCCACCCGCCACCGGCAAGGAGGCCTATGAGCTCGAGCTGGCGGGCATCGGTGTCCTGAAACTCGTCCACCATCACGAGGCGAAACCTACCGGCGTAGTCGGCCGCCACCTCGGCTTTGTCCCTCGCGGCAGCAAGGGCGAGGCCGATGAGGTCATCGTTGTCAAGAAGCGAGCGCTCGGACTTGAGCCTTCCGTAGCGCTTTTTGACCGTGCGAGCGAGCGCGAGCGCGGCACGCAGAGCCGGAACGCTCTCAGAGAGGACGACGTCAGCCCAGGTCTCCTCAAAGACGCGACGCAGATCGAAGACGAACTCGGCGTACGCCTTCGAGGGACGCGGAAAGCCGATGGAGCGGACCTGGCACAGCAGCTCGCGGGCTGCCGAGGCGTCCCGCTGCCCAGGCGCCCGGGAGGCGAAGTCGCGCACAAGGTCGAGGGCCGGGTCGACCCGCTGCGCCGCAGACGGCGTGAGCCTCTGGGCATGCAGGCTCTCGTAGGCGTCCAAAAGGGAGCCCATGGCCTGGCCGATGTCGGCAGCCTGAGCGAGCTTAAGGCCATCGAAGCCCCCTGTCGCAGCCTTGGCCACGGCACAGAGCCTGTCCACGACCCTCATGGCACCCGTGCGCGAGGCACCCGTCGCACGCCCCAGCCCGAAGGAGTCGAAGAGCACGGCCTGGTCCTCGTCCCGGCCGCCGGACGCGTGCGCGGCTCCCACGACCTCGATGAGCGCCCGGTTTTGAAGCAGGCTGGTCTCGTTCTCTGTGGCCATGCGAAACGCGGGATCAAGTCCCAGGTCGAGGGCATGGCGCCTCAGGATGCGCGAGCACATGCCATGGATCGTGCTGATCCAGGCGGAATCAACCTGGAGGGCCGCCTCGCGCATACCGGCGTCACGCAAGGTCGAGCGCACGCGCTCCCGTATCTCCCTCGCGGCGGCGTTGGTGAAGGTGATGACCAGCACCTGGGAGAGACCGTCCAGAAAGGGGGCACCCCCCTCGCCGGAGCCAGGGCAGAGCGCCTGGGCAACACGCCTCGTGAGGGTGAAGGTCTTGCCCGAGCCCGCTCCCGCCTCGACGAAGAGCGCCCCCTTGAGGGTCGTGGCAATGCGCAGCTGTTCGGGGCTCAGGCCCGCAAGCCCTACCTCGCCCATCTCGACCTCCTCATGTCGCAGTTCATGACCGGACAGTAGTGGCACGCGGCGGCGTCGATGGGGTCGGCCTCGACATGGCCCGCGAGGAGCTGCTCGACCTTCTCGGCGATGGCCTCCTCGGTCGCGTCGAGCAGGGCCTCCATGCCACGAGAAGACCCTGCCACCCCGAAGTCACAGGCATCGTCCACCTGCGTGAGCGGAAGCTGCCTGGGGTCTAAGGGGTGGCTGCCAAAGACGCGGTCAGACACGTTGCGCGACACCGCCCCAAAGACGGCGTGCCGCCCTTTGCTCGAGAGGTACACCGTAGCGACCACCCTGAGATCCGGGTGCCGCCTGCGCACCACCTGTCCGTAGACCAGCGACTGGACGCGACGCGGTAGCACGAAGCCCCCCAGGGAGGCGAGCGTGGGGATGCCGTACTCCTTGGAAAAGACCGTCGGGCTGCGGTGCTTGTAGTCGATGACGATGGCGAGGCCGTGGGCATCGACGTCCACCCGGTCGACCGTACCCACCAGGTAGGCGCCGGCATATTCCACCGGTGCCTCACCTCTGCCGAAGCTCCACTCGAAGAGACGTGGCTCGAAGCCCAGAAAGAGGCCAGCCTCATAGTCGAGCGTCGAGAGCAGGTCTTGGCGCAGCTGCTCGAGCTGGCCCCTCTCCTCGTCGTCATGGGGTACGCAGACCTGGGCGCGCGATCCCTTGCCCTGCCTGAGGTACTGATGCTCGAGGTGAAGGTCGAACTCGTCGGAGAGGATCCGCCGTGCGCGCTCGAGGCCCTCACTGTCGCCCTCGCCCACGCGTGACCCCTCGATGCGCTCGGTGAGGGGAAGCTGGGTGTTCGCCGCTCGCCCACGCTCCCGAAGCAGCCTCTCTCGTGCCTGGTCGAGCATCGTGCGGTGCGTCACCTCGAGCACCCGATGGGCAAAGGTCCCCATCTCCAGGCTGGTGAGGCCCGCGTCCGAGTTCTGAAGGCCGAGCCGCCGCAGGCTGAACCATTTGTAGGGACACTCCAGGTAACTCTCGAGCTGCGATGCCGAGAGGAGGGGTCGCCCGTCCAAAAGCTCCTCCCTGCCCTCGGGCGGGACGACAACGAGACCCCTGAGCGAGGGCGAGACCGCTCCCGGCTGACCAAGCGCCTCCTGCCCCACACGCGTTGAGGGTCGGCCTGAGGGCGCACAGTTGGCGTCCGCCTCCGCCTCGTCCAGACGCTCAACAGGAAGGCCGTCCTTCCCAGCACCCCCGCCCTCGTAGCACGACCTCAGCTCGGTGAGCATGACCGAGGGCCAGCGCTGCCTGAGAGAGCGGTCGAGCAGGCTGCGCTCGAGCACCACGTAACTGCGCGCAGCGGCAAGCGTAGAGAGAAACGCAGAGCGCAGCTGGGGCAATGGGTCACTGTCCCTCTCGACACCCAAAAGGACGAGCAGCGCGGAGAGGACGTCGTCTCCCGTTCCCACCAAGGACTCGTCCGAGCTCTGCCCCATGAGGACGACGGCGTCGACGCTCACGGGCTCGAGTTGCGCCGCTGCCCGGGTACTCAGTATCCGCACCTTGCAGGTCGCGCCCGCAACCTCGAGCGTCGGGCGCAGGGAGACGAGCGCGTCCGAGAGAGCGTCTGTCGCTTGGGCGACGAGTCCCGCAAGCGTGACCGTGCCTCCCCGCTTGGGGTCAACCACAGCGCCAAGGCTCCTGAGCGTGGCAGCGACCTTGAGGACCAGTGTGAGCACGGCCGTGGCGCGGGCATCAAAGAGCGCCTCCTTTGCCCGGGTAAGCTCCTGAGTCCTACGTCCCCGATCATCTTGGACGAAGTCCTGCAGACCAGGCTCCGTCCTCCCCAAAAGCGGCCCGAGGAGCTTCGATGCGGCCGAGGCGAGCCTTCCCTTGAGAAGCTCCCTCGTCGCCTGGGCGACGGGCAGGCTCGTCATCTTGGGACTCTGCAGATCCCTCAGAACGTCCGTCGGCGTGAGCAGGCGGTCCTGCCTCCATCTGCGGTCAAGGCGATAGGCCTGTGTGGTGGGAACGCAGGAGATGCCCGAGAGCAGAAAGTCCGCAAGGCCCCTAGGGGGCCACCAGCCCATGTCCCCAAGACGGACGAGCTCCCCCTCCGCACTCGCCTGTGAGGGGGGCCAGGTCTCTGCGAGCGCGGCGAGCTGGGCCACGCCCTGCGCAAACTCCAAGAAGGCACGACCCTCGTCCGTCTTCGGGAAGGCACAGGGAAGCTCGGCTGTGACAAAGACACCTCGGGCCTCGAGCTTGGGGGCAAGCTCCCTCCAGGCACGCTCCACGTCAGGCGCGACGACCACGACGCTCGTGATCCCTTTGCACGCGAGCTCGTCTGTCTTGCGTGCGACGAGCTCGGCCTCGGCATGAGGACCTGCCGCCTCAAGGAGCGAGACGGATCCCCTCGCGACCACCCTTTTCCCAGAGGCCAAGAAGAGCCTTCCCAGCAGCTCCTCGAGCTCAGGGTCGCGGACGAGCGAGGGGGTGGCGTCTGCGGGGGTGGCGTCCGAGGGGGTGGCGTCCGCGGGGGTGACATCTGCGGAGGTGGCGTCCGCGAGGGCGGTATCTGCGGGAGTAGCGTCCGCGGGGACGGACGGCACCAAGCCCGTCTCCCCACCCTGCCACGTGCCTGCGGTGGCGGACGGAACCGCGCCTTGCGGCCCGTCATGCCGCGTGCCTGGGTCCTCCCGTTGCGCGCCCCTGTCGGCGGCAAGGGCGCGCAGACTCTCGGCAAGCTCCTCGCAGCCGGCAAGGAGCTCTGCGTTCTTCCTGCCAAACGCCACCGTCACCTCGCATAGGCCAGCGAGCCCAGCCAGAAGTTCCCTCTCGGCGCGGTCCATGGACGTGAAGCCGGAGACGACCACGGGCGCGACAACGACGCCCGCCTCGCGCAGTGCGTCCGCGACGCCGCACAGAAGCTCGCTCCTCTCGATGAGGCCGTGGTCATGCAGCCTCTGGGCATAGCGACCCACCAGACGGAGGGCAGCCTTCTCGCCACCCGTAAGGCCAAGCTCGCAGACGCGTGCGTCATCGAGCTTTCCGTCCTTCGCAGGGGACATCCAGGGTAGGGCTCGTGAGGCGAGCTCGCCCACAAGGCGCCTGGTCCCCGGATTGGTACCCAAGCCGCCGCGCAGCTCGTCGGGAGCTGAGGAGAGCACCTCTCTTGTCAGGAGGCAACGCGCCGCCTCGTCGACCAGGCCCCTGCCATCACCCCAGATTCCCCAGCGCTCCTCGGCCCACGCCAAAGGCGTGGTCACGGTGACGCCCAGGGAAAGGTCGGGGTGACGAGCGACCTGACGCGCCGCCAGCTGCTGCTGGGCGAAGCTCGGGACGAAAAGCGTCGCGCCGGCGCACGACGAGAGCGCCGACGCAAGCACACGCGTGACGTCCGCGCCAGCCAGACGCTCGTCATCCGTCCAAAGGATGTTAAGGGACATGCTGATCTCTCCTCAAACTCTCCCCTGCCGTGGCCCCTCGCCCACGCAACGGGCCAGACCCCCTTCCGCAGAGCGGGCGTGGCAACCCCCGCTCGCCCACCTGAAGGCACGGCCTGAGCCACACAGGACCATGCTAGCCATTGTTCCCCTGGCGCCCCTTTGGGTATAAGGATGCCATGAGCACATGAAAGGAGTGGCGTATGGAGTTCATCGGTCGTTGGGCGGTCACATCCATTGCGGTTATGTCGGCGGTCTGGCTCGTTCCGGGAATCGACGCCGTTGGTGGGGACTACGCAGGTCCTATCATGTGCGCGCTTGCCCTCGCGCTCGTGAACGCAACGCTCAAGCCCATCCTTGCGTTACTCTCCTTTCCCATCACAATCGTAACACTCGGCCTCTCCTACCTGGTGCTCAATGCGCTCATGCTCGAGTTGGCGAGCTACCTCTCGCGCGAGATCTTCCATGCGGGCATCTCGATCGAGAGCTTTGGCTCCGCGTTCTTTGGCGCCATCATCATCTCGATCGTCGCCACGGTGGTGGGCCTCGTCGTCGGCGCGGACTGAGGGCGGCGGGCGCCCGCTCGCGAGCTATCCGTCTTGCTCGCTCCCGCCACCCGACCCGTCGGCTGGACCCTCCTGCTCCGAGCGCTCAGTCTCGCCGGGCAGCGCTCTTGCACCAAGCATCTCGCCCATCTCGGCGACCTTGGTCGCGGCCTCACGGACCATGAGGCTTTCCCCGATCCTTGAGGCAAGGTTTTCTCCCGTGCGCTTGACGACGCGAGCGATGCCCTCCACGCCATCGGCCACCCCACTCGCGACGCTCTCCTTCGTAGCCTGCATGGACGTGTCAATGAGCCTACCTATGACCTGCTTGGTCCCCTCGCTCGCCTGCGCGGCGGCGGCGATCACCCGCTGCACCCCACCGTTCGTGACAACCTCGGCAATCGTCGTCGCACCACCAGCCCCCAGGATGTCAAAGAGCTCCCTCACGAAGAGCTCACGCGTCTCAAGATCCTCTCCCGACAGCCACGAGGCGATCGCGTCGTCCAAGGTCTTTGCCTCGGGTGCCAGGCCATCCGCCTGAACGAGGCCGGCGGGTCCCACCTGCCAGCTCATGGGATCATGCTGCATGATGCCCCACTCACTTGACTCGACGTAGCGGCGTGGCACCTCAAGGCGGTCCATAAGCTGGCCCACCACCGAGAACCTCGGCAGGATGCGACGAAACCTCTCGCCCAAACGCGAAAAGGCATCGTCCAAGAGCACCGCCCGGTCGAGTCCCGGGCCATCGAAGCTATAGACCCGGCCTATACGGGACAGCAGTGCCTCTGGGCAGGTCGCGGCCGCGTACTCCGCAAGGCAGCCTCCCTTGGAGTGACCGGCGAGCACGACCCTCGCGCCCGCACCCGACCCAGCGAGCGCGTCTTTCAGGTACGCCCTCGCCATACGCTGCGCCTCGGTGACGGTGAAGGCAAGCATAAAGTCCTCACGCCAGCCGACGAGCGTGCTGTCGGTCCCCCGAAAGGAGATGAGCAGGTCACCGCCGGGAAGCCCGATCGTGACGGCTGAGAACTGCAGGCTCGTCGCCTCGTCCACCTGGTCAAGGTAGCGGCTCATGCACAGGGAACCGAAGCGCTCGCTTTGAGCGAGGGCCACGACGAAGCTCGTGTCGATGGATGCCATGGAGCGCACTGCGCTCGTGATGTCGTCACCCGTGCGTGCGAGGACCTCTTGGCAGGCGTCGCCCAACGCTATGCCACCTGAGACGTCGGGTGGGACGATGTCGTCAAAGTCAAGGTAGGAGACGGTGGCCAAAACGAGAGCGTCCACGTCGTTGAGCGGGCGTTCCTCAAGCGTAATGTCCCCACGCCAGCGTAGGTAGTCGGTCATATTGGACATGGCGTCCCTCTCCTGTAGCCTCTTTGCTATCATCATAGGCTAGCTGCGGCACGCACGGCACGGCACCGTGACGCAATCAGGACATGCGCACGCGACCACAGTGTCGGGGCGCATGACGGGTCGGCGGACCGCATGGGAAGAAATGGGGTTGACCATGGGTGAACGTCGCCTCTTCGTGGCGCTGACCTTCTCCGAGGCCGAGAGGGACTGGTTCGTCCAGAGGCAGAACGCGCTCAAAGGACATATCGCCACGGGCAGGCTTACGGCACCGGGCAACCTGCACATGACGCTCTCGTTCATAGGACCCTGCGACGAGGACCGGGAGACCCTCGCGAGAGAGGCGCTGAACGTTGCGGTCACGGCGTATCGGAATGCTCTGGCAGACAAAGGGACGGGTGACTCGCCTGTCGAGGGCACAGATGGTGCGGGGCGCCCGGAAAGACCGGCTCTTGACCCCGGCAGCTTTCCTATCGACCTTGCGCTCGGTCATATCTCCTGCTTCGAGAAGCGCAGGAACTCCATACTCTGGGTGGGACCGACAGATAGCGGCTGCCCCCAGAGGCTCGGGCTGCTCCAAGAGCTGGTGGCAGACGAGCTTCGGGTGCGAGGCCTGCCATACGGTGGCGAGACGTTCAGGCCGCACGTGACGCTCGCACGCAACGTCTGCGTCCCAAAGGGCGTGAACCTTGCTGAGCTCTGCGCGACCCTAACAAGCGAGACTGCATCCTTTACGACCCGCCACACGAGCGCCAGCCTCATGTGGAGCGACCACCCCAAGGAAGGCTCGCTCACCTACACACCCATCAAGACGGTGACGCTCTGAGGCGTACGGGCTAGCGCGGCTCACCCAGTGGGATTCGGAGTTCGGAGTCCCAAGCCTCGGTGCCCCAGAATCTGCGGGGCACTTTCGCCCGGGGTTTGCCCAGTTGATTCCCAAAACTCGGTACCCCGGAATTTGCGGGGCACTTTCGCCGGGGTGCCTGCTCCCAGCAGGACCTCCGCAGGACCCAGCGCGAGCTGTCGGACTACCCTGCGGGAGCTCGGTGCCCCAGAATTCGGGGACTGTGACACATCCTCGCCATTGTCATGGGGCACAACTACGGGATGGGCTACGCGGACTTCCCCGTCGCAGAGATCCTCACGATAACCCTCGCGTGCACCGCGATGTCCTGCTGGCTCTCCTTGCTGCGGGTCCGCTCGGGGAGCGTGTGGCCGTGCGCCCTGGCCCACGGTGCCTCCAATACCATAGCCAACGTGGGCCTCGTCTTCTGCTCGTGTGGCAAGACCCTGCTCGGTCCCAGCCCCCTCGGCTTCGTGACGGGTATCCCACTTGTGGCTCTGGGAGCCTGCTGCGTCTCCCGGCGGGAAGAGCGGCTGCGGGAGTGCAGCATCGGGGGTCGTAGGCACATGCAATGACTGCCGTGGTTGTGCCCGACGATCACCGCGCGCCCAGTATCCGCTCTACTGCTCGGCTCGCCTGTAAACGCGGTTGCGCGCCGAGCCCTCCGCGACGATAAGACCGTCACCAACCAAGCCCCGCAGCAGCTCGTTTGTCCTCGTCTTGCCCAGCCCGATTCGCCCGGCGACTTCAGCCGACTTCAACGCCGTACGCCTGTCTGGGAAGAGCACCAGTATGGCCGCCCGCGCCGTCTCGGTCGCCTCCGTACGGAATCGGCCGCTCGAATCGACCGCTTTTCGCGTTCGATCGCCGGTCGATACGAGCGGCAGTGTGAGCGTGGTGCGGTCTGGGCCGTAGGCGACCTCGTAGCTCGGCTCGGCGTATCCGGCCCATGCCCAGCCTCCGAAGATCTTGTCCATGCCGCTGCCCGCGCGCTCGCCGATCTCCACCATCGCGAACATTCTCATCATGGCTTCGTTGCGCGGGTCGGTGCTGCCGGGCTTGCGTGCCTCCTCCACTGGCATGCGGAAGTCGCCGGGGTTCGCGATAGTGATGGCCTCGTCGTCCCACACGCACACCACTCCGCGCCGGTCGAACCAGTTGGCGTTCGTGAGCGCGTTGACTATCGCCTCGCGCAGGGCCTCGTGGGCGGGCGTGTCGTCCACGCGGTCGACGCCGTCCAGGCGGAAGGGCACCTTGAGCGCCGCCTTGAGCTTGTTGTACACGCGGAAGTAGAAGTCGTAGACGTTGCCCGTCCAGTCGCCCGGCTGGCTGGTGAAGCGGTCCTCCCAGCGCGTGTCGTGGCCCGTCTCCTGGCGGTAGTCCAGGAAGTAGTGCGGGAACTCGTAGGTGATCCAGCGGTCCTCGCCGAACATGAGGAGTCCGGCGCGTGTCGGACGTAGCCCGCCCTTCTCGTCCACGCGCAGAGCCCCGATGTCGGTGAGGAAGGTCTCGTCGTCGGCCTTGCCCCACACGTGGCCCTCGTTGCGCTGGTCGAATCGGCGTCGATAGGCCGCGACCGTCTCGCGGTTGATGAACTCCATGCGAGCGCTCTCGGCGATGGCTGCGTCCTGGCTCGAGGTGTCGGAGTCGCGCAGCATCGAGAGCACCTCCTCGCGCTTGCACTGGTGGTCGCCGGTGTGCGTGCGGCGGAAGGTGCCGCCGAGGATGCTGTTTTCGATGTAGACGGGCCTGGTGTAACGGTCGACCCACGGAACGCGAGTGACCACGATGCCCTTGCCTTCCACGGTCTCCACGGTGGCATCTGCGTCCTTCATGAAGCGGGCGGAGAGCTTGTCCTCGGAGAGCGCCGCGTTCCAGAAGTCGTCGAGCACCTTCTCGGCCTTCGGGATGCCATGCACGATGAAGCTGCCATCGTCCCTGCGCTCGGAGACGCCAAGGACGATGACGCCGCCGGTCGTGTTGGCGAAGGCCGAGACCGTCTCCCACACGCTGCGCGGAAGCTCGCCCTGCCCGTCGCGCCCAAGCGCCTTCTTCGCCTCCAGGCGGTTGCCCTCCCGGTATGTCTTGAGTTCGTTGAGGTCGAACATGTAAGCCTCCGTCCGTCCTATCTCATTCTTGCTCATCATTTGGCTTTTGCGCCGAGAGAAGCCTATCGGTTAAGTGGCCGAATAATGCCCTGTCAATCTTGGTCTTCATGATGCGCATGCTGTCGTACCGTTCGGCATTTGCCTGGAACCACGCTCCAATATCCGTCGAATCTATGGAAACACTGATTTATTCAAGTCTCGCCGGAGTCGCACAGCAGCAGGATCCGGGCCCTGGCGGCGGCCTGTGCCTGGGCCGTGCGCATGCGGGCCAGGCGCCCGGGCATCTCCCTGTCCTCCGTGCCCAGTGCCACCGCCGTCTTCGACCCCACCAAGCCGTGCCTCCCCGTCCTCGCCCCCGTCGGCGGTAGCATGCCACACCTGCAGTTCAATTACTTCGTGGATGTTTTACTGGTCGGTTGCATCCCGATACACAAGATCGGAGGGGGACGGCCTTGCACAGTGACCAAGGGAATCGTTCTAATGGCAGAAGGTTATGCGAAGTCGGCCTACCGCCTGAGCATTCTCATGCCGGCACAACTTCGCATAACCGACGCCTTCTCATAACGGTGGAAATGAGTGAACACGATAAAGGAAAGCGGTTGTCAATAGTTATACACTTCTGTTAAACTTCTGCCATGACGCACTTCGACGACATATATGAGATAGCGGCGGACAACTATGGCCTCGTCACCTTCGCCGAGGCGCGGGAGGCGGGCGCCACGGGCGGAGAGCTCGGCCGCTGGGTCGCCCAGGGAAGGCTCGAGCGCAGGGGGCGCGGCACCTATCGCCTCGTGAGGCGCACCCCCACCCCCTACGACCGCTACGCCGAGGCCGTCGCCCTCGTGGGGCCCGGCTCCGTCGTGTGGGGTGACTCCGTCCTTGCGATGCTGGACCTCGCCTACGAGAACCCGCCCGTCGTCTACGTCGCGTTCACGAGGCGCGTGCGAAGGGCGCTCCCCGCATGGGTGAGGCTCGTGGGCGAGCACGTGGACGAGCGCACCGCCTACGAGGGCGTGCCCTGCCAGGCGCTCCCCGAGGCGATCCGCGCGTGCAGGGGGCACGTCCTTCCCGAGCGGCTCGCAGACGCCGCGCGGGATGCCCGTGCGCGCGGGCTCATCACCAGGGCGGAGGCGGCAGAGCTCGAGGAGGACATGGCATGAGCGAGCGCAAGAGGCCCAACAGCAGGCGAAACCTGGACATAGCGATAGAGCGCATGGCAGAGGGACGCGGCGACCCCCTGACCTGAACAACATCGGCTACATCAAGACGGCCACGGAGGTGTCGTCCGACAGCTCGACCCTCATACGCAACATTCGCAAGAACGAGAACCAGCTCCAGGGCGCTCTCGTGGACGTCTCCAGGGCCGTCATGGCCTGTGAGAGGGCGATGGGCACGCCCATCCCCGACGAGGACGACGCGCGGGTCATATGGGATGACAGCATCGTGCAGGACACGGCCTCGGAGAAGGCACTCGACATGAAGGTGGTCGCGGCGGGGCTCATGATGCCCGCAGAGTACAGATCAAAGTGGGGCTACGGGGTGGCTACGAGCATGGAGTGAGGCCGTCGAGGGGGTGCGCGGGCTTCCGACGGTCTAAGAGGCCTTGCAGGTGGCCACGGCGCGGCTGAGGACGTTCATGGGTGTCGTGGCCGTCCGCGCCGGGGACGAGCAGCAGGTTCGACGCCACAAACTTTGTAGTGCCTCCAGGTGGCGTCACGCGGCGACGTAAAGGCTAGGAAGCCAACTGTCGCGAGTCGAAGCGGCTTCCATCCCTCCCGCCAGCGATGGAGCGAAGGGCGTGAAGCCGTTGGCGGGCGTGACGCGGGGCGTAGCGCATCAAGACGTGAGGCTCGCAGGGCAGGCCGAAGACCGGCTTGCGGAGGAGCCCCGGCCT
>ERZ772921.944-NODE-944-length-17466-cov-8.617770_pt1 | contig 17466 bp, 22 predicted proteins | sample MGYA00512117_ERZ772921 | MGnify/ENA primary metagenome ERZ772921 (study PRJEB29015, sample SAMEA2737944) | human oral metagenome | biome: human oral; feature: human-associated habitat; material: dental | place: China | collected 2150 ... | reverse complement strand
CGACCTGGCCGAAGGAGGCAAAGGGCGTCGGCCTCTACGAGGCACCGCGCGGCGCACTCAGCCACTGGGCGGTCATCAAGGACGGCAAGATCGCGAACTATCAGGCGGTCGTCCCAACGACGTGGAATGCCTGCCCGCGCGACGATGCCGAGGGACACGGCGCATACGAGCTCGCGATGATGGATACGCCCGTCAAGGTCGCAGACAAGCCGCTCGAGATCGTCAAGGCGGTCCGCTCGTTCGACCCGTGCATGGCGTGCTCGACCCACCTCTTCAACGCGAAGGGGGAGAAGATCCGCGTTGTGACGACCGATCCATACGCGGGCGTCAGCGTCGATAAATAAGGGGGCGAACCGCATGAAACAAGAAGTACGCAAGGAGTACTATCTCTTTAGTCCCTTTCTGCGCATCTTCCATTGGCTGATGGTCATTGCGATCATCGTGCTCTTCATCACGGGCTTCCTCATCACGAAGCCGCCTGCGATGCTCTATGCGGAGCCGAATGCGTCGCCGCTCCTGATGAACGTGACGCGCAACGTCCACTTCATCGCGGCGTTTGCATTCTGCGCGGGCTTCATCGGCCGCGTCTACGGCTTTATCATCAACCGCGGCGACCGCCTTTTCCCGCATTTCTGGGAGAAGCAGTACTACACGGACACGATGGAAGTGGCGCAGCACTATATGCTGATCAAGGCGACGCACAAGCCGTTTCTGCGCAATCCGCTCGCACGCGGATCGTACGCAGGGCTCTACGTGCTCGTGGCAATCGAGGTGCTGACGGGCTTTGCCATGTACTACATGACGGAGCCGTCTGCGATCGGCGGGACGTTCTTCGGCTGGGTGAACCGCGTGCTCGGCGGCGAGATGATCTCGCACTATGTGCATCACTATGCGGCATGGGCGATCATTCTCTTTGCCATCGGCCATTTCTACATGGTTATCCGCGCTGAGTTCATGGAGGGCGAGGCAGAGGTCTCGAGCATGTTCGCAGGATCGAAGCTCCTGCGCCATACCCCGGCAGATGCCGCCGACGTGGAGTAGGTTTGGGATAGGATAACGGCGGCAAGGGCGCAGCGCTCTTGCTCCCGTTTGTAGAAAAGGAGTTTTCTATGTGTAAAGAATGCGGCTGCGGGCTCGCAGAGAGCACGACGCATCTGCAGTTTTTTGTCAAGGGCTATACCGAGGAGAATGCCGCCGCGGTGGAGAAGGCGCTCTTGGGGCTGCCCGGCGTCCTCTACGTGCACATCCACACGCACGACGGGGAGACGACCGTGGACTATGACCCGGCAAAGACGAAGATGACGGAGCTCATCAGTAAATTTGCCGCACATGGGCTTTCGGCGGAGCTCTAAGATGCACGAAATGGCGATTGCCGAGGGCATTTTGGATATTGCCCTGGACTATGCACAGAAAAATGGCGCAGCGCGCATCGAGCGCATCGGCCTCCTGCTCGGCGAACTGTCGGGCGTGGAGACCGATGCGCTTTCGCTGTGTTTTTCCTCCCTTACGGCGGACACGATCGCGGCAGACGCCGTACTCACGTGGGAGCGCGTCCCCCTCACGGGGCGCTGTCACGACTGCGGCAGGGAGCAGCACATCCGACCGCAGGACTGCCTCTGCCCCCATTGCGGCGGCGGAATGGAGATCATCGGCGGCCGCGAGATGCGCGTGGATTTTATAGAGATGGAATAGAGCGATGAAAGTAGTTGTAAAAGCAGACATTCTAGGGCGCAACGATGCAGCGGCGGCGGAGAATGCGGCGCTCTTTGCGCAGCATGGGATCTATGCGCTGAATCTGCTCGGCTCGCCGGGTGCGGGCAAGACGTCGCTGCTCGAGCGGACGCTGCAGGAGCTCGCGGGTGATCTGCGCGTGGCGGTCGTGGAGGGGGATCTCTTTACGACGAAGGATGCGGCACGCATCGAGCGCTGCGGTGCGCCTGTCGTGCAGATCAATACGAGCGGCGGCTGTCATCTCGACGCAGCGATGGTCGCGGCGGCACTCGACCGCCTCGATCTCGACGCGCTCGATCTCCTCGTGATCGAGAACGTCGGAAATCTCGTCTGCCCTGCCGAGTTCGCGCTCGGCGAGGATGAGAAGGCGGTCGTTCTGAGCATCACGGAGGGGGACGACAAGCCGCTGAAGTACCCGCTGATCTTCAAGGAGTCGGCGGCGGCTGTCCTCAGCAAGGTGGATATTCTCCCGTATACGAATTTCGATATGGCGTCGGCGCGTGCGGACATCACAGCCCTGCATCCCGGGATCGCGCTCTTTCCTGTCTCCTGTCAGACGGGCGAGGGGCTCGCGGACTGGTACGCGTGGCTGCGTGCGCAGGCGGCGGCAAAGAAGGCGGGGAAGGAGGTGCGCTGATGGAGGAGTCGATTGTACCCGTTGCGCCTGTGACCGTACTCGGCATCGGCAATATCATTCTGCGCGACGAGGGGTTCGGCGTGCGCGCGATGGAGTATCTGGAGCAGCACTGGGCGTTCTCCGAGGACGAGGTGCGCCTGCTCGACGGCGGGACGCTCGGACCCGAGCTGCTGCACTTCGTCACGGGGACACAGCATCTGCTGATCCTCGACGCGGTCTCGGGCGACGGTGCGCCGGGGACGGCGTACCGCTTTGAGGATGATGCGATCATGGCGCATTTTCAGGAAAAGGTCTCATCGCATGAGATCGGCATACAGGATGTGCTCGCGTGGCTGACGGTGACGGATCGGGCGATCCCGAACGTGGTCGTGCTCGGGATGCAGCCCTACGATCTGTCGGCGGGGCTGACGCTGAGCCCTGCGATGGAGGCGGTCCTGCCCGCGTTCGCGCAGCGTGCGGCCGAGGAGTTGCGCGCGTGGGGCGTTCGGCTCGCGCCGCGTGCCGTACCACATGCCTGAGATGACGGGCGCGGCACATACCGCAGTACATACGGAGGGGGGCGCCGCCGAGCGGCGCGCCTTTCGTGTCTCGGGGATTGTGCAGGGGGTGGGCTATCGTCCCTTTGTCTATCGTCTCGCGGAGGAGTATGCGCTCAGCGGCTGGGTGCTGAACGACAGCGCGGGAGTCGGCATCGAGGCGGAAGGGACGGCGGCGGCACTCGACGCCTTTGCCGTCGCTCTCGCAGACGATGCGCCGCGTGCGGCAGTGGTAACGGCGGTGACGTGGCAGGCGGTCATGCCATGCGGGGAGCGGACGTTCCGCATCCTGCCGAGCCCCGCGGGGACGCGGGCAGCGACGCTTGTATCGCCTGATCTTGCGGTCTGTGCGGACTGTCGGCGCGAGATCCTGTCGGCAGCGGATCGGCGGTATGGCTATGCCTTTACGAACTGTACGAACTGCGGCCCGCGCTACTCGATCATCCGCGGTGTTCCGTACGATCGTCCGCTGACTTCGATGGCGGTGTTTCCGATGTGTTCCGCCTGTCAGCGTGAGTACGACGATCCGCGCGACCGCCGCTTTCACGCGCAGCCGAATGCGTGCGCCGCGTGCGGCCCCGCCTATCGCCTCCTCGTCAACGGCGGGGTGCAGGCGGGCGATCCGCTCGCGGCGGCGCGGCGTGTGGTGGCGGAGGGCGGCATCCTCGCCGTCAAGGGCATCGGCGGCTATCATCTCGCGTGCGATGCACGCAGTGAGACGGCGGTCGCACGTCTGCGCCGCCGCAAGCACCGCGAGGCGAAGGCGCTCGCCGTGATGGCGGGGAGTCTCGCGGCGGTGCGCGCTCTCTGTCTCCTGTCGGCAGAGGAGGAGCGCCTCCTCACGTCTCCTGCGGCGCCGATTGTTCTCCTCGCGCGGCGCACGGATGCTGTCCGCCCTGCGGCAGAGAGTGTCGCGCCCGGCAATGCGTACCTCGGCATGATGCTGCCGTATGCACCCGTGCATCTCCTCCTGCTCGGGGCAGATGATCTCTGGGTGATGACGAGCGCGAATCTCAGCGGTGAGCCGATCCTCTATCGGGATGCGGCGGCGGAGGAGGGGCTGGCGGAGATCGCGGATGCGATTCTCGTGCACAACCGTGAGATCGTGCACCGCGTGGACGACTCCGTCGTGCGCATCGGGGCGGGCGGGCCGCAGATTCTGCGCCGCAGCCGCGGCTATGCGCCCGCACCGCTCGCCCTGCCCTTTGCGGATGGGCGGAGCGTTCTCGCGGGCGGTGCGGAACTGAAGAATACGTTTTGCCTGACGCGCGGCGGAGAGGCGTTTCTCAGCGAGCACATCGGCGATCTGACCAATGCGGCGGCACTCGCGTCCTACGCGGAGACGATGGCGCAGTATGAGCAGTTCTTTGAGGTAAAACCAGAGGTGCTCGCCGCCGATCTGCATCCTGCGTATCTCTCGGGGCGGCATCTGGCGGCGCGCGCGGCGCAGGACGGCCTGCCGCTCGTGCGCGTGCAGCATCATCACGCGCATATCGCGGCGGTGCTCGCGGAGCACGGCTGTCATGCGCGTGTGCTCGGCGCCGCGCTCGACGGGACGGGCTGGGGCGACGATGGGACGGCGTGGGGCGGGGAGTTCCTCGCGGCCGATCTCGCGGGCTATGAGCGGCTTGCGCATTTTGCCCCCGTGCCGCTCCCGGGCGGCGACCGCGCGGCAGAGGAGCCGTGGCGGCTCGCCCTTTGGATGCTCTATCGGCGCGACGGCGCGGGCTTTGCGGCGCAGTTTCCGCAGTTTGCGGCGCAGCTGCCGACGGGCTGGGAGCTCCTGATGCAGGCAACGGCGGCGGGGCTGTCCGCGCCGCTCACGTCGAGTGCGGGGCGGCTCTTCGATGCGGCGGCGGCGCTGCTCGGCGTCGCGTATCGGAATGCCTACGAGGGGCAGGCATCGATCGAGCTGGAGCGTCTCGCGCGCACGGCGCGGCGTGCAGGACGCGTCCTGCCGTACACCGTGGCGGAGGGGGCACGGCTGACCGTGGACGTTCTGCCTGCGCTCTATGCGCTCGCGGATGGAGCGGAGGCGCTGACCGTGGAGGAGCGTGCGGGACGCGCGCTGGACTTTCACGTGACGATGGCGGCGGCGGTCGCCGAGGTGCTTGGCATCCTTTCGGTGCGGACGGGGCTGCGCACGGTCGCCCTCGCGGGCGGCGTGTTCCAGAACGCGCTTCTCCTGGAGGTGCTTCTGCCGCGCATCGGCGGCTATCATGTGCTCCTGCCGCACCGCGTTCCGCCGAACGACGGCGGCATTGCCTACGGGCAGGCGGCTGTGGCGCTCGCGCGGATGGCTCATTCGCAGCACGCATAGCGGCAATTTGCGGCAGACCAAAGCCTCCCCTGCCGCAGCGGGGAAGTGTCATGCGCAGCGTGACGGAGGGGCGCCTTGGACGCTATCGGTGTTCTATCGTGAGAAATGTGTATGAGCAACGAGCGCCCCTATCGCCTCACGCTGCTCGGCACTTTCCCCGTCTTGGACGGGGGAAGCTGCATGCCATAAACCGAAAGCCTCCCCTGCCACAGCGGGGGAGGTGGCACGCGTCAGCGTGACGGTGGGGGCGCTTTGAACGCGCAGGGATATGCTTTGATTGAGATGGAATCAAACGATTTACATATTACATAATATAGAGGAGAAACTATGTGTTTGGCAGTTCCGGCGAAAGTCGTTGAGATAAAGGACCAGCTTGCCGCAGTCGAGCTGAATGGGGTGCGGCGTGCGGCGAGCCTGATGCTGCTGCCCGAGGCGAAGCTCGGCGACTATGTGCTCGTCCACGCGGGCTTTGCGATGCAGATCGTGGAGGCGGAGGAGGCGGAGCGCATCGAGGCTCTGCGTGCGGAGATGCGCGGCGCGCCTCGTACGGTGGAGCACATTCTATGACGCGCGCACAGGAGACACAGCGACGGGCGGCTGAGATGGTCGCGGAGATGCGCCGCATTCTCGCCGCACAGGGGAAGAAGATCCGCATCATGGAGGTCTGCGGCACGCATACGGTCGCGATCTTTCGCGCGGGTCTGCGGCAGATTCTCCCCGAGGGCGTCGAGCTCGTGGCGCACGATGTCGACGACGGCGGCGTCCTCCTACGCTGGGACCCGCGCCCGCCGGCGTCGGGGCGTCCCGGCCGCGGCGCATCGTGAGGCGCGGGAGGGAGAAGGATGCACGCGAGGAATCGAGGCCAGCGGGTCGTGGTCTCCGTCGTGACCGCGGCGGCCGCAGCGCTGTGGCTGGGCGGGCTGAGCGGCTGCTCCTCCACGAGCGGCAATACCGACGCCGACTACGTCAAGGTCTGCAAGGACCCCACCACGGGGCAGCGCGTCGACGACGAGAAGTGCTCCGACGACACCGACTCGTCGAGCTCCTCCTCCCACCCGTACTGGGTCTACCAGCAGATCTCGAGGGGCCGATCGGTGACCGCCCCGAGAGTCGGCGAGAGGGTGCCCTCCGGCTACAGCGACTCCAAGCCGCCGTCGAGCAGCAAGGTCACCACCTCGGGCCGCTCGGGCGGCTCCTACTCGCGCGGCTCGGGCACCAGCCACGGGGGCTTCGGACACGGATCAGGCTCCGGGCACGGGTCGGGGTCCTGACGGTGCTGCGCATCCCCATGACCCCGCGCGAGGGCTGGCGGGACACCGTCGCGCGCCAGGGCCTCGTCTTCTGCGACACCACCGATCCCCGCACGGGCGTCACCACCAGCTACTGGAACGAGCACGCCTGCTACGAGCTCACCATGGCCGAGGTGGACCTCCTGGAGATGGCCAGCGAGAACCTCCACCTCATGGCGAGGGACGCGGCGGGGTTCCTCGCCGAGGAGTCCCTCAAGCCGGGCTCGCCCTTCAACCTGGGCATCCCGCCCGAGGCGATCGAGTACGCCAGGGCCTCCCTGGAGCGCGACGACCCCTCCTTCTACTCGCGCTTCGACCTCGTCTACTCCGGCAGTGACGGCAACCCGCCGCGGATGCTGGAGTACAACGCCGACACCCCCACCGGCCTGCTCGAGGCCGCCCTCATCCAGTGGTACTGGCACGAGGACGTCCACCTCAAGGCGGGGCTGACGGACTTCGACCAGTGGAACGGGCTGCACGAGGAGCTCATCGCCCAGTGGAGACGCATCGACGACCACCTGGGCCGCCGCCACGGCATCCGCCCCCACATGTACCACTTCGCCTACACCGACGCCGACGACTCCGGCGAGGACCTCATGACCACGGGCTACATCATGGACACCGCCGTGCAGGCGGGCCTGACGGGCAAGCTGGTGGAGATGAAGCGGATCGGCCTCGACCGGGACAGTGCGCGCTTCACCGACGGGGACAACCTCCACCTGGAGGCGATCTTCAAGCTCTACCCGTGGGAGGAGATGATGTTCGAGGAGTTCGGACCGGCCATCTCCGCCCTCAGGCCGGACTACTGGTTCCAGCCCGCCTGGACGATGTTCCTGTCCACCAAGGCGCTGTCCGCGGCGCTGTGGCACCTCTACCCGAACCACGCCAACCTCATCCCCACCTACATGTACCCCGACGACGCGCGCGCCAGGCACGACACCATGGGCATGTCCGAGTACGTCATCAAGCCGCTGCACGCCCGCGAGGGCGCGAACATCGAGCTGCACGGCGAGGGCAGGCACATCGTCCAGCCCGGGGGCTGGGGCGTCGAGGGCTACGTCATCCAGGAGTTCTGCCGGCTGCCCGACTTCCCCGGCTCCGACCACCCGCACAACCGCCCGGTGCTGGGGACCTGGATGGTGGGCGAGGAGTGCTACGGCCTGGGCATCCGCGAGTCCGACGGCCCCGTCACGGACTACTACTGCCGCTTCGTGCCCAACCGGATCCGCACCTGAGGAGCCCCGCTGGACCCCGCACCGCCGTCGTCGCCCGCACCGCCCCTGAGGCCCCAGTCGCCTCTGAGCATCCCCCAGGGCACCGCCCTGGCCCTGTCCGCCACCGCGCCGTGGTACTCGATCATGGTCACCGCGCCGCTGATCGCCGCGCTGGTCGGCTCGGGCACCGCCGTCGTCTACGTCCTGGCGGCCGTGCCCGCGGCCCTCGTGGCCCGGGGCATGAGCGCCAACGACCGGCGCGACCCCGACAAGGGCAGCGTCTACACCTGGGTGCGGCGGCGCCTGCCCCGCACCGGGTGGTTCGCCGGGTTCTGCCTGGCCTCCACAGGCGTCATCGCCACCTCCGGCATGGCCTACGTGGCCGCCGACCTCCTGGCCCGGTCCGCCCCGACGCCGGTGAAGGCGGCCCTGGCGGCGGTGCTCACCGCCGTCGCCACTGTCATCGACCTGTACGGGCTGCACGTCATGGCGGTGCTGCAGTACCTGGCGGTGATCGCCGGGACCGGCGCGACGGTCGTGTGCGTCGTGCTCGTGGCAGGGGGCGCGGTCCGCCTCGCGCCGGTGACCGGGTCGCCCCTGGACTGGTTCCGCGCGGTCCTGCTCGCCGTCTTCGCCTACTGGGGCTTCGACGCGATCTTCGCGCTGACCGAGCAGACCGATATCGGCGCGCCCCGGCGGGTGACGGCCCTGACCATGGCCGCCCTGGTGACCTTCTGCGTGGTCGGCGGGACGGCCTACAGCGCCGTCGACCCGGCTCCCGTGACCGGCAACCCGGTCGTCAGGGCCGCCGTGGTCTCCTCGGCGGTCATGAGCCTGGGCTCCACGCTCATCCCCACGGCCCGCGGGATCGAGGCGATGGCCGACGCCGGTGAGGTCCCGGCCTGGGCGAGGACGCTGAGGAGCGCGTCCCGGTCGACGACGGCGGTCACGGTCGCGTCAGTGGCCTGGACCGGCCTGCTGTTCGTCTCCGAGGGGCTCTTTGACGACACGATCGAGGCCCTCAGCGTGCTCGTGGGGCTCTACTTCGCGGGCAGCTCGCTCATCGCGGCGCTCCACGGGAGGTCCGGGCGAGAGCGGGCCGGCCAGGCGGTCTCCGTGGGTCTCATGGTCATCATCACAACCGCCGTGGCGATCCAGATGCTCGACCCGGCCTACGGGAGGACGGCCGTGGGAGGCGTCGGAGGAGTCGGGCTGATCGTCGTCGGCCTGTGCCTGACCGGCGGGGCGGGAGCGCTGCGCTACGGGCGGGGAACCGGGCGGAGCGCTCGGCGAAGCGCCCGGACGCCGGGGCCCGCGGGTGGTGCCGGCCACTCCTGGTCACCGGGCTCCGGGGGTCAGCATCCGGCTTGAGGACGGCGTCTAGGCTGCGTGCCATGAGCACACCCGCCACGCCGTCGGTGATCTTCCCGGCCGCCTCGGATCCCGCGCACCTCGTCCTGTCGCTGTCCTGCCCCGACCGGCCCGGCATCGTCCATGCCGTCTCCGGGGCGCTGGCGCGCCGCGGCGGGAACATCACCGAGTCGAAGCAGTTCGGCGACGAGGACTCCGGCCTGTTCTTCATGCGCGTCCAGGCCATGACCACGGTGCCCCGCGAGGAGCTGGAGAAGGACCTCGCCGAACTCGCTGAGACCTACACGATGACCTGGAGCCTCGACGAGGTCGGCCGGCCCCTGCGCACCCTGATCATGGTGAGCAGGGAGGGGCACTGCCTCACCGATCTCCTGTTCCGGGCCCGCAGCCAGGGCCTGCCGATCGACGTCGTCGGCGTCGTCGGCAACCACGAGGACCTGCAGCCCGTCGCGGAGTTCTACGGGGCGCCCTTCGCCTGCGTGCCCGTCACGCGGGACACGAAGGAGGCGGCCGAGGCGGAGCTGCTGCGGCTGGTGGGCGACCTCGACGTCGAGCTGGTGGTCCTGGCCCGCTACATGCAGATCCTGTCCCCCGCCCTGTGCGAGAGGCTGCACGGGGCCGTCATCAACATCCACCACTCCTTCCTGCCGAGCTTCAAGGGCGCCAACCCCTACCGCCAGGCGCACCAGCGCGGCGTCAAGCTCATCGGCGCCACGGCCCACTACGTGACGGCGGACCTGGACGAGGGCCCGATCATCGAGCAGGACGTCACCCGCGCCACCCATGAGGACACAGTCGCCTCCCTGCGCGCCAAGGGGCAGGACGTCGAGCGCCGCGTGCTCGCCCAGGCGGTGCGCTGGCACGCCGAGCACCGCGTGCTGCTCAACGGCCAGCGCACCGTCGTCTTCGCCTGAGCGGCCCAGCCCCCCTCCCCCTTCGCCGAGATCGGTCGAGTTCCGCGCCGAGATCGGTCGAGTTCCGCACCGAGATCGGTTCACCTCCGCGCCGAGATCGGTCGAGTTCCGCACCGAGATCGGTTCACTTCCGGCTCGAGATCGGTCCGGTTCCGACTCGAGATCGGTCCGAGGCGTCCGCCGAGCGCTGTTGCGCCCCGGACAGTGATCGTCCTGCGCACCTTCAGCGTCCCGTACCGTCCGGCCCGCGTCACAGAATCGCAGAATCACGCCAATCTCCACCGCGCCCGAGGCCACCGGCCGTCTTGATGGCGCATAGGTGATCACTTGTCCCACCCCGGAGCCAGTCGTCGCGATGTCCAGCCCCGGGGCGGCTGAGAGCGGCCGGCAGATGCTCACCGAGCCCCGCGGACCGATCTCGGTGCGGAAGTGAACCGATCTCGAGCCGGAATACGACCGATCTCGGCGAATGGGGGCGATGAGCTGGCGCTGACGATCGGGCGCACCGCCCGCCCGGCCGGCGCGGGCACTGTCCGAGGTCGGTGCTCTCGCCCGCGCACATGCCCGGCCGTGTGCGGGGCGTGGGGCCATGGCCGTGCGCAGAGCTGTCGTGCGCAGGGCTGGTGTCCGTCAGAATGACATTAGGGTGACCCGGGTACTGTGCGCCCCAGAGGGATCCTTGCAATCATGCGGTTCTTCATTCGCGCTTCGGCGTCTCGAACGGCCAATGTCATTCTGACGGACACCTATCCGGTCCGCCCCGCGCTGGAACGCGAGCGGACGCCCGACCAACCAAGCGCTCCAGGCCACAAGATCATCGAGGTCGTCCGCGGGTCCCGAACGGTGTGCGTCAACGGGGCCCGCCGGAGACGTCCTGTAGGTTCGTGTCGTGGACTACCGGATCGACGAGATGACGCTCCTCGCTCCAGGAGCCGTGGATCTCCACGATGCCCGCCGCGGCACCCGGCGCACGGTGACCCTTGAGGCCTTCTCCGTCTCCCGCTCGGCGCTGGTCCCGGACGGGAGCGACCGGCCGGCGAGCGGCATGACGTGGTTCGAGGCCGTCGACCTGTGCAACCGGCTATCGGCCGCTCACGGGCTGCGGACCGCCTACGCCGTCGACGATCGCCGGGTGCACTGGGACGTGCGGGCCGACGGATTCCGGCTGCCGACCGAGGCTGAGTGGGAGTACGCGTGCAGGGCCGGCACGAGCGGCCCCCGCTACGGGGACCTGCGGGAGGTCGCGTGGACCTCGCTCGACGATCCCGACGGCCCGCAGCCCGTCGGGCGGAAGCGACCCAACGCCTTCGGCCTGCACGACATGCTCGGGAATGTGTGGGAGTGGTGCTGGGACTATCTTGATCCCGCCCGGTACGGCGACTACCGGGTGTTCCGCGGCGGCAGCTGGGCGGATCCCCCGTGGAGCGTGCGCGCCTCGACGCGTCGGGGCAGCGCGCCCGACGCCGTCGTCGACGGCGTGGGGCTGAGGCTCGCGCGAGGCGCGGTGGGCACGGGCGACGCGAGTGCGGCGCAGGGCTGGTCGGCAGATCAGGACCGCGCCCGGGCCGGCATGCGCGGGCCGCTGCCCGTGGGGTGGACGCCGCTGCGCGACCTGGTCGTCGGTCCTTCGCACGGATGACCGGCTTCCGTGGACGGGCCTGGCACGACCTCGTCTTCCGCCATCGCTCCAGCGCGAAAGGAACTCGCGATATTGGCAGGATGGTGTCACCTGAGCTTCAGAGGGGACTCGCATCATGCAGACCATCGCGCTGTACACCACCGAGACCATGGCCGACTGGGAGTACGCCTATCTGGCCACCCGGATCACCGTGGCCGAGGAGGTTCACCCCGGGCGCTTCCGCCTGCTGCTCGTGGGCGACGGTCTCGCACCGGTCCGCTCGCTCGGCGGCCTGCCGCTCTCCCCCGCCGCGGATCTCGACGAGCTGATGCCCCTGGCCGACGACGGCTCACTCGCCGCGCTGGTCATCCCCGGCGGGAACCACTACACCGAGGGCGGGCACGAGCGCCTTGCCGGCACCGTCGCCGACCTGCTTGCGCGTGACGTGCCCGTGGCCGCCATCTGCGGGGCCACGTACCTCCTGGCCCGCAACGGGTTCCTGGATGAGCGCCGCCACACATCGAACGCCGCGGACTTCCTCAAGCCCAGCGGCTACCGGGGCGGCGACCGCTACATCGACGTCCTCACGGTCACCGACCGGGGCATCACCACCGCCTCCGGCGTCCACGCGGTCCCTTTCACCGCCGAGGTCATGCGGGTCACGCGCCTGGCCCCGGAGCCGGTCATCAACGCCTGGGAGCAGCTCTACCTGACCGGCGAGCCCCGCTGTTACGAGGCCCTGATGGAGGCCACCAGCACCTGGCAGAGCTCGTGGGAGTGATGCCCCGGGAGCACGGGATGTGTCATGCTCCGGCCCGAGGTGCTCCGCGCATCTGCGGAATGATCCACGCTCACTGAGCCGATTTCTGACGCCGGACTCCACTTGCTCGCAAGATCATTCAGCAACCGGGTCTGGAGAAACCTCATCGAGCAGCAGCGCAAGGACCGCGACCAGGTCGGGCACTCGCGTCGTGGCCGCTTCCCAGACAAGACGGCAGTCGATGCTTCCGTAGTCATGGGCAATAATATTCCGCATTCCCACGATCTGAGCGAGACCGGGAATCCTCTGGGAGGTCTCAGAGTCCACGCGGCGGATACGGTTCAAGGCCTCACCGAGCACCTCGAGCTGACGTTCAACCGCAGACCGACGCATCAAGTCGCCGGTGAATTCATGGTAGACGATACCCTCGGTGAAGTCCCGTGCGGCACGGGCCGCCTCGAGAGCATCCCAAAGATGGGCGGCAGTTTCAGGCAGCATAGACATCCTCAGCAGTTGCCAGGGAAGAGGCTCTGAAGTACGGGTTACGGACGGACTCGGCGACCACAAGATCAACGGACCGACCGGTCAACCGGACCAGCTCCTCCCTCAGGCCGAAATAGTCACTCATCCGGTCTGGTCGTCCAGGCAGGAAATCGACGAGGAAGTCGAGATCGCTGCTCACGGGATCGAACCGGCTGGTCGTCGCGGACCCGAAAAGTCGAAGACGCGCCACGCCATGGTTCTCACAGGCGCGTGCGATCTCCTGCCCACTCGGAAGGAGGTTCTTCGGGATCATGCTTACAGTCTCCCAGATCCGCGCCGACAAGACGAGGACGCGCGGCAAGGCCCCTCGGCCTGCAGGACGTCGAGGCTCATCAGTCAGGCTCAGGGCAGCACGGCCAGCAGACGCTCAAGAATATCCGGGACGTGCTCGGTCACGGCGAGTACCTTCTTTCCGGATACCTCAGCCCGCCGACCCGCCCTCCAACTCCGCCGACAGCACGTCGGCGAGCTGCGGTAGGTCAGTGTCAAGCACGTCGAGGAGCATCGCGATGTCCACGCCGAAGTACTCGTGGACGACGACGTTCCGCATTCCGACGATCGCCGCCCAATCGACCTCGGGGTGCCGGCGGGCAAGGTCGTCGGGCAGATGGTTGACGGCCTCGCCGATGACGCCGATGTTCCGCAGAGCAGAACGGCGTCCTCCGCCATGGCGGAGAGGGACCGGTCCGCCGAAGTCATCGGCGCGCGGTACGCCTGGCACCGGTCGATCGCCTTGAGGATGTCCCGCAGCCTGTCCGGGACCGCCCTGCTCATATCGCCACCGCGTCCGCGAGAGCCTGCCGGGACACGCCGGCGCGCAGGACACTGGGGGCGACCACATCGACTGGACGCCCGAGCACGCGGCGCAGCCCCTCGTTGAGGCCGCCGAGCCGCATCAGGGTGCGCCGCCGCGGGTCCTCCAGGTCGACAAGGAGATCGATGTCCGACAGAGGTCCGGCGTCACCGCGGGCGACGCTGCCGAACAGCCGCGGGTTAGAGGCGCCGTAACGCGCGAGCAGGGCATCGACCTCGTCGCGATGCGCCATCAGCGCCTCGCGCGCCTCAAGGCTCTCGACTGTCGGGGTCATGGCGTCAGTCTCCCAGACACGGGCGCCGATTCCCAGTGCCGGACGACACCCCGGCGCCCGGGCACCGCCAATCACCCGCACGTCGACACGCCCGCGAAGACGGCGCGTACCGTCGCGCTCGGCGGGGCCCGACGACGACGCCCTCGCCGATGGTGATCCCACCGATCGACATGGCCGTGAAGTTGCGATCGATGAAGACGTTCGACGCGATCCGCATCCTCCTGCCGAAATCGACCTGCGCGGGAGCGAACAGCCGGATTGTCGGGTCGGGCTCCTTCAGGCTGAGCAGATCGGCCCACAGCCCCATGATCCGAGCAAGGTCGGGAATCCTCCGGGAGGTCTCGGAGTCCGCACGGCGGACACGGTCCAAGGCATCACCGAGCACCTCGAACTGACGTTCAACCGCAGACCGACGCATCGAGTCGCCGGTGAATTCGCTGATCCCCGCTGCGCCCAAGACCGATGAGCGCCTGAAGAGTGCGCGGGAGCCGCCTTTTCCGGTCAAGGCCGTCTTCAGCCGACGGAGGCCCGGCGGCGGGCGGACGCAGTACCCATGACGTCCGCGCGCCCGCCCGGCCCGCACCCCACCGGAATCATGCTTGCAGCCTCCCGGATCCGCGCCGACAGGACGAGGGCGCACGGCAAGGACCCTCGGCCTCCCAGGACGTCGAGGCTCCTCGGTCAGGCCCGGGGCAGCGCGGACAGCAGACGCTCAAGAATATCCGGGACGCGTTCGGTCACGGCGAGACAGAGGAGATCGTCGTTCATATTCCGGTACCCGGCGTGCGCCGCGATATTGCGAGTCGTCCGAATCGCAGCCAGCTCGTCTGGGCTCAACGCGGCCCCGGCCGTCTCGGTCATCTCCTGCCGCTCCAGCAGTGCGGCCAGGCGGATCATCGCCATCGACGCCGCATCGTAGGCCGCCGTCCCGTCGCGGAACTCCGACCTCTGTGTACTCGCGACAAGGGCCGTCCGGGCCTCGATCGACGCCAGCTCCATCCGGATATTCTCAATGGGGAGGCGAAGGCGATGCACGTCCCGCACACTCGCACGGGCCGCGGGCCGGAAACGATCCTGACTGCTGGAACCCGATGCGGCGCCGTCGCGTCCTCCGCCCCCGCTCACAGCGGTACCGCCGAGGCGAGCGCGGAGGCCATCACGCCGTCCTGCGCGGCGCGCGACTGGTCCGAGACCGCGTCCACGGGGAAGCCGGTCAGCTCCTCGACCTCCGCGGCGAAGAGCAAGACGTCGAAAAGGTCCGTTCCCGCCTCGGGGGTGACAACCAGGTCGATATCGCTGTGGAAGCCGTCCTCGCCCGCGAGCGCCGAGCCGAAGACCCGGATGTCGACCAGGCCCCGTCTGCGTCCCAGCTCGATAATCCTGTCCGCATGCGCAGCGAGGGCTACCGAGGGCCTGTAGTCAGCGGCGGAGAGGATGCGTTCCAGCATCTCCTCGGAGACGGCGCGACGTCCCCCCCTCGATCTGGGCGAGGCTCGACTGCTGGATGCCCGCACGACGTGCAAGCTCAGCCTGCGTGAGTCCCGCGTCAGCCCTTGCGCCCCGCACGAGAGCGGGTGCCTCCCTCACACGGAACCGTCCCACGAACCCGTATTGTAGCAGTTTATAGCATTGATGCTATCGGATGTGATGTCAGGTCCCGCGCCGGCCCAGGCGTGCGATGTCGTCGCGGACGCGGACGGGCTCCTCGGTAAGCGGCACGTTGTTGGTGTCGAGCACTCCGTCGAGGACGCCGGGCTCGTCCGCCCGGGTGGCGGCGAACAGGGCCTCGTAGTCGGTCACGGGCGCACCGGCGGCGCTGAAGACCTCGACGGTGCGCCGCGTCCCGGAGGGGTTGAGGGCGCCCTCCAGGAGGACCTGGGCGATGTGGCGGCGGTCCACGCCGGGCCGGCCGGTGACGAGGTCGCCCTGGCGCAGGTCGATGCGCCGGTCCTCCGGCCCCTGGTAGTCGAACCAGCCGGGCCGCACGATCGTGTAGGGGTGGCCGCTGGCGCGCACGAGGCGCTCGGCGCGCCGCTTCCACTCGACGAAGCCGTAGCGGCTCGGGCCCGCCGAGTGGCTCGTGTTCATCGCCGTCATGAGGCTGATGTGGGCGCCGTTGCCGCCCAGCGCGTCCAGGAGGGCGGGGATGACGGCGTAGAAGGAGCTGCCGTCGCCGTCCGTGTCGCCGCCGTGGGTGAGGACGACGGCGTCGTCGGCCGCCGTGGCGAGCGCCGTTCCGGTCTGTGGAGTGGGGGCCGGCTGTGCGGGCGCCGCGGCGGGGGAGACGAGGCTGGGTGCCGCAGTGGTCGGGAGCCGGTCGGGCACCGGTGCGCCGTGGTCGGGACTCAGCCGGGGGAAGGACTGCTGAGCGGTCCGGGGCTGCTGGTCGACCGGTAGCCCCGGTGCGCCGGTCGTCGTCGGTGTTTGGAGAGGTGTGGGTGAGGTTGGGGGGAAGTGATGTGAAGTCGTCATGGCAGGAAGCCTGCCCGCGCCGGACCGGGAGATCATCAGTCCGTGGTCTGCTTCTGGAGCGGGTCCTCCTGCCCTGCTCATACCCGGGTATGAAATCCCTACTCGGGCCTCCGGGGCGCACCGCCACGGCGGTACGGTTCGGGCATGAGAAAACAGCGAGGTGGCGAGGCGGTGCAGGCGGGATCGGTGGCGACGCCGACATCGGCCGGGCACCTGCCGCAGGCGGGTCCGATTCCGGCCGCCTGGCGCTACTCGCGGTCGGGTCCGTGGACGACGGCGTCCGACGTCGTCATCGCCCTTGCCTTCCTCTTCCTGTCTCTCATCGGTCGGTCGGAGGCGGTGGGCGGGTTTACTCAGGGCGCAGCAACGGCGTTCTACCTCTTTCTGGTGGTGGCTTGTGCGCTGGCCATGGTGGTGAGGCGCCACTCCCCGCTGTTCTTCGTCATCGTGGCCGGCATCTGCCTGAGCGTGCACCTCGTGGTGTTCACCGATTTCTCCATCTTCTTCGTCGTGACGGGCTTGATTGCGGTGGAGACAACGCAGTCCCGCCTGGAGGCACCGTGGCGGTGGGTGGGGCTCGTCCTCGAGCTGATGGGGGCGGCCGCCGCGACGACGCGGGCGCATGAGCTCATTGGCGACCAGGTCCACGCGGGTGCCGGACGGCTCATCCTTCTCACCAACGCCTGGCCGCTGGTCTCGGTGGCGGCCTTCGTCGGTGCCGCGCGCCGTCGCAGCCGTGACCGCTACAACCAGGCCTTCGAGAGGGCCGCGGTGCTCGAGGCGCAGCAGGCCGCTGAGCGGCGTCTCGCAGTGATTGAGACCCAGCAGCGCATCGCCCGCGACGTCCATGACCTACTCGGACACAGCCTCACCGTCATCGCCATGCAGGCAGAGGGCGCCCGCGCCATCCTGGCCAGCAACCCGGCCGCCGCCGACGAGGCCCTGGCCGTCATCGGGGAGACCTCCCGCCGTT
>ERZ772921.940-NODE-940-length-17545-cov-2.444711_pt1 | contig 17545 bp, 16 predicted proteins | sample MGYA00512117_ERZ772921 | MGnify/ENA primary metagenome ERZ772921 (study PRJEB29015, sample SAMEA2737944) | human oral metagenome | biome: human oral; feature: human-associated habitat; material: dental | place: China | collected 2150 ... | reverse complement strand
GGTTAAGGTTCTAAACCCACCATGATTAGTTAGCAAATCATTCTCAATCATCACATTTCCGCTGTTGGTTATTTTTCCTGTGCCTACTATGGTCATTTTACCATCTATCACGCTGTAAATAACTTCTGGGGCAATGGTCATCTCTACGCCATTAGCTACATAGGTATAGTCTGTAGTCTGTGCCTTTGTAAGGAAGCCTAGTGCAAGCATTCCAAGAGTAAGTATACTTCTTTTCATTGTAATCTGTATTTTCAAATTAAACTTTATTTTATTAAAACTCAGCCACTATGATGGCATAGGTATTTCCGTGCAAAGTTATAAAAAAAATACCAAACAGAAAAAAAATACTGGAAATAAATTTATTTTTTCTCTCAAAAGTGGTTTTATTAGGATATTTTTCGTAGCTTAGCCCACTTAATTTTTTAGATAAATGTATACAAAATGAAAAAACTGATTTTATTTTTTGCTTTTGCTTTGAATTTCGTACAAGTAAAAGCAGATGAAGGAATGTGGCTTATGATGCTTATCAAACGACTAAATGGCGTAGATATGCAGAAACAGGGGCTGAAACTGACTCCAGAGGAAATCTATTCGGTAAACCATTCCAGCCTGAAAGATGCCATCGTAAGTTTTGGTGGTTTTTGTACTGGGGAAATCGTGTCCAAAGAAGGACTTATTTTTACCAACCACCACTGTGGATACGGCTCTATTGCAGCGCTTTCTACTCCACAAAAAGACCACTTGACCAATGGTTTTTGGGCGATGAACAAAAAAGAAGAACTTCACGCTAAAGACCTGTATGTGAGATTCTTAGTAAGAATGGGAGATGCTACGGAAAGAATAAACTCCAAGTTGAACAACCAAATGTCTGCAAGCCAGAGACAAGATATTATCAATCAGGAATTTAAAGCGATTGAAAAAGAAAATAGCGAAAACGGAAAATACACCGTAGTTGTTCGTTCTTTCTTCAATGGAAATGAGTTCTATTATTTTGTTTATCAAGACTATAAAGATATCAGACTAGTAGGAACACCTACCAACTCTATTGGTAAATTCGGTGGAGATACAGACAACTGGGAATGGCCAAGACATACAGGAGATTTTGCTGTTTTCCGAGTGTATGCAGATGCGAACGGAAACCCAGCAGAATACTCTCCTAACAATGTTCCACTAAAACCGAAACACCACCTGCCTGTTTCTCTAAAAGGTATCAAACCTAATGATTTCACGATGATTATGGGATACCCAGGGAGAACGAACAGATATTTGACTTCTTATGGAATCAACCAATTGATTACCAAGGATTATCCAGCTTGGGTAGATGCTTCTAAAGCGGCTATGGATGTGATGAAAAAATACATGGACAAAGACCAAGCTATCCGTTTGGACTATGCGAGTTCTTATTCCAGCACGGCTAACTACTGGAAAAACAGAGCTGGAACGATAGAAGCGGTTTTGAAAAACAAAACCATTAACGCGAAACAAGATTTGGAAAAAGTATTCCAAGCATGGGCTGATAAGCCAGAAAACAAAGCAACTTACGGTAATGTTCTGAAAGAAATAGAAGAATATTATGCAAAAACTAACGAAAGAAATGTAGAGCTGAACTATCTAAGATTGATGAGCAGAAGAGCGGCTTACATCAATATGCCGTATGTATTAGGAAACAAATTGGCTGTTTATGCTGACCAAGATGCTAATGGGCAGGCTGCTATGAAAGCAAAACTAATAAAAGAAGTGGAAAGCATCTACGAAGACTTTCATCCACAAGTAGAAGCTGACCTTTTCGTGACACTGCTTACACTTTATAAAAACAAAGTAGATGCGAAACACCAGCTGCCTGTCATCAGATTTAGTAATCCAAATGAAATTTCACTTAACGGTATTTTTGCTTCTAAGGAAAATGTTTTGAACTTCATCAACAATCCTAAAAAACAAAAATTAGAGGAAGACCCATTGTATCGGTTCTCTTCTATTTTAGTAGCTGAAGCTCAGATGAGTGCGAATAAATACAACCAAGATGAAGAGAAATTCTCAGAAAACACAAGACTTTTCTTGGACGGACTTAGAAAATCTCACCCTAACAAGAAATTCTACCCTGATGCTAACTCTACAATGAGACTTACCTATGGTTCTGTGGACAAACTGCCATTCAGAAAAGACAGAAAATACCACGGCGTGAAAGACAACTACTACACAGACCTTGCAGGAATGGTAGCTAAATACAAAAAAGGTGATGAGGAATTTGACCTTCCGCAAAGACTTCTTGACCTTTATAAAAAGAAAGACTACGGACAATACAAAGACAAAAAAGGACACCTTCCAGTGAATTTCCTTTCTAATAATGACATCACAGGAGGAAACTCTGGTTCGCCTATCATCAATGCTGAAGGACACCTTATCGGTCTTGCTTTCGATGGAAACAGCGAGGCGCTGAGCGGAGATATCGTTTTCGAACCTGCTCTACAAAGAACCATCAATGTGGATGCTCGTTTTGTGCTTTGGGTAATTGACAAATTCTCTGGTGCTAAACACCTCATCGATGAAATGACAATTGTGAAATAGTTTTTTCATGATAAATAAAAAAATCTACGGGAAATTTTCTCGTAGATTTTTTTATGTATTTTTGCCGAAATAATGAGCAGAAATTGGATTTAGATTTTTATAAAAAACAAGCACAAGCCAAACAAAAAGAGCATAAAAAATTCTTAGACAGCCTCAAAAAGAAACCACCTAAGAATCTGGATTACATCACTTTGGAAACTCACGAAGAAGTTTTCGATGAGATAGACTGCCTCAGCTGTGCCAACTGCTGTAAAACCACAGGGCCACTCTTTACAGAAAAAGATATAGAGCGGATTTCTAAACATTTACGCCTCTCTCCTGCTGATTTTGAGAAAAAATATCTCCGCATAGATGAAGACAATGACAAGGTGTTGCAATGCCTGCCCTGCCCTTTTCTCGCAGAGGATAACACCTGCCTTATCTACGATATCCGACCGAAAGCCTGCCGTGAATATCCACATACCGACCGCAAGAAAATCTACCAAATCAATCATCTCACGATTAAAAACACCATCATTTGCCCTGCTGCCTATCTCTTCGTAGAGAAAATGATGAAAAGAATGCAGAAATAAAAATCCCTCTGAATTTTCATCAAAGGGATTTTCTTTATCAATTACTGATTATTAACTTCCTAAGTGTAAGCTAATTACAGGCGTTCCATCTTCCTCATAGCCTTCGATACTGAAGCCTTCAAAGAATATATGATCTCCTAATTCTTTATTAGCCAATGAATTATGAATCCACTGCAATAGTTCTATTGCTCCGAAATGGTCTTCATAAGCCTCGCATTCTGCCATGATTTCAGCATAATACAAACCATCATCTTCAGGCTCTCCATCGAAAGTATCTGAATTGAGAAGTTTTTCATACTTCCAAAGCGATTTTTCATCCTTGATATAGGCCTCATACATTACTTTCACTTTTTTAGTATTGAAAATCGTAGAATGCGGCGCAAAATCATCCAGATTGTTTTCTATATCTTGGTTGTAATCATAGACAGCCATCCAGAAATTCTGTAAAGATTCGTAAATTTTATCATTGAACGCCCATGCCACATTATCCAAAAGATTTGGGTTTTCTGCTGGTGCATAGCCTTCGCAGACATTCACTCTATTTACATCCACTACTGGCGGATATGGGACATCCTGCTCTATAAACTTATCAAACAAAGCATCTGTTCCTTGGTCTAATTTGAAATCCATTTCCTCCTGATATATTGGCTGAATATAGAAAAACTCGACTCTTCTTTCGCTCGGAAGCTCCACAATAGCTGGAAGGTTCTCTCCATCCTCGTTTTTCTCATTAGACTGAGCCGCTACGAGAATCACACCTTTGAAATTAGTCCCTTCAAAAGCCTCATTAGAAGGGATAGTGTGTCCGTTTCCTAAATAAGTATTATGATTGATAGGCAGACGAGCCAAAAGTTTCAGCCAGCGGATAGGCCAATAATCTTTTTCTTCTTCACTTTTTATATTCCAAGTTGGCGGCAGGTTGATTGCCAGCTCTATGTGTGGTGTGTATGGATAGTCCGCTGGGACATTCATCATATAAGCACCCATTCCACCTGTTACCAGCGTGTAGTAGTTAGCCTCTAGCGTAGGTTCTATAACATACACATCACAGTGAATATCAGGAGATTCCAACTCATGGAACACATCATTAAACTCTCCAAATTCCTTCGCGATATATTTCTCCAAAGCCGTTCTGTCTTCCTCATCATAATAAGCTGGAAGTCCAGAATCTCTTCCTTCAAATCTCATAATATCCTCTTCTTCATCATAGCTCAATCGTCCAGATGAAATAGAATCATTCATATAATCTATCCAAGCTCTCATTCTGAACTGAATGTGTCCCACATAGTAGTCCTCTATATTTTCTGCAAGGGAAATGATGATAATCTGCCCAGAAAGTCCATCTTCCTCCACAGGGTCTAAATCCATACAGATAAGGTCATTTCCTTTCAAAATAGGAATCCATTTACGGGTATAAAGTGCATTTTTAACCAAATAATCATCCTCAAAATTCTCCTCTGGAAGTTTTAGGTCTGCCCAGTTTTCTCCATAATGTTTTTTCAAGTAAGAAATAATTTCTTCCTGAACCTGCTCTACTTCATTGATTCCTACAAAACTCTGCCCTTCTCCCACTGCGAAAAACGGCACATCTTCTTTCTGTCCGCTGAAAGTTCTATGCAGCTGTTTGAAAGATTCTGGAAGCTCAAAACCTAATCTCTGTTCCAGTGCAGAGATTTCTGCTTCTGATGCAGGATTGCCTAGTTTTTCAGCCATTTTAGGCGCTTTTTCTTTCAAAAGGTCTACAAAAACTTCTAAATCATATTCCACTTCACCTTTTCCTCCTGTATATACATCATATGTAGGAATACCTTTTTTCTCAGCAATATTCAGCCAATTAAGGAATTCATAAGCATTGTTACCTCCGCCCAGTTCTTCATGTTTCTCGAAGTGCTTTCTAGCATTGGCTTTATCATCCAAAAAGAAATAAGAATAACCGATACGGTAGTTCCATGCTGCCTCTTCAGAAAGTTCATCTTCTAGATATTTAAATATATCTATCGCTTTTCTCAGGTAGTTTTTATTTTCCTCCGTCTGCCCCTGCCAGTAGAGATTGTTATAAGCACGAGCCAGCTCGCTCAGCACCTGCGTAGTTCTCTGCTCCACAGGAAGCCCTTCCACGAAATCTACAATCGCCTGAATTTTATCCTGCTCGTCCCAAGCATCTATTTTCTTTAAAATCTGTTGTTCTGTCATCCTGTTAATTTTATTTTTTAAACCAAATTTAACAAATTCCTGCACAAAATAAGTATTTCTGATGTAATAATCCAACTATGCACCTAATTATTTAGTAAATATAGTGCACATTTAGTTTTACGGAACACCTAAATCAACATCCAGACCACCAAAATCGATGTCTGAACCACCAAAATCGACATCCAGACCACGAAAATCGATATCCGAACCACCTAAATCGACATCCAAACCACGAAAATCGATATCCAGACCACCAAAATTGACATCCGAACTACCAAAATCGATGTCCGAACCACCAAAATCGATATCCGAACCTCGAAAATCGATGTCCAGACCACCAAAATCGACATCCGAACCTCGAAAATCGATGTCCGCACCACCTAAATCGACATCCGGAGCATGGTTTTCCCCTTTTTGAAGGTTAGAAATATCTTTTGGCAAGTAATATCTACCCTGCTAAGAGTTTTTCAGGAAGTTTTCAAAGAGCATTTCTATATTTTTTCTACCTACGGGATTTTGGCTGTGTACTGCGTAACGAGGGAGCGGCAGACTATTTTCCAAGCAGTAGTCAATGAGAAATTTAGCACAGTCATACCCCGATTTTCCCTCGCCCAAATCATGGTCAAAGGAAATAAAATCCGGTAACCCTTTCTGCAAAATATATTCCGTAAATCCTTCGTAGTCATACACCCTGTCAAAACCAGCAGGTGTAGGGCGCAAATCATCTAAGTATAAATTCATTATTATCAATATTTTAGGTTATACATTAAGTTGTTCTTTCTCTTTATCACAAAATACTCCAATGGAAAGAAAACATCTTGCGTTTGCTTATTGTCCATTGTTTCTGCAAAGATAGCATTTTATATATTCAGTTTTTTGGTTAAATTTGTCAGCATTAATATTAAAATTATGAATTACAGAATAGAACGAGATACTATGGGGGAAGTGCGCGTCCCTGCCGATAAGCTCTGGGGCGCACAGACAGAGCGTTCCCGAAACAATTTCAGGATAGGACCAGAAGGCTCCATGCCGGAGGAAATCATAGAAGCTTTTGCCCTGCTGAAAAAAGCGGCCGCTTATGCCAATCACGACTTGGGTGTCCTTCCCGAAGAAAAGAGAAATGCCATCGCCCGTGTCTGCGACGAAATCCTTGCCGGAGACCTCCACGAACAGTTTCCGCTGGTTATCTGGCAGACAGGCTCCGGAACGCAGTCTAATATGAATTTAAACGAAGTGATATCCAATAAAGCCCACCTAAACAGCGGAGGTACGCTTGGGGAGAAGTCTTTCATCCATCCAAATGATGATGTGAATAAATCCCAGTCTTCCAACGATACTTTTCCCACGGCAATGCACATCGCAGCCTATAAAAAGGTGGTAAAAACCGTGCTTCCCGCTTTAGAAAAACTACGAAATACATTACATCACAAAGCAAAGGCCTTTCACAATGTAGTAAAAATCGGGCGAACCCACCTGATGGATGCCACTCCGCTTACTTTGGGACAGGAGTTTTCGGGCTATGTAGCTCAGCTGGACTATGCGCAGAAAGCCATTACCAATACTTTGGAACACCTCAGCGAACTGGCACTCGGCGGAACAGCAGTAGGAACCGGACTGAACGCCCCCCAAGGCTATGATGTAAAAGTCGCGGAATACATCGCAGAATTCAGCGGACTGCCCTTCGTAACCGCACCCAATAAATATGAAGCCCTTGCCTCGCACGACAGCATTGTAGAAACCCATGGAGCATTGAAACAACTTGCCGTGGCTCTCTACAAAATAGCCCAAGATATCCGCATGATGGCTTCGGGACCGCGGTCTGGCTTCGGCGAAATCTTCATCCCAGAAAACGAACCCGGCTCTTCCATCATGCCAGGGAAAGTAAATCCTACCCAATGCGAAGCCCTTACCATGGTCTGCGCCCAAGTGATAGGCAATGACACGACTATTTCCTTCGCTGGAACCCAAGGACACTATGAACTGAATGTCTTTAAACCAGTAATGGCGTTTAACTTCCTGCAATCGGCACAACTTTTGGCGGATGCCATGCTTTCCTTTGAGAAACACTGCGCCGCAGGCATTGAACCCAATCACACGAGGATAAAAGAGCTATTGGACAACTCGCTGATGCTGGTAACAGCACTGAACCCTCATATCGGTTATGAAAACGCTGCAAAAATAGCCAAAACAGCCCACCAAAACGGCACAACACTAAAAGAAGAAGCCGTTAATCTCGGGCTGATGACAGCAAAGCAGTTTGATGAATGGGTAAAACCAGAAAATATGGTAGGGAATTTAAAATAAAAAAAGCTGAATTAATCAGCTTTATACCAAGTTTGGGTTCTTCCGATAAAGGAGAAGCCAATATATCCGTGAACGATAAGTTTATTGCCTTCTTTTTTCACGGTGCATTTATAGGTTTTTCCGTTTTTAGGATTTGTAATAGTTCCTCCGCTGAACTCACTTCCATCTTGCTGCAATCCGCGGATGACTTCCATGCCTAAAATGGGTTTCCCTTTTCTGTCGTCCTTGCAGGAGGAACAGTTCGGGTCTGCTGGTTTTATCAGCAGCTGAATCACTTTTCCATAAAACTTCCCATCAGACTTTTTGAAAATCTCTACAATGGATTTTGCCTTTCCTGTTTCATCATCTATCGTTTTCCATTTTCCTTCTATCTGAGCATAAGATAAAGTACCGACAAGAGAAAACATAAGGCTGAAAAATAGTTTTTTCATAGTTATTAATTTTAAAGTACCAAAAGTACAAATTTATCTTAAACAACAAAAATATTTTATGCTAAAACTTTTTATTTTCGGCAGTTTATGATATTAGAGAAATTTAAACATTATCAATAAAAAGATTTTATCTTTTATCCAATTTCCTATTGATGACTCTATTCATATAGTCCTGATGCCAAGCCTTGCAGAGGAGTTCTCCCTGTTTTATTTCCGGCGAATTTATTTTGCCAAGTAAATTGTTTTCTAACCCAATATCGGTGTTTTTATAAATCCCTGTAATTTCCTTTCCATTAAACAGATAGATATAATTCCCAATGATAAAATGTTCCTGAATTCCATCAGAATTTATGATAAAATGCTCTTCCCTATGGTCAGAAACGAGACTTCTCCCCCAGCTTCGGATGGGCTTGTTGTACCCAATGAGGTCTGCAAGCGTAGGGTAAATGTCTATCTGCTGGGCAAATTCGTTGTTTATTCCTTTTAATTTATATTCAGGATTAGGCGAATAGAACAGAAGCGGGAGGGCGTATCGGTTCATTGCTTTTTCAAATTCAGGGTAATAGACTTGGTTCGTGTGGTCACCAGTGATTACAAAAATAGTATTGTGATACCAAGGCTGTTTTTTAGCTGTTTCAAAGTATTTTTTGAGTGAATAATCCAGATATTGGATAGGTTCGTGCATGTCTATTTTGCCTTTTTTGAATTTCCCCTGATATTTTTCCGGAATTTTAAACGGATGGTGAGACGAAGCCGTAAAAACCGTAGCCATAAAAGGCTGAGATTTCCCTGTATTTTTAGCAAAATATTGAAGAAAAGGCTCATCCCAGATAGCCCATATTCCATCAAAATCAGCATCGTTATTATATTCCGTTTTTCCAAAATAATGTTTAAACCCGAGAATATTCCCAAAGCCGAGAAAGCCCATAGAACCATTCGGCGCACCATGATAGAAAGAAGTATCGTAACCTAAATCATTACAAACAGAAACAATGGATTGTATTTTTTGGTTGGAATAAGGCGAACCTGTAAAAGCATCTTTCAGTGTAGGAATACCCGCCAAAATACTGCTCATTCCATGAATAGACTGCCGCCCATTAGCAAAAGTATTTGGAAAAATAAGGCTTTCACGGGCAAGGCTGTCCAAAAACGGAGTGTAAGAAACATAATCTTTAATGTTTTTCCCCTCATTGAAAGCCCCTGTATATTCGCGTCCGAGACTTTCTACAATGAAAATAACGATATTAGGCCGAGGATTGGTAGTTTGTCTCTCGTATAATTTAAAAGGATGGATATTTTCTTCAATAAATTTTTCATCAACGAAATGGACTTCCTTAAAACCATTGGTATTTATTGTCCTAAAAAAAGAAAAAACACTATTGAGAACCACATTGGCATGAACTGGATTTTGAATATGCCTATTGGCATCCACCATATTAATCGGGCGGGTGCTGTGTTTGAAATCCCCACGGATACCGCCCACTGTAAGCACCGCGGCAAGGCACAGATGGAGGACAGAAAACAGGAAATAAGGAACAAGCCTGCTCGGTCTGTTTTCTTCTATTTTTATTCTCGTATAAAGAAACACCCATAAAGCCATCAACCCAAGAAAAGATAGTATAATGAATGGATTTTGGACAATGGAAGCCATGAAAACTTTAACAAGATTATCCTCATTTTCAATAACATTCAAGACTGCCGAAGTAAGGCGGCTCTGGCTGAATTTAAAATAAACAAAATCACCAAAATTCATGGCATACGCCAGTCCGTTGGTAACAAAATATACCCAAAAAAGCATTTTTTGATAACTCTTTTTAGTGTTGATTGTCAGTGGAATAATACTTAACAAAATAAAAAGAGCATTAATATAAAGAATAGCCGTAATGTCAAAAGCCGTTCCATAATAAGCAACATTGAAATATTCGCTGGCGGTTTCTATTTTGATTAAATTTCTATTAAAAAACCAAAACAATAATCTGGCAATTTGATAGAATAAAAACACAAGCCCAAGCCTATACAACAGAACATATATTTCTCTGAAACGGGATTCTTTCATAGGGATTTTAAGATTTATAATTTATAGAGTTTTCTTATTTTTGCAAAATTATAATAAAAATACTTTAATAGTTCTTATTTTTGTTCTCTATTCTATTTTTTGAGCATAATAATTTATAAAAAGGAAAAATGAATTTTATTAAAAACAACTTGGCTAATGCCTTTACATTAGGCAATCTTTTTTCAGGAAGCGTGGGAGTGATTATGCTTTTGCAGGGAAATTATCAGATTACAGCGGTCTGTATCATTATCTCTGCTGTATTAGATTTTTTTGATGGATTCATTGCAAGGGCTTTAAAATCTAACTCAGAACTTGGCGTACAGCTGGATTCCTTGGCGGATATGGTTACTTTCGGGCTGCTGCCGGGACTTACAATGTACAAAATGTTAGAGCCTTTTGGTTATGGCGTTTTTCCTTTTGAAGTCAAGTATTTAGGATTATTTATCACTCTGTTTTCTTGCCTCAGACTGGCTATTTTTAATATTGATGATGAGCAAAAATACTATTTCAAAGGGCTGAATACACCGAGTAATACTTTCCTGATTTTTGGGCTTTACTACGCTTATATGGAAAGAAATGCTTTCGGATTTTTACTTGATAACCAATGGCTTTTGATAATATTTACAGGATTGTCTTCTTGGCTGCTCATCAGCCCTGTTAAAATGATTGCCATGAAATTCAAATCCATGAAACTGGAAGACAATTATCCTAAACTTGCCCTATTTATCGGAAGTATTTTAATTTTGGCGTTTTTAGGAATTGTAGGCATTCCAGCAGTCATAATCTATTATATATTAGTGTCATTAATATTTCAAAAACAGTTAAAATAATGAATTTAAAACTCCATAAACCTCTCTGCATCTTTGATTTAGAAACAACAGGAACTAATGTCGGGAAAGACAGAATCGTAGAAATATGCATATTGAAAGTCAATCCCGATGCTTCACGAGAGAGCAAAACATGGCTTGTAAATCCAGAAATGCCCATACCTAAAGAATCTACGCTGGTGCATGGCATTAGCGATGAAGATGTAAAAAACGCTCCCACATTTAAGGAAATCGCTCCAAAAATTATGGAAATAATTTCTGGAGCAGATTTAGGCGGATTCAATTCCAATCGGTTTGATGTTCCTCTTTTGGCTGAAGAACTTTTGAGAGCAGGGTTAGATTTTGATTTAGCGAAATTCCGCCTCGTAGATGCACAGACTATTTTTCATAAAATGGAGCCGAGAAACCTTACTGCGGCTTATCGGTTCTATTGCGGAAAAACACTTGATAACGCCCATTCAGCCGAGGCAGATGTATTGGCAACATTCGAGGTTCTGGATGCACAGGTTGCTCATTATCAAGATTTACCAAACGATATCGCGGGATTGAGTGAAATTTCTTATCACAATAAATTTGCGGATTTGGCAGGATTTGTTGCTTTTAACGAAAAAAATGAAGAAATTTTCACTTTTGGAAAATACAAAGGACAGAATGTGAAAGATGTTTTTCAAAGAGATATAGGCTATTACGGATGGCTGCAAAACGCTGATTTTCCGCTATATACCAAGAAAGTTTTTACAGCTATACAACTCAGAAGCAGATTTTAACTGACAAAAAACATAATTAAAAATTTTGGTATTCGGTAAAAAAACTATATCTTTATTGAAACAATAAAAAATTAATGTTATGGCTACTATCATTTTACCTGTAGATTTTGGAAAAACTACTGATACTCTGCTCACTGCAGCAGTAAAATTCGCAAAAGAAATAAAAGGAAAAATTTGTCTCATACATGTTGCTCCTGTGGATTTGGGTCTGGCAGTGGGAGATGTGGGAATGCAGTATTTTCCAGAAATCGAACAAAATGAGATAAAGGAAGAACTCCTTGAACTGAACAAGCTAGAACAGCGTGTTATAGCGCTGGGCGTGGATTGTGAACATTTATTGAAACAAGGCATCGCCAAAGACATTATTTTAGATTATGCCAAAGAAAAAGAGGCAGACTACATAGTAATGGGCTCTCACGGAAGGAGCGGGATGTACGATGTGTTCATCGGAAGTCTTACCAAAGAACTTACCAAATCCTCCCCTATTCCTATATTGGTGATTCCTTGTCATGAAAAATAAAATTTTATTAGAAAAACTCTCGTGCTTTTGGCTTGAGAGTTTTTTTGAGGCAAATTTTAACTTAAAAATTTAAAATCGTATTTTTGAGGATTGTTTTAAGAAATAGAAGATGAACATTCAGAAAATACGAAACTTGTTCCCTATATTGCAGACGGAAATCAATGGAAAGCCTTTGGTTTATTTGGATAATGCGGCAACTTCACAAAAACCAATATCGGTAATTGAAACTTGGGAAAAATATTATAAAACACTGAATGCCAATGTGCATCGTGGAATTCATACTCTAAGCCAGCTGGCAACCGAGGAAATGGAAATCTCTCGGAAGAAAATCCAGAAATTCATCAACGCTGAAAAAGATTACGAGGTTATTTTCACAAAGGGAACCACGGAGGGAATCAACCTCATAGCCTATTCCATAAGCCACCTCATCAGCGAAAATGACGAAATAATTATTTCTTATTTGGAACATCATTCTAATATTGTCCCTTGGCAGATGCTTTGTGAAAGGACTGGCGCGAAACTAAAAGTGATTCCTATGGATGAAAATGGAGTTTTGCAGATGGACGCTCTAGAAAACATGCTTTCTGAAAAAACCAAAATAGTTTCTGTAAATCAGGTTTCTAATGCTTTGGGAATCATTAATCCCATTGATGAAATCATCGCTAAAACAAGGCTGCTGTCAGATGCTTTGGTCGTGATAGATGGAGCGCAGTCTGTTTCTCATTTTCAGATAGATGTACAAAAAATGGACTGTGATTTCTTCGTTTTTTCTGGACATAAAATGTATGCTCCTATGGGGACGGGAGTTTTGTACGGAAAAGAATCAGCTTTAAATAAATTAATGCCTTTTCATGGAGGTGGAGAGATGATTGCAACCTGTTCTTTTGATAAAACCACTTATGCAGATTTACCTTTTCGCTTTGAGGCTGGGACACCTAATGTTAGCGGAAACATAGCTCTGGGAGCTGCAGTAGATTTTATACAAAGCATTGGGCATGAGCAAATTATAGCTCATGAAAAAACATTACTAAAATATGCCCAAGAGCAATTATTACAAATAGATGGTTTAAAAATTTATGGCAGAAATGTAGAAAAAGCAGGAGCTGTTTCCTTTAACCTTGAAGGAATTGGAATTGCTTCCGATGTGGGAATGATACTTGATAAACAGGGAGTTGCGGTGCGAACAGGTCATCATTGTGCCCAGCCGATAATGAATTATTTCAATATTTCGGGAACGGTTCGGGCAAGTTTCGCTGTATATAATACTTTGGAAGAAGTAGATATTTTGGTAAATGCCGTAGAAAAGGCAAGAAAAATGCTGAAATAAAGAATTTAAAATTATTGAAAAATATGTTAAAAGCAGGTTTAGTAGGTGCTGGGCATCTTGGAAAAATACATTTGAAATTGCTCAACCAATCAGAAAAATACGATTTGGTAGGCTTTCATGATAAAGATATAGAAAATTCAAAAAAGCTGGAAGCAGAATTTGGGTATAAATTTTATGAAAACTTGGATGAACTCTTGGATAAAATACAGGTTCTGGATATCGTGACGCCTACATTTTATCATCATGACTATGCTAAAATAGCCATAGAAAGAGGTTTGGATTTTTTCATAGAAAAGCCTGTAACTCAGACTTTAGAGCAGGCAGAAGAGATTATTCAGCTTTGTAACGAAAAAGGAATCAGGGCGCAGGTAGGGCATGTAGAGCGCTACAATCCTGCATTTATCGCTACGAAGCCGTTTATCAGCGAGCCAAAATTCATTGAAATCCACCGTTTGGCTGAGTTTAATCCGAGAGGAACGGATGTTTCTGTGGTTTTGGATTTGATGATACATGATTTGGATATTTTGCTTTCTTTGGTGAAATCTCCTGTGAAAAACATCCACGCAAGCGGTGTCTGTGTGGTCAGCAAATCGCCTGATATTGCCAATGCCAGAATAGAATTTGAGAATGGATGCGTGGCGAACCTTACCACGAGCCGAATTTCAATGAAATCCATGCGAAAGAGCCGATTTTTCCAAAGAGACGCCTATATTTCGGTAGATTTCTTAGAGAAAAAAGCGGAAGTTATCCGTATGAAACCAGCTCCAGAAAATCCATCAGATTTTGATATGATTATCCAAAATGCAGAGGGCGAGAGAAGTCAAATCATATTCGAATATCCTAATATTCAGCCGAATAATGCGATTTTGGATGAATTGGAAAGTTTCGCAAACTCCATCACCGAGAATAAGCCCGTGGAGGTAAGTCTGGAAGATGGAACAGAAGCGCTGAAAGTGGCTTTGGAAATTATGAAACTAATTGATAAAAAATAATTTATATGAAAGCTTTTAAATTTATTTTGTTGTTATTTATTACTTCTGCATCGTTTGTTTTTGGGCAGGAGAAAAGGTATTTCTTTAAACATGAATTTCAGCCAAATTCAAAGTATTTAATTAAATATAAAACAGATATGGATGGAGGATATAAATTTGTGGGAAGTAAGGAAGTGATAGATAAAATAGGAATGGATGGGGTGAAAATGACTATAAATTCAGATATAGAAAGTACCATTTCTACACAAAAAAAGCAAGGTAACAATGTTCCATTCATATTAGAATATACCAAATACTTTTACAAAGCAGAAATTAATGGAGAGACAGTAAACAGAAAAATTCCTTTACAAGGAGTTAAATTGATTGGTGATATTATAAATGGTAAGAAAATGGAGGTTAAGAATGTAGAAGGAAACATCAATGAAGACACAAAGAAGATATTGATAGAATCTATTAAACGATTTTCTGCAATAGATACTGATTTTCCTAAAGAAGGTCTAAAAATAGGTGATAGTTTTGATGTTGTTGTACCATATAAACAAAGCACTCAAATGGGCGATATAGAAATGAAAATGAATATAAAATATACCCTCTTAAAAGTAGAGAAAGAGGAAGCCTATTTTGATATGTTGGTAGATTTTGTAATGGGAGATAAGAATGTTAAAAACATGGACTTGTCTGCATCTGGTGATGGAAAAGGTTTTTTATTATTTGATATGAAAAATAATTATTTTACCAGTCAGAATATAGACATGACTATTAATTTAAAATTAAAAACAGAATTACTTACACTTGAAAATACTTCTAAAGCAAAATCCATTATTACTCAACAAAAAATAAAATAAAAATATTTTTTAGAGAAACTACATTTATATTTATTAACTTTGCAAAACCTTATAAGATATATATTTTTTAGTTAAACAATTTAAATTTAGAAAGTTATGAAATTACCAAAGTTTTTGATGGCAGATAATTCAGAATTTCCAGAGGATTTGTTCGTAGTACATACAGAATATCCAAGATTTATCCTAAATGTAGAGGAGGAAGAAGTAGAATGGCTGGATGATTTGGAAGGAGATGATGAGGAAACCGTTGCAAATGAAGCTACAAAAGTAGTAGAAGAAGCATTCGCATGGTGTGATGAAGAATTGGCGAAATATGACGATTTGGAAGATTAATTATCTTTAAAACAAAATAAAAACCCACCTAAAAAGTGGGTTTTTATTTTATAGACCGAAAGCCTTTTTGATTTCTTCTACTTTATCCAGTTTCTCCCAAGTGAAAAACTCTAAACCTTTGATAGTAAGCTCGTTTTTAGCTCCTTTGTTAAAGGTTTTATCCGCTACATAATAATTTCTTCCCATGTGTCCATAGGCTGCCGTTTCGCGGTAAATAGGATTTCTCAGTTTTAGGTTTTGCTCTATCGCATAAGGTCTTAGGTCAAATAATTGCTGAACTTTTTCTGCGATTTCGCCATCAGTCAGATTTACTTTGGAAGTTCCATAAGTGTTGATATACAAACCACAAGGTTTAGCAACTCCGATGGCATAAGAAATCTGAACCAAAATTTCATCTGCAACTCCCGCTGCTACAAGGTTTTTGGCAATGTGTCTCATGGCATAGGCTGCACTTCTATCTACTTTAGAAGGGTCTTTTCCAGAGAATGCACCGCCTCCATGGGCACCTTTTCCTCCGTAAGTATCTACGATGATTTTTCTTCCTGTAAGCCCAGTATCTCCGTGTGGGCCACCGATTACGAATTTCCCAGTAGGATTGATATGAAATGTAATATTATCATTGAAAAGTGCCTGAATTTCAGGTTTTTGTTTGGCTTTAACTTTTGGAATTAAAATCTCAATGATGTCTTTTCTGATTTTTGCCAGCATGTTTTCTTCTGTGTCAAATTCATCATGCTGAGTAGAAACCACGATGCTGTCTATTCTCACAGGTTTGTGATTATCAGAATATTCTATCGTAACTTGTGATTTCGCATCAGGACGAAGGTAGGTGATTTCCTTATTTTCTCTCCTCAATGCAGAAAGTTCTCTCAAAATAGAATGAGCCAAGTCTAATGCCAGCGGCATATAGTTTTCGGTTTCGTTGGTTGCATATCCGAACATAATTCCTTGGTCACCAGCTCCTTGCGCGTTTGCTTTGGTCTCAAAATCAGAGTTTTGGGTAACTCTGTCCACGCCTTGGTTGATGTCTGGCGACTGCTCATGGATAGCAGAAATCACTCCACAAGAATCTCCATTGAACATATATTCGCCTTTGGTATAACCAATATCATTGATAACCTCCCTAGCGATGGTCTGCACATCAAGGTAAGCCTCAGATTTCACCTCTCCTGCTAGGACTACCTGTCCAGTGGTTACGAGCGTTTCACAAGCTACTTTTGAGTCTTTGTCATAGGCCAAAAAATGATCTATTAAAGCATCTGATATTTGGTCTGCTATTTTATCTGGATGTCCTTCAGAAACGGACTCTGATGTAAATAAGTAAGACATAAAATTTCTTTATTTTTTAGTTAATAATTGAAATTTATAAAAACCACAAAGCCTAAATAAAGAAACTAAAAAGAGATTTTCTGTTTTAGCATTTTTTATTGAGGTTGCAATCAGTACAAATTTTTCCTCTTAATTTTAAAAGACAAATTTACATAAAAAAATTGAACTTCAAAATTAAATTTTACTGAGGAGCGATAATAGAGAAGTCCTTTGGATTTTTATTGTAATTAAGATGTTTTGATAAAGCCTCTTTTATAAAAGACCCAAATTCATTGAGCATCTTTTGTTTGTAAGTTGGTTTGTAGTAAATGAGGCTGATTTCTCTGGAAGGGAAAGGTTTTTTAAAATGAAAAACTTTTTTCTTCTGCTCTTCCGAGAGTTGCTGCATGGCAAGTTCTGGGAGTACAGTGATGCCTCCTGTTTTGTCCACCATTTTTATAAGAGTGCTGATGCTGGATGCAGAGAACTCCAAGTTTTTGGGTTT
>ERZ772921.939-NODE-939-length-17545-cov-5.073070_pt1 | contig 17545 bp, 17 predicted proteins | sample MGYA00512117_ERZ772921 | MGnify/ENA primary metagenome ERZ772921 (study PRJEB29015, sample SAMEA2737944) | human oral metagenome | biome: human oral; feature: human-associated habitat; material: dental | place: China | collected 2150 ... | reverse complement strand
GTGGGACTCCGACAGAGCTTGAAAATGTAGTGAGAATTCATTCAGAAGTAGGAAATAATCCAAAAATAAACTCATTAATATTAAACAGAGAAATTGGAGCAGTAATTGGTGCTCATGCAGGGCCTGTTTACGGAATTTTCATATTCCCTAGATTAAGTTAATGTATTAATAAATTAAAATTTTAAAGTAATAAAACAGAAAGAGGTACACCTTTGAAATTTAAATTTTTTGATGAAATAAATTCGACAAATACATATTTAAGAAGGCAGCTGCAAGTAGAAGAATTTGAAGTTATAGTTGCAAAAAAGCAAACAGATGGAAAAGGTAAAAGGGATAGTACATGGATTTCAAACGAAGGAGCTGCACTGTTTTCCTTTGCCGTCAATGACAATACTGAACTGGATGAAAAAATAACGATTTTTGCAGGCTACATCGTCTATAACGTATTAAAGCACTATATAGACAGCCAAGATAAGCTAACTTTTAAATGGCCAAATGATATTTATTATGAAAATAAAAAAATATGCGGGATTTTATGTGAAAAAGTAAGAGATCACATAATTGTAGGAATTGGAATAAATATTAACAATACTGATTTTGGAATGTTTCAGGAAAAAGCCATTTCCCTTGTGGAAATTACTGGAAAAATTCATCCAGTACAGCAAATTATAGAAGAAGTCGTGTCAAATTTTGAGAATCAATTTCACAGTTTAAACAAAAATTGGGAAAATATTTTACAAATTGTAAATGAAAATAACTACTTAAAAGATAAAAAAATATTAATAAAACGAAATGGCAAATTTTTGGAAAAAGAATACAGATTCTTACGCGTAGATAGAAGAGGTCAAATTTCATTGATTGGTAAAGGCGATAGTGATGAAGTGAAATTTACTTCTTTAGAGTTTAAAGTTATATAAAATTTATAAAAACGACAAAAGGAATATCTCTTCCCGAATTATAGAAGAATATTCCTTTTTTATCATTATTTTTTTATTATCCCCATTTCTTCAAGATACCTGTCAATTCCGTTTTTCCAATCTGGAATCTTTTTTCCCAGCAGTTTTTCAACCTTTTCAGAAGATAATTTTGAAAAATAAGGTCTTTTAGCCGGAAGATTGAAATCTTTTGTTTTTGCGGTTTCAAGAATCCCCTTCCAACCTATTTTTTCAAGCACATATTTTGCCTGTTCATACTTGCTGGCAATCCCATTATTTGTAATATGATACAATCCGTATTTTTCCGTCTGTATAAGCTTCCATGAAAATTCTGCCAAATCTTTTGAGTATGTAGGTGCAGAAATCTGATCATCAACAATACTTAATTTATCACGAGTTTTACTCCAGTTGATGACCTGTGTATTAAAATTCTCTCCGTTTATTCCAAAAAGCCACGAAGTCCTTATTGCAAAAGACTTGTGCCAAGCAGCTAAAACAGCTTTTTCCCCTTCATGCTTTGAAATCGCATATCTAGAAAGTGGATTCGGAACATCTTCTTCAATATAAGGAGCAGCTTTTTTTCCATCAAATACAAAATCTGTAGAATAAGTTACAAAAACTGCGTTCATCTGTTTAGAAAACTCTGCTAATTTCTGGGGAGCTCTTTGATTTAATAAAAAAGCGTTATTATTTATTTCTGCCTTGTCCACATCATTATATGCAGCACAATTTATTACGTGTGTAAAATCATTATTTTTTTCAAAAAAATTTTCCAACTCATTATCATTACTTACATTTAATTCTTCATGGTCAGTTGCAACGTAATTTATATTTAAATTGTCAAACAGTTTTTGGAAATCATGACCTAATTGACCATCTGAGCCTGTTAAAAGTATTTTTAATTTATTATTTTGAGAATGCTTATTCAAGTTGCCCTCCCTTCTTGTAACAAATTCCTCTAAATATATAAAATCTATTTAAAGACAAAACCAAAAGTCACAATTTTCTTTTTCCAGATTTGTCAGTTTAATATTAAAGGGATTTAACTATATTATACAAAAATGACCGGAATAAGTCCAGCCTTTATTCATCCTTTTATTAAAAAAGAAAGCTGTTTTTTTAATGGCATATCTATTTTAGATTTCTTTAAGTCTAGAAATCTCTTAAATCTATTCTTTTTGACATCTGTTATTTCAAAATATTCTTCAATTAGTCTTTTTTTATCATCTGTCAACAATTCTTCATTCTTAAGAAATATTGCCTTTATCATGGTGTAATCCCTATTATCAAAATATCTTTTTGAAAGAAGTTTTTTTAGCGAGTTTTTAGCTCCGATCTGGTTATTATCATGCTGTCTGTAATAAATTAGAGGTTGATTAATAAATATTCTCTCAAAAAACAGTTCTGCAACAATATGAATATATCTGTCATGCAAATATGCCTCTTTAGGAAAAGGCAGAATAAAATTTTTTATTTCTTTTGAAATTAAAATTGTAGCTCCTTGTACAAAATAATTAAAAAATGTATTTTCTAATCCTTTTTTTTCTGCTTTTTTAGAAATAAAAGTCCGGGTTGAAGCATCTGATTTATTTTTATTAAACAAAACAGCGTCAGAATGAAGCAGAAATCCTTTGATTTTAATTTTTTCTGCTGTTTTTAAATATACATCCAGCTTGTTTTCAATCCAGATATCATCCTGATCAGAAAACATTATAAATTCAGATTCCGAATTTTTTAACAGTTCTTCAAAATTCTTCACTATTCCAAGATTTCCCTCATTATCCTTTAAAAGTTTTATTCTATTGTCCTTTTTCTGATAATCTTGTATAATTTTCAATGTTCTGTCTGTAGAATTATCATCACGTATCAGTAAATTCCAATTATGATATGTCTGGTTAATGATTGAATTAAGCTGTTCGGCTAAATATTTCTCGCCATTATAGGTTGCCATAAGAATATCAATTTTTTTATTTTCCATCATCCAGTTCACCCATTTTACTCTTCATGAAATCAGCAATTCCCTTAAACATATATTTCAATTTTCTCAACTTATCTTTTTCATAAAAAATAACTTTAAAAAAATCATTCAAAATATAATAAATATATCTTGATCTGTATTTTTTATATTTTTTTAACATGTAAAATTTATTTCTCATAATATAATATTTTCTTATATGATTATGGTTTAAAACAGAAATTTTTCTTGTAAAAAAGTTTTTTTTCTCAAGGTTTCCCAGTTCATGAAACATTCTTATTTTATTTAGCTGGATAACCTTATAGCCATTTTCTATTATTCTAAAACATATTTCACTGTCAACTTCGTCAATAAAAAGATTTTCATCAAACCTTCCAATTTCTTCCCATATTTTTAAATTTAACAAATTTCCTGAAGTCATCACATGATCAACCTCAGCAGATTCCTTAACATCACTAAATTTATCTATATCGTTTTTTAAAATATGCCTAGGAGAAATAATGCCAACATTATTTTTTGTCATTTTCTCAAAAGCTCTAAAATAGGCATTTATACTATCAGAATCAAACGAACTGTCCTGATCCATTGTCAGTATCCATTCAAAATCCTCACTAGCCGCCTTTTCACAAGCCAAATTCAAAGCCTTTGCAATTCCTAAATTTCCATTGTTGCAAACATACTCTGTTTTTAAACTGTTTAAGCTGTCAGCTAACTTTTTATTATTTTCTTTAGAATTATCAATTATGTATAATTTTTCCACATAATCAATATATGTCCTTATATTTTTAATATTTTCGTTGTCTGGATTATACCAGATTACAGTTGCAGGTATTCTTTTATTATCCATATTTTCTCTTTTCTTATCGTATAATACTTCTTTATTTAATTAAGATTCTATGCTTAAATTATTATATTAAAAACGAAATTTATTTATAAACTTTTATAAATGTATAATAATTTTTAATTTTTTTTAAAAACAAACATCTTAGAAAAAACATAATTTAACACAATTACTATAATATTAGATAAGGTTTTAATTCCTATGCTAAAGATTTTCTGTTGAGAGAGAGTAATATGTTTTGCTACAAAATAATCTACCCCAACTACAACAAATATCTGATCAATAATCGCAGTCACTCCTCTTGTTAATATAAATTGCATAAATTCTTTTATAGCTTCTTTCCCATTATTTTTACTTTCAAAAACCCATATTCTATTAGTGAAATATTGGAATAGGATACAAATAATCGTATCTGATAGATTCCCTAATCCTGTCGACATTTTCCAGACATTTATAAATAAATAAAACAACACTATATTTAAAAACGTCGCTAATACTCCAAAAACAAGATATAAAACAGTTTCTTTATTTGCTAATTTTTTTATTAAATTCATATTTTACCAACTTATTTTTTATTTACAGAACTATAAATATAATCTTTTGTATTTAATGAATTTTGTAAAATATGATGTAGATATCTTATTATAATACTTAAAATAAAGAATACTCCAAAGAATCCCAAACTCAATATTATAAATAACGAAGCCCAGCCTTCCACTGTTTCTTTTACAATTTTTGTAATTATACTGTAAATAACTCCTAATCCAAATAATACAAAAAATCCAAAAGCTAATCTTTGAGTAAATAACATAATCGCATCGGTGTAATAAATTAATGTATCGAACATTAACATTAAATTCTCTGAAAAGCTTCTTTTATTTTTATAATCTAGATTTACTTCAATTGAAAAACTTTTTAACCCTGAAAGAACATATGCAACATTTCTATTTATAATTTTTTTCCCAATTTCTGCCACTTTATTTTGTCCTCTTCTTGATGATAAAGTCATAACAGATGAATTAATATCTTCATTAAATGAATTTTTAAAATATTTATTTAAAATATTATAAAATATTTTTGAGGATCTTCTTGATTTTTTTGGTGTTAAAAATACAAAGTCATATCCTTCTTGACTTTTTCTATACATTTCAATTATTTTATTGTAGTCTATATCAAAAGAAATATCTTCTATTTCAATAATATAATCTCCTATTGCTATTGCAGTTCCTGCATTTAAAGCCTGTTGTGTTCTATGTTTTATAGGTAACTTAATTTCTGTATGTTTAAAATCCAAAAATTTTAATGACTCTAAAGAATCTACTTTAGTTGTATTATCTACTATTACAATTTCACTGCTCTTAAAATTATTATCTAAAACTTTTTTTATTTCCTTTATCTTTTTTTTCGCTTGGCTATCATCATCATTTATGACTAAAACAACTGACACGTAATTTTGTTCCAAATTTTTTATCATTTTTTCCTCCATACTATTATAATATTTCATCCAAATCATACATTGTATTTATTTTTCCAGAAAATACTGTATAAAAATCTGGACTTTGAGAATATTGTTTTATAATCGTTGGTCTTGAATCATCAATTTCAGAAGCAACTAAAATAGGTTTTATAGTATACAATGATTTGACATATTTTATCTCAATATCCTCATTCAAATACTTTTTAGCAATTTGAACCATTTCTTCAAATGCAGTTTTAGGAAAAATTCCACAGTGAATACAACCTTTTGAATGTTCAGGATGTTTTTGCTTTTCTACATCTCCACAACAGTCATATGGTGGTAAATTTTCATAATTTGTAAAATGTGGTGTTTTTGAAACAGTTGTTATAGAATGATGACCTGTTAAACCAAATGGCATCAATGAAAAAAAAGGACCATCCATAACAGTCAATCCAATATTTTTTATATTATCAGAAACTTCACACAATATTACTTCACAAAATTCATATTTTATCGGCAAGTATTCGAATCCCAGTAGATTATGAATTATGTTAATTCCCGCGTAAGTCGCATTTAAAACAAACGGTGTTGAATATGTCTTGCCATTTGAAGTTTTAAATACATATTCTTTCTCTTCTTTCTTTATTTCCACTATCTTCATTTCAAATTCAAAATCACATCCTAATTTTACTAACTCTTCATACAATATTTTTCCAATTATCTTAGCATCAAATGAATATTCCTGTGTCAGAAATGCCCTATCAATAGTATTTTTATTAAAAAATTTCCCTTTAGGAATTTCATCACATCTTACATTTAAATTATCACAAAATTTTTGGAATTGTTCTCCGTTTGTCCAACTATAATCAGATGCTACAGCATAAATCTTTTCAAATTTATCGTTAATGCCAGTTTTAAAATCATTATAAAAACGATTAAAATATTTTGCTGATTTTGATGCTGTTGAAAAAGATCTAGGATAATGATAACCATTGTGAAGTCGTGCTTGATTAATATAAGAACCTCTATTAAAAGGTTCTTTTTCTATTTCTAGTACCAATACTTTTTCATTATTTTTTTTTTCTAAACTTCGTTTTGCAGCATACATTCCATATATTCCTGCTCCTATTATTATTTTGTCATACTTACTCATTATAAATTACTTCCATTCTTCAAAATATTAACTTGTTCTATAACTTTAGCAACTCCAATCGCTATTTTTTTATTACTTTTTTTAGAGATTACATAATTATAAAATTCTTCTAAAGCATACTTTAAATTATTTCTTTCATCTATTTTTTCTTCAAAAATTAAATTTTCTTCAAAACTTTCATTTTTTTCAATATGCTCTATTATTTTTATCGTTTTCTCACCTAACATATTAAAAACCATTATTCCTTTTTCACAAGTAAAAATAATTTTTCTTTCTTTTTCATGCGAAAGCATATTACAATTCATTATTCCCGCTACATCTTCAGCTAAAAATATTATACTCCCATTTTCAATAATTTTCTTGCTATTTTCTTTTTTTATTATAATTTTTTCTACTTTTATTTCTTTATCTAAAACGTAATCAATTGAAGATATCAAATGAACTCCAAGTACATCAAATACATCATCTTTTTCATAAAATTTTCCAAATTGATTTATACTAGCTTCAATATATAAAATCTTTCCTAACTTTTTTTTCATTTCTTTAATTTTATTAATACTTGGAGAATTAGTATAAATATAGTCAACATACAGTGTAACATTATTGTTTTTAGCAATTTTAAATAATTCTTTTGATTCATTGTAACTTTTACTTAATGGTTTTTCACAAAATACGTTTTTTTTATTCTCTAATAGTATTTTTACTGTTGAATAGTGCATGTCTATTGGATTACAAACAAAAACACTTTCGATGTTTAGATTACTTAAAATTTCTTCTAATTTTATACTATTTGCATATAAAGGATCACAAATTCCGGCTACTTTAAATAATTTATTTTTATCTATATATTTTTTTAAAATTTTCCCCCAATACCCATAACCTACTATCGCTACTTCCATCTTCTTTTAAATTCCTTTTCTTCCTTTTTTAATTTAAAAATACTTTTTAAATAATTTAAACTCAACGAAACTATTTTTACTTTTGAATTTCTATCATCAGTCCATTTTACCGGTATTTCTTTTATTTCAAAATTTTTCCAATATCCTTTTACTAACATTTCTGTTGAGAAAAACCATCCTTTTGTATCAATTCCAGTATTTATCAATTCTTGTGCTATATTTCTATTAAAAAACTTAAATCCACACATCCCATCAGAAAATTTTATACCAAATATTATTTTTAATATTAGGTTAAAACTTCTTGAAGATATTTCTCTTAATAAAGTTCTATTAATAACTATCGAATTTTTAAAGTGAAAAATCAATCAATCCAAACACAGAATGGATATTAAAATAGTTACTATAATGGTGTTCTTTTTCATTTCTGAGACTACTATCTTTAATGCTTTTAAATCTGTTGCTATGTCTAAATCCATATAACCTACATAATCAGCTTTTGATTTTAACCAAGAGGTTCTTAAAGCAAGTCCTACTCCTTTTTCAGGTAATTTAATATAACTTAAATTACTATATTTTTTTATTAATTCTTGGCTATATTCTTGTGTCTTATCTGTTGAACCATTATCAGCGATTATGAAATTAACACTAATATTTGTTATGTTAGTTTTTACATACGTTATCATTTCACTAATTTTTTCTTTTATTGTTTGTTCTTCATTAAGAACTGGTATTGTTATTTCTAAAATCATTTCTTAAATTGATAACTATTGTTATCATTTTTTCCTTTCTTTTATTATTTGTTTTTTAATACGGTAATAAAAATACAATTTCAATTATTCTAATTAAAATAAACCATAAAGTTTTTCTAGCCTTTTGGAAAATACTTTAACTCCAATATCATATTGTTCAAACCTTTAGATATCTTTTCTACCATTTATTTTCCTTCTCTCATTTCTGTAATGTGTCAATAATATCCTGAATTTCTTGATATGCCTGTTCACATGCTCTATATAGATCATCTGTTTTGAAATAATTGAGTTGTGCCTCTGTCCGAGATTAAAAGCACTTTTTCCGAAAAGTCCACACGGTTTCTGCAGAACAGCCCGAAGTCATGAACGTTTCCATGTAAAAATGAGACGTTAAGTATCTTTAAGTCTTTATCGTGTGCCTCTTCTTTTTTTCAAAATAATACTTCACTGTTCTTTTAAATCAATCTCACATTCCATAGCATCAACCAGCACAACCTCTATTTTAGTGTCCTTGACAAGCTTCCTCTCTCTTCTTAGGCAGGGAGAACTCCCCGCTCTTTACCAGCATGTTCTCAGCCCATTTAACGTACTCGCAGATGGTACTTTTTGCAACGCCGTATTCAAAGGTGATGTTTTCCATAGTCCTGTAGTCACGATAATACAAAAGCATAATTGCAAGCCTGTCAAGGACAGACAGTTTTGGCGGATATCTTCCTCTTAAATGTTCTATTCTGTATGCTTCGTTCAAAAATTCCAGTATTTTATCAAAAGTACTCTTTTTAATACCAAAAATTTTCTGACAGTTTTCTTCCTTAAGTTTTTATTCTTTCAGGATTATTTATCATTTTTATCTGATTTCTATAGTTCTTATATTTTCATTACTTTCAAATTCTTTTCCTTCTAAAATTTTCAAAATTTTTATATTTTTTATTATAAAATTATTTCCTTGTATATCTATTCTATTAACATCTTTGGGAATTTCTAAAAATAAAGAATTATTTTTCAAATTTTTTTTATCAAAATTATACAAAGCAGAATATTCAATACCATACATATCAAATCTCAATGTTTTAATGTCACTCTCAGGTGCAAAATTTACAACTAATAATTTTTTACCACTTTCTACTGCATATAATTTATCAAACCCAAAATATTTCTTCATCTCTAAATTTGCAAATGATTCTGGAGAAGTTTCTAAAAAATCAAAAGCTTGATGTTGATAAGAAATATCCTTTATTTTATTATTATACTTTCCTAAAACTATTTCTCTTTCATCCTTAGATTTATAATAATCTAATTGCATTTTTCTCATGGACTCTAATTCTTTTATTTCTACACCATAGTAATTTAATACTTTAATTATAGAAATTAATAAATATAAACTCATTATTAATACAATTATTACTTGATGTCTACTAATTTTGTCTAAAATTTGATACACTAAAATTATTACAAATAATACTAATCCAAAAACAGGATATAAAAGAGCTCTATTTTCATTTCTAGGTAAAATGAAAATAAAAACTATCAAATTTAAAATAGAAGTTATCAGTAATGATATTGGAATTTTAATTTTTTTTAATCTAAAAGTAAAAATTAATAAAATTAGAAGTACTATTAAAATCATTAATATTCTAATTTCATTTAAATTAACTATATAAAAAAATTTCTCAAATATTGTATTTTTAGGAAAAAACTCAACACTTTCATTTTTTATTCTCGACATATTTCCGGGAGCTAATATTTGTATTAACGAAAATATAAAAAAATATACGATAGATTTTATTTTATACTGAGAGCATTTATTATATTTCAACTTTTCTGAAACTATTTCTAGAAACATAAAAATACCTGTAAATACAACTCCACTTTCATTTGAAATAGCAACCACAAGCAACAGTAGAATATATTTCCAATTCAATTTTTTTTCATTTGTATTTTCAATAAAATAATATAATAAAAGAATACTCAAAAGTAGTGGCCAAGCATAATTGGCGCTTCCTACCATCCAAATAAAATCTTGTGAAAATGCAGGAATATAAAACCAAATTCCAAATAAAACTAATACATGTGTTTTTAAAACGTTAAATTCTGTAAATTTATTATCTATTTTTAAAATTTTTAATATAAGTTTAGAACTAAAAAATAAAATTAAGATAAAAACAAAAGAATTTAATATAACAAAACTATCTTTTCCCATAAATATAAAAAATTGTTGTAAAAAATTTGAGACAACTCTACCAGACCATTCAAAATACATTTTTTTTAAAGAGATAAATAATTGGATTGGATAAGATATTCTTATATCTGTTCCAAAAATATATGAATACATATATTCATCTGGATGATTAGGATAATTTAGTGTCATAATGAATATAACATAAAAAACAAATATATAAAATAATCCAATTTTTCTTTTAACCTTCATTTTTTCTCCTTCTAAATTTCTTTCTAACTTTTATTAAAAAATTTCTCATTCCTTCCGGCATTTTAGAAATAATAAACATTTTTAAAAGATTACGGAATTTTAGTTTTCCTCCCAATGTTTTCTTCATAAAATCTAATAAAAAATATTGCATTCCATAATGTTGAAATAATTTATTTGAATACAACGTCTTATTTAATGATGAAAGCATAAAACCTAGATTTGTCATTTCTACTCTTGTAAAGTCTTCATTTAAAACATTCGCTGAATAAAATCCAGCTTCCTGAACAACAAAAGGATATGCTCTTTCTATTGCATGAAGCAGTGTTCCGTCTATTTTATTTGGTTCCTTAGGAAAATCTTCGTATTTCCAAGTTTTTTCTAGTAATTTTTTCATTGCTTTTGGTCTGAACCAAAACATTGTTCCATAAGGTGCAATCGGAGCTTTACCCTTGTCGACATTTATTTCAATCTTTAAATCTTTTAAAAATTCTACTGTTATATCGTAGTTTTCTCCCCATTCCCTTCCAAGGTTTCCATAAAATTCTGCATGGTTAGGGGCTGGTGGAGATAGTAATCCTAACCTAGGGTTTTCAATAAATAAATTTATTATATTATTAACAAAATTTTTATTGCCCAGTATATTTTCAAGACATTTATATTTAAATTCTTCACCTTTTAATTCAGGGTGAAGTTGCTTTGTTTTTTTATCATGAGCAAAACATGCTATATCATATTTTAAAATCTCTTCTCTATTTGGAACTAGAAAAGCACTCACATCTCTTCCTCTGTTTTCTATTATTTTAATATCTACTTTATTTTTTAGTTCTGAAAATTTATTTTCTATTTTTATTTTTTTACTTTCTTTATCTGTCGTTATAAAAATATCAACGTATTCAGGCACATTTGAAGCATAATTAAAACATTCTTCGATTAAATCTTCAAAATAAATATGAAAGAATAATCCTATTTTTTTTGAATCGTTATCTTTTAACAAGCTGTAATTTGATGGAAGATTGTAGTTAAGGTGTAAAGTATTCTTTATATCATACATGTTTTCAACTCTTAGTATATTATCCCATATAAGATTTACATCATAATTTGTATTCTCTTCAATATATTTGAATAGTTCTAGAGAAGATCTCCCCATACTACGTGTTAAAAAATCATCATAAGGATTAAAAAAAGATCTTCTTTTAAAAATAGGACATCTTTTTTCCTCTATTATTTTTTTAGGGTAATCTATTATTGGATGATCCGTGAAATCCTTTAAATCTTCACTATCTATATAAGCATCTGATTTAAAACCTTTGTCATTAAATTTTTTTGTAAAAATAGATTCATGATAGGAAACACTTTCAAAATACGTATTAATCATTCTCATTTTTTCCCAATGCTGTTTAAATTCATAACTTGTAAGCATTGGATTTCTTACTGCTATGAAATGTGACTGTATATGCTCTGGAATATATCCGTATTTTATCAATCCCCATGGATCAACTGGAAATTTATGAAATTTTGTTATTCCCCAAAAGTCAAGCTCTTTTCTGCTATCCATTTCATCAAACATTTCCTTAAATGAGTAAATAGGTCCCATAATAGTCATATTTAACATAATTAATTCATCATAATTTTTTAAATTATCCCAGCCGATGTATTCTATACCTTCTTTATATGCCCAAACATCAAATCCCTTATTTTCTCTTACAATTATCTCATTAGTATATTTAGAAAATTCTTCTCTTCCTTCTGGCGTTAATTTACCATTACATACAACTATCAGTCTGTCTAGATTTTGTTTAAAGTCTTCTAAAAAATAATTTACATATCTGTCAACCACCCCGTCCTTATCATAGAAAAAATATATTGCAACTCTTTTCATTTACCTATTCTCCCTCATTTATTATTTCTTTTATTTTTTCGTTATTTCCCCATAATGCAGGAGAATCATATTCCCTGTCAGGAAAAACTCCATACTCTAATTTTATTTTCAAATTATTTTCCAATAAAAAACTTTCAACTTTATCTTTCAAACTAATTGCCTTACCTGAGCAACAGTTTATAATTCCTTTTATTTCAGTTTGTAAGGAAGCTTTTGAAATCATCTCTGCTAATTTGAATACATTAATAAAATCATATTTATTTATCCCTGTAGTAAAAGGAAACTTCTCTGCCCCCTCTTCTTCTTTTTGAAGAATTTTTGAAAAAATTGAGTTATTATTTCTGTCATCTCCTTGAATATAATAAACTCTTAACCATTTTAATTCGATATTTTCTGATTTTTCTAAAATTTTTAGTGATTGTCTCAATGTATTTTTTGCTATTCCATAAAAAGAAATAGGATTCGTTGGAGTATCTTCATTTATTTCTCCTTCCCAATATCCTATTTCATGCATTGTTCCTATAACATTTATGTTTTTTATTCCAATCTTACTTATTTTTTCTAAAAATTCATAATGTTTTGATATATCCTGAAGATGTGTTATCGAATTGTGAACAAATCCATTTCTCCAAGCTAAATGAATGCACGCATCAATGTCTTTAAACTTTTCTAAATGCTCGTCTATATTTTCAAATAAATTAACAACTAGTTTTTCAGCCCTTTCATCAACTTTATCTAAATTAATATCTGTTGCTAGAACATCATTTTTGTTATCTAATAGCCACTTTACAACATTTTTTCCAATATAACCATTAGCTCCTGTTACCAGTATCTTCATCTCTCCTCCTATAAATTCAACTGTTTTTATATTCACTGCATATTTCTTTTGTTAAACCTATTTTTTTAATACTTCCATTTTCAAGCCAAACTACCCTGTTACACATTTTCTCTATCTGATCTAATGAGTGGGACACCATAAGTACTGTTACCCCATCTTTCATCATGGATTTTATTTTATTTAAACTTTTTTCTTGAAATTTAAAATCTCCAACCGATAAAATTTCGTCTACTATCAAAATATCAGGTTTTACAATCGTAGATATTGCAAATCCCAATCTTGCTACCATTCCAGAAGAAAAATTCTTTAATGGAACATCAATAAATTCACTAAGTTCTGCAAAATCAACTATTTCTTCAAAACTTTTATTAATAAATTTTTTACTATATCCTAATATATAACCGTTAAGATATATGTTTTCTCTAGCTGTCAAATCAAAGTCAAACCCTGTTCCCAGCTCTATGAGCGGTGATATTTTCCCATTGACTTTCACTGTTCCTGTTGTAGGTTCTATTATTTGAGAAATAATTTTTAAAAGAGTACTTTTTCCTGCTCCATTAAAGCCTACTAAACCTACAACTTCACCTTTTTCTATTTTCATAGTTATATTTTTTAATGCCCAGAACTCCTCATAATGTAATTCATTTTTTATAAATTTTATGATGTATTCCTTAAAAGAAAGTACTTTTTCTTTACTCATATTGTATTTTAAACTAACATTTTTTAATTCAATCATTCATATACCTCGCTTTTATTGTGTGTGCTATATAAACAAAATAAATTTATTTTGATTTTTTCTAAATACCAATATTCCAATTACAAGAGATATTATTGAAACAAAAAAACATATAAAATTTAAATTTAAATCTGGAATTTCATTATACAGCAAAATTTTTCTAAAATACTCTACATAATAAGTCATAGGATTCAGAGAAATAAAATTTCTATATTTATAAGGCACTATTTCCAAAGGATAAAAAACTGGTGTCAGATAATTCCAGACTATTAATAGAATACTATACAGATGAAGTATATCCCTAAAAAATACTGCCGTACTTGAAAGAATGAATCCTATTCCTAAACTAAATATGGTAACGTATATAAATAATAAAGGAATAAAAAAACTTGATATTCCTATTTTCTGTTTTGTAAACAAAATAACTATAAATACCGCGATTAAAGAAAAAATTAAATTTACTAATCCAAATAAGGTTTTAGAAAGTGGAAAAATATACTTAGGCAGATAAACCTTTTTTATAAGACCTCCATTTCCAAGTATTGACATCATAGACATATTAGTAGATTCTGAAAAAAAATTAAAAATTACCTGCCCAGTAATAAGATATAGAGGGAAATTTTTAGTTGAAGATTTAAAAATTTCCGAAAAAACAATCGATAGAACTATCATCATTAAAAGGGGATTTAAAATACTCCATAATATCCCCAAAACTGATTTTTTATATTTTACTTTTATATCCCTAACAACTAATTCTTTTATAAGATCTTTATATTTAAATAACTCCATTAACTTCTCACTTTCACTTTCTATGATTTATAAACATGGATTACCCTAAGCTCAGCAAATATTGCCCGTATTCTGTCTTTAGCATTGGTTCTGCCAGTTTTTCCAGCTTCTTTTTGGTTATCCATTTTTTAGTGTAGGCTATTTCTTCAAGGCATGCGACGTAAAATCCTTGTCGCTTTTGGATAGCTTCCACGTAATTAGCGGCTTCCAGCAGTGCTTCGTGAGTCCCTGTATCAAGCCATGCAATCCCTCTTCCTAAATTTTTTACATTCAGCTTGCCTTCAGAAAGATACAGCTCGTTTACGGCTGTGATTTCAAGTTCGCCTCTTGCGGAAGGCTTTATAGTTTTAGCTTTTTGGATTACTGTGTTGTCGTAGAAGTAGAGTCCTGGAATTGCATAATTTGATTTCGGATTTTTAGGTTTTTCCTCCAAAGAGATGGCTTTGCCGTTTTCATCAAATTCAACTACTCCATAAGCTCTAGGATCCTTTACAGGATATCCAAATATTATTGCTCCTTCTTTTAACTTTGCAGATTCTTCAACCAGACCTGTAAATCCGCTTCCATAAAATATATTATCGCCCAGAATTAGAGCCACATTATCATTACCAATAAATTCTTCGCCAATCAAAAATGCTTCTGCAAGTCCATTTGGATTTTCTTGAACTTTATATTCCAGATTTATTCCCAAATCGCTTCCATCACCTAAAAGTTCTCGGAACAACGGTAAATCCCTTGGTGTAGAAATTATCAAAATATCCTTTATATTTGCAAGCATAAGCACAGATAAAGGATAATAAATCATTGGCTTATCATAAATTGGCATAATCTGTTTTGAAATCGACTTTGTCAGAGGATACAGCCTAGTTCCGCTTCCTCCAGCTAAAATAATTCCTTTCATGAGAATCCTCCTCGAAATTTAGTTTATTTTCCTTTTCCAAAAAATACAGCTTTTGCCGTTTTTGCGACAACAAGCACATCAAGTATAAAATCCTGATGTTTTAAATAATATAAATCATATTCCAGCTTTTTTTTTGCATCATCTAAGCTTTCCCCATACGGAAACATCACTTGAGCCCAGCCTGTTATTCCAGGTTTTATAAGATGCCTAAGGTTATAATAATGTATTTGCCTTGCGTAATCTTTTGCAAGAATATCCCATTCAGGACGCGGTCCAACAAAGCTCATTGTACCCTTCAATATGTTCCAGAGCTGCGGAAGTTCGTCAATTCTTGTTTTTCTTATAAACTTGCCAAACTTGGTAACTCTGCTGTCGTTATCCAAAGTGTATTTTGAATATTTTTCCGGATCATGGAGCCTCATGCTTCGAAACTTATATACCTTGAAGGGACGCATATTTTCACCTATGCGCATCTGCTTGAATATGACAGGACCTTTTGATTCCAGTTTAATAATTATTGAAACTATTAACGCAAGCGGAGAAAGAATAACCATCAATATCAGTGCAAGCATCAAGTCCATCCCACGCTTTATATTCCTTTGCACTTCGTTATTTAGAATGTCAAATCCGTTTGACTGGAGAAGCCATTCCTCGTTTATTTTATTTATATCAATTTTTTTTTGGATATCTTCATTAAATTCTTCATAATTCATTATTTTAAGCCCATTTATCTTCAAGTCAAAAATGCGTTTCATATATTTTTTAAAGCCAGGGCTTTTTATATCTTTTACAATTACAAGAATATCAATTTTTTTTTGGTAAATAATTTCCTCCATCTGTTCGTAACTTCCAATAAGATATTCTGTCGCTCTGCTTTTGTTGTTGGAAATATATCCGACATAATTATAGTCAAGGGATCTTATAATGTCCTCCTGAATATTATTTTCTATATGATTTGACCCAAATATGAGCACATTTTTCTTCTTCATGTAGAGCGAGCATACTATTCTTCTGAAAATCACTTGAAACAGGAACAGCAGCGCAAACATATTGAAAATGTCAAAACGTTTCCAAAAGGCATACAGAGTTATCGAAAAGACAATATTAATTCCAAAATTTATGAAAATATCTTTTAGCCTGAAACGTTCTGCATAAAAATCCAGCTGTCCAAATATAAATTTTGTAAATATATATATGATAAAGATGAAGCTTGTCAAATATTTTATTACATAGTCGTATTTATCTAGCAAAAAGTTATAAAGTAAATATAAAATAAATATATATAATATCCGTATGTAAATATCCTTATTTATTTTCATAATTATTCATCCTCACCTTAAACAGACGGTTGTTTTTTTATTTAAAAAATACATTTTAATTAGCAACTGTCTAAATATTTTAATTTTTTAATTGAATTAAGCAAGTGTATTCTTTTAACAAATAATTACGCTGTAAGTATAGCATATTTCGATAGCAAATTCAAGATAGTTTTTCATGTGAAAATATACAGAAAATAAAATTTAAAATAAATTTAAATTACTATAATAGATTATCAAAAATATATAATTATGAAATTTGAGTATTATAGCTTGAATCTTTGAAAAGTCTTCATCACAAAATTGTTATTTTATTCAAAATTTGATATACTAAACTTATAAAAATAAAAAATATGGAGGGATAAGAATTATGAATTTTAATAATTACAAATATGAGCATTTGGACTTGGAAAAAATAAAAGGAGAATTTTCAGAACTGATAGGCAGTTTTGAAAAGGCAGAAAATGTGGAGGGACAAATTGAAGCGTTTGATAAAATAATAAAGCTGAGAAACCATATTGAGACTATGCAGACGCTTGTTTCGATTCGGCACAGCATTGATACGAACGATGAGTTTTATGATAAGGAAAATGAGTATATGGATGAAATTAGTCCAATTTTGTTTGGATTTACTAATGATTTTTATA
>ERZ772921.934-NODE-934-length-17596-cov-11.352728_pt1 | contig 17596 bp, 25 predicted proteins | sample MGYA00512117_ERZ772921 | MGnify/ENA primary metagenome ERZ772921 (study PRJEB29015, sample SAMEA2737944) | human oral metagenome | biome: human oral; feature: human-associated habitat; material: dental | place: China | collected 2150 ... | reverse complement strand
ACACGGATAACTTGACAACGTTAGTTGGTTGTTCTATTCTTATTACATAAGGACGGAACAGAAAGGAACCGAACAATGATTACCGTCTCCAAGCCCGAGAACGTTACAATCACAAAGGTCATCAGGAAGACCTGGTACGGCGACAAGAACACTCGTAAGGCGCTGGCTGGCATGCATTACATCGAGTCGGACCGTAGCCTGAAAGTTATCACTAATAAGTGGAAGTTCATCGTTAAGATGACCACTGAGGGTTACCGGGTTTCGGGGGCCAATAAGCGAGTGGTGTTCGGTAGTTTCACTGAGGTTATCGATTACATCAAGTCCTACTACTAATAAGATTGGCCACCAAGAGATGGTGGCCTTTCTTATTAGTGTGTTATTAACTAGATATTCAATTAATTATCGCAGTAATCTAGTTCACACAATGTTGAGTTGACAACATAGAAACCACGATGCATTATTAATACATGAGCAGACGGACGGCCCGTCGGGAATGGAAGGAACTGAGATGAACGACTTCGAGACTCTGCTCGGCAAGGGTGCTGCGAGCGCTTACGAGGCGGCCGGGATTAGCCTCAAGACTTGGAGGGGTGGTACTAAGGGAGTGTTGTCTTACGGGGCAGATGAGTATTTGGTAGTGCGTCACAGTTCGCGGAGGTGGGAGGTGCGGCGTGATGGGCGGTCGTGGTGGTTTGGTTCTCAGTGGGAGTTGTTGGCTTGGTTTGGAGACATGCTGTGAGTTGAGTAACATCGAGCGGAATATTATGAATTGTGTGGAAAACACGGTTACATTAGATCATTTAGCGATTTGCCTACAGCGATCGACGCACCACTGTTTCGGGTTAGGTTTTCATCATGACTTACATGCTTATGGGAAACATAGAGATCACTATTAATGAGGATGAATACAACCTACTACATGACACGCTTATTAAATACCGGATTAATCGGTATCTTGAGGAATTAGTCAGATGAAACGCAGATCACATCACGGCGAGGGTGATGACTATATCATTCTCACTAATTGGAAAGTTTCTAATTTTCTTGCGGATCGCTTAATTAAGGGCTGGCATGTTCGTTATTATCCCGACACTAATCGCCTTCATTATTGGAAGGGTGATAAGTACCGAATCGTAGACATTAATGTAATTGTAAATACAAAGACGGGACTGGATTATGACTAAGGGAATTAATCTTACTCGTAACGGGTATGGGAATTGGTTCATTAAGAACACCGATTATAATGACACGCCCGAGCGTTCTGCGGCGTGGGTTAAGAGTGTGTGCTGTGCCAAGATTATTGCTGAAACCTCCGACGACGAATAATGTAAAACGCGTCTTGCGTCATTGGGGTATGCGTGAGTGTTATACGCCTGGCGGCTGTAATATTGTGTATTGTGGATACACGGCATTTCGCTTGATTAATGATTACGCAATGGAAGTGTGGAATCCTTTCGAAACACAAAGTGGTGTTATTAATTACTACGAGTCATTAGAACAAAGAAATCTTGCTCTTTACGAATTGGGCCTAGAAAGCATGGGAGTTATTTAATGTATCATCTTAGAGAGTTTGCTGAGAGCCTTAATCTGCCTGACCAATTGCCCGGATGTACCATTAGCGTGCATTGTGATAGAATTTTGATTGATTCCATTGATTTTCGCCTTGATCTTTATGGTTGGCCTGACAACCGAGTAGTGTTTGCGAATAAGGTGACTGGGCAGAACACCATTAAGCGATTTGGTCATAGCGGGAGAGATAAGTGCCGTAAGTTTTACCTGGATTGTCTCGAGTCGATTGGAGTAGACTTGACAGCAGTTGAGTGAGGATATAGTTAATCCCCGGAAGTGGTTGGTTCCTTCCGGGGATTAACTTTATTATGGGCGTTCTGCGGTGCGAGCTAGTTGCTCCCAGGCGGCCCAGGTTTCGGGGCCCCATATGCCGTCGACGGTGACGCCGAGTGCGGCCTGTAGGGACTCGATGACGCGATCGTGGGCTGCCATACTGGCGTCGCCCCATACACCGTCAGGATCGGTTCCCACAACGCTCTGAGTGTATGCGACACCCCACGGGAACTCGCGTCCACCCCAGTTACTGGCCTTGATTACTGCACACATCCGTTTCTCGGTGTCTACTCCGAGGATGTTATCCTGTATGGCACCAAGAATTCGCTGAATCTCTACGATGTTGCCGCCGCTGGAAATTGCGGAGTTGTCGTCGATTACCCGAATGCCGTAGCGGGCCTGGTCAATGTGGCGCTCGCGGCGCGCAACCACACCACCGTTGTCCTGGGGGCCGCCAATACCCCACGTGGTGTTTCCGTCGATTGAGTAGAAAACACCGCTCGAATTGGGCGGCTGCTCCACGACACCAATGTGTTGTGCAATTCCTTCACCGTCGAAGTCGAATGTCATGAGATCGCCGGGGCGGACGTCCCACTTGTCGATGAGCACACCACGAGCTCGTGCCTGAGCCTCACGGCTGGGTACGTAGGCGCTAACCCAGTTGATCCCCGCCTTGGCGAGAATGTAGGACACAAACATGTCGCAGTAGGGTACGCCGCTTGCACCGAAACTGGGCGAGCCGGTCACCTGGGCGTACCAGCGTCCGTACTTGGTTCCATTTTCCTTGTCGGCCCATCGGGAGTATCCGATTTCCTCCTGGGCTGCGGAGATGATTTGTGCTCGGGTGACCATTCAGGACGCCTTTCCTCGCGGAACGTTGTTGCTTGCAACGCCGAAGAATGCCGCAAAGAGGAAATTCAGGGCGCTAATCTTGTCACCGTCAAGAATGCCCCAAACACCGAGACAGACAAGGACGCCTGCACTCACGACATAAAGCCACATACGATAAGCGTCGGGAATGAAGGGGGGCTTGGGGGACTCGTGCTCACCCATTGTTTTTCTCCTTGAGATAGGAAATGATTTCTCGTAGTTGGCGGTTCTGTGCATCCACAGTCGAGCCGCCGTGATTCGGCTTGACGTGATATTGCACGTCCTTTAATTTGTCTTCAATATCTTCAAGCCTATCCAGAACGCTAGGCGTCCCGTCTTTTCCGTCCCACGCGTTTAGCATTGTTGCTAAATGATCCATGAATCGTGTGACACGATAAATGAATCTCCCTGCAATTGTTAACAGTGAAATGACGCCAAGAATTAGGGCGACGTCAATTGTGGTGGGGTTAATGTGTATCATCGGACAAAGATTTCAGCGAACATGTTTCGAGTTTCGGGAGAGTCGGAGAAAAGCCGGCCCTTCCGGTAGGTGCTTCGCATGATGCTGAGCACCTTGTCCCCGTACATGAGAAGCCTCTCCCCCTCCCTCAGGTCTGTGACCTTATAGGCCCATCTTACCCTATCCCCGCGGGGCTGGCGACGTTGGGCGAACCACGTGCCACCGTCGATCCATATGGAGACCTCACCGTCGGGGCAGCGGAGGGAGAATGCGTATTTGGCTTTTCCGGTTTTTTTCATGACAAAGTCGTCATAGTTGTCTGCGAATTTGTTTGAGATGGAGTAGTCGGCATAGTCTTCGGCATAATTCGTGATGAATGAGCCGAAGCGGGTGTGTGCCACTTCGGACTGGAATTGCTCGCTGTTTACGAAATCTGTGACAATGAAACCGTCGGCGTGACGACTAATTCCCTCTTTCGGTTCTATGTGGAATCTAATAAAGTAGGGATTCATAATGCTAACGGCATTGGAAAGCATTAGGCAACGCACGCGATCCTGATAACGGTCTACCGTTGAGTAAAAGTCCATAAAGACCTTTGCCTCATCAGGGAGATAACGCAGCGACCCCTTATCGATAATAAATTCATCAAAGATAATCGTGTACACGTTCGGGTACGCAATCGACTTATTCGCTTGAGCAGTAGACAGTGGAATGAAATAACCAATAGTTTCCCATTTCTTACCCACCTTACGCTGGGCATACTGCCCTTCTACACGGAATTCCTCATCGGGAAATTCATGCTGAATATCGGCAAAGAAACTGTTGCGCCCTTTGAGTTCAGTCTTGTAACGGCGAAGATAAATAAATTGTTGTCCCTTGTTGATCGCGTTCTTGATAACAATTTTCTTGGCGCCGTAGGTCTTACCAAGACCACGGGCGCCCATAACCATATTAAACACTCCCGCATACGAGAGCACTTTAGAGAAACTATAGTAGGAGAATTTTTTCATTCGTGACGCCTTACCGTCCACCAGCGAGTGCCGGCGAGAACATCAATAGACTTAGTTACTGGGCCATAATGCGGATTGCCGCCATGCCCCACAAGGGTGTTTGAGTCTACCACCATTTCAACGTGATCCGTTTCAGGGTAGTAACTACCCGTCGACTTCCACGCCATAACGATCATGTCCCCCGGCCGCAACTGGGCCCGCTCCGAGGCCGTCATAGCCCCACCACGACGAGGAAATGGCTCAGCCCCACGGAAGTACTGGTCGCCCGTCCAAGTGCCCACGAATGTGCCAGACGTGGACTTGTAGGCAGCGTACATCAAGCCACTACAGTCGGTGATGCCTGAATTGTCGGGGTCCTGGCGACCGGGACACTGACAGTAGGCGAACTTGCCCAGCCGGGCCATGACCCATGCCAGTGCAGCCGCGCCCTTGCCGGAGCCGCCGGGGGCGGGTGTTCCGCCGCCTCCTCCCCCACCGGCATTTGCCTGAGGGTTTTGTCCGATGATTTTCTCTTGAATGTCCTTGAGATTTACTTCCCAAAGATTGTGCCCATGGGAATACATTTGATAGTTGCCGAACTTAGATCGAAGTGTGAGAATTCCAGAGTCGTCGGCAGTAATGATTAGTTTGCCACCAGACACGTTCACGGTCTGCGAATTCTGACCAACACTTCCACCATTTCCAGGCGTATTTGAAGTAATTCCACCCTCGCCTACACCACTGGTATCCTTGCCGGCAATAATATTTTTGGCCTGAGTATACCGATTGCTATACCTGCCCAAAACACCGTTAGCCATAATATCGGAATACATTTCATTAAGACCCCCACCACTATAGTGGTTTGCTACCTGAAACGCATAACGCGGCCCTTGATGATAGGCGACACACCATAGAATGAATGCGTCAGTGTCGGTGTCGGGGTTAATTCCGTATTGCTTGGCAACACTGAAATAGTTTTCAAGGTCCTTGACAATCTGGTCACCCTGAATATCCTTGCTCGCATTAAGTAATGGCTTAAGGCTATCGCCTACAGGGCGAGACAGGTAATAGGTGTTCCACGACGAATCGGATTCAGGAACGGACTCGAGCCGAGACCTAAACCCTGCGTCTACACGCCCATACTCGGCTGCATGAGCACCACGCATACGGTTCAGAATTGCCGCCGCACGCGTGCCGTACCACTGCGCAATCCCCACGGTAATTGGGTCATTGTAGTTGATAGCCGAGTAATCCATAGATGACTCAACCTGACCAATAGCCTTAATCGCAACTTTCTTGGCTGTTGCGTCCCATGCCATAGTTCCTCCAACAGAAATAGCCTGCCCCAATTCTATCGGGGCAGGCTGTTCCTGTCTACTCACCAAATCTTGTAGGTCATGTTTACCTGGTAGGTCTGATTAGCGGAGAGAATGTCTCCAACGTAGATTCCATTTATTTTCGGTACGTAAATGTATTTGTATGTCCTGTCATTTCCGATAATGGGAGACATGACACCATCATAAGGGCGCGCCCATCCCGGAAGACCCATTAACTTAGTATCATATCCAGCATTACTTCCGGCAACTTTAAAGGTCCCCTGAATGTTCACCCAATCTCCGTCGCGCTCACAAATTAGGTAGTTATTGTCGTGAACGACTGCGCTAGTTGAGAAAGGATGCAACTGGGCCGAGGGCGGGTTATACCAACTTGATCCACCATTAAGCCACGCCTTAAACAGGTCCTTAATGTGGTTGTAGCCCGCAGCCGTCATGTGGACATTGTCGGCCCCCTGGTCCCACGCGGCGGCTTGGTCGGCACCCATATGCGCCCAAGTACGCGAGCCCTCACAGACCACCACACCATAAGGAAGGCCGGCTTCCATAACCTCAAAGGTGCGCGAGACGCAAGAACGTGCCATCTGAACATAATTATTCAGCGTTGCCTCATTGAAGATGACCGGGAGTACTCGAATATCGGCGTTAGGGAAGTTCTGTCGTGCCTTGGCGAAAAAATTTTTCGCGTTAGTCTGAACAGCATTCTGCGCACGAATGTCATTCAGCAGATCAATCACGAAAAAATACTTAGTCTTGCGACGTTTCTCCTCAGGCATCCCCCGGATAGCATTATCCAACTGTGTAGAGAAATTGTTGTCCAGCGTGGAAGTAAAACCACCACCACCAATCGCATACACATTCGGATTCAAGCCCAGTTCCCGACAAAGACTCTCAGTCCAGCGGCTCGCTTCAATTGTGGCATTAGATGAACCAATGACCACGCCCTCAGTGAGTTTAGGGTCCTCAAGGAAGATATCGTTAGCCTCACTCTTCGTGTAATAGGCCGGGAAGCGATTGTCAAAATCCCTGCGCTGTTGATCCAACTTTCCCTGAATGTCAGCCTGAAACTGCGTGTTCTGGGCCTTAAGCGCATCACCCCACGCCTTAGTCGTCAGCGTAACTCGCTTACCGGCAGGCGACTTAAGCGGTGCTTCAATATAATTGCCATCAACCTCACGGAATTCAGCGTCAATAAGGCGCCGCTTGAAGTCCTCGATTAGAGACTCGAGTGCGGTTTTCTTTGCATCCAGTTCCTTGTTCCATCCTGAGTGAGTCTTCTCAACCTCAGTAATGAAATTGGTGACCGTCTCATTCAGTTTGGCGATAATCTTATCCTGTTCCTCGCCAAAGGAATTCGTGAACGTAATGACATCGATGACGCTAGAACGAATTCGCTCAAGCACGTCAATATATGTCAGTCCATCACGATAAGTAAACGGGGTAATATTGTTCACCGACCGCGACTGAACGCGCCAAAGGGCTTGATCGATAGAACCAATAATGTCATCGCCAGTAGCCATAATATCCTCCAAGTCCTATTCCGAAAGAATATCCATTAATTAGTCCACCAGGAGTATGGGGCATATCCGTGTCCCAGAGTCCCATGAAAAGTTCACTTAGTTCAGCAATCACCAAGTCATCGACATTAAGCAGCGTTCCTCGATAGTCAGCAATCGCGCGAGCCTTGGAACCGGAATAACCCCAAGAACTAGAGTGCTGATTGTTGAGATAGTTGCTGTTCGACGAGGACGTGCTATCCGACTCATTACGTGAGGTGGTGTCCCCTGAGGTGCTCGCGTCACTGATACTCGTAGCATAGTCCCCATCGCCCGCAAGACGCGTCTGAGGAGTGTCCGAACCTACGGTACGTCCCTTAGACTTGTTGGTGCCGCTACCGCTGCCAGTCTGGTGGTTGATCCCCGAGTTCTGGGACCTCCCGTCCTGGCTAGTCTCGCTGTAGTGGCGATTGCCCTCGAGCGGGTCCGTGTTTTGCAGTTCAGCCAGATACATTCGATTATACCGCGGCATAATCAGTTCCATCTTAAGACTTAACCGCCAAATGAATATATCGATTGTCTCGTGCGCGATCTCTTGAAGCCAATATGTTTTCTTGATTCGATCGTTTAGAGTCTTTCGGTATGCTTCATCGAAAATTGGGTAGTCGTCAAGGCCAATATGGTCATTGGTTAACTTAACAACGTCACGAAGCATTATCGTTGTTACTGGCATCGTCACCCCCATAGGTTGTCAAATTAGAATTAGCAAGATAGTCATTAAGGTTTGGTGCCGCATTATCGTCTACAGCCCAATAGCACGACACGTTAAGCCCAAACTTCTCATTAATCTGCTCACAAGCCAACTCGCGTGGCTTCATGAACGACTCGCGCGAAGCGAGAACCTGACCTGAATTGGCGGCTGCTTCCTCAACCACCATGCGCTCGCGCTTCTCGGAATTCACATTCATAATTCCGAGCATTGTGAGCGCTTCGCCCCAAATCTTGGACTTGGATTCCATGTGTTTGATTGAAGAAACCGCCCCGGCACCAGCGTTCTGATTAAGCGGAAACACGCCAATGGTATTAGCGAGGTTATCCATACTCATATTCTCGGTGCCCCACACAACGGGCTCACCATCGTAAATCTTAGAAATAAGATTCTGAATAGTGATGCGCTGATCCTGAGAGCAAGCAACAATCATGGGGTTACGCTCATTCAGTAGATCAATTTCGATTGTTCTGTCAATCTGAGCAAGCCTCGCAGCATAAGAAAGCACTACGTCAATTTCCGGTTCCCGCACCTGATTGCCCCAAATGCAGACAGACTCACTTGCGCTCACTTCGCGAGAATAGACACCGTTTCGGGTGACACGATATCCCGTGGGGTTATCCTGAATGTCTAGTGGGCCGGAAATTGTTGCAGGCATTGCCATAAACAATTCGAAGAAACTGTCGAAATAGAAAACCGAGTACCCATTATTGAAGATAGTTGCTTCAATGAATCGCGGGTCAATTCCATTAGGAAGACCTTCCCAAGTAAACCGGGAAAGGCACTTGCCCATTAACTGACGTCGGTACATGTGCTCCAACTGTATCTGTCGTGCTTCAGATGAGGACGGGGGAGATGCCATGATTTTCTTGTAGATGCCATTAAGCACATAATCATTTTTACTCACTAAGAGTCACCCTAACCATTTTGTCAATCCGATTGTTGCGAACATTCGTGTTACCGATGCGCTGAGGAGAACGCCACACAGTCACACCCTTTTCGAAGATTCCTCGCACACTGGCCTTGAATCCCTCAGGAATGGTTGTGTCAACCAAATAGCACTCAGCCATCTTCCAATATGTAAAGTCTGTCATAAGGCTAAGTGTCTTCGGGAACTTGATCCAAGTGTTCATTAAGTACCCGTACCTAAGCCAGAAATCACCAATACTACGCATAGCCGATGGCGAAACACTTCTAATTCTAGCATCAATCACAAGCCCGTTGGAGACCATCGCAGACACGTACCCAGACGTCTGGCCAACAACCGATGGTGGAATAACCTGCATGTCCTGACGCTGACCATTAATCGAAGCAATAGCAGCCTCATAGTCCCCATTAGCCGCGAACTGTGCCAATTCATAGTTAGTATCTCTGACGGTTCTCTGCTGCTGCTGAGAAATCTGCGAAGCGCCACTAGCCAACTGGTTCTGAATATTAGCCGTCGACTGTGCCTGAGAATTATTAATCATCGCAGAAACACCAGCCGTAGCCGCCTGACCAATACCGGCACCGGCCGCCGAACCATTCAGTCCCATAACGCCACCAAGTGCCGTCATAGCGCCCTGAGTCGCCTGAACGGTAGCCCGCATATTGTTATAACGCGACTGAGAATCCGCCATAGCAGAATTACCCCACATAGAATTCTCGGCACCAGCCTGAGTTGCAGCAATGCCCGCATTAGCGACGTCACGCGCCGCCGTCGCAGCACGCTGCGCACGCTGCTGTTGCCATTTCGCGTTATTCACCTGTGCTGCTGCGGTGTGTGCCGAACTAGCGAGGGCGTTTAGTGCTGAGTTGTTGACGGCAGAGAATGTTGGTAGAGAAGTGTATCCAGTACACATATCCCACCCTTCGCCATATTCGTTTGTTACCTTACCGGCGCGACGCTCAACAATTACAGATTCTGTAATCGTATTATAGTCACGGATGGTGAAAAACAAAGATGGGTTAGGTGGTGCAACATGAGCATACTGGTTAATGTTAATGCCCGCTGTGCGAATAGACTCAGGTCGAAACTCAACAGGGTTGCCAGAATATGTTGTCAACTCAACAATGCAATATGGCGATGTCACAAATTTCTTTAGTTCCCGATATTCCTTCGGAAGCAAAGAAAGAAATTCGTTTCTAAAACTAGCATCAGTCAACGAATAGTTGCGGTTAACGTATACACTATGGTTGTTAATTTCAGTCCATTTTCCTTGCTCCGCTCCCTCGCCCACATTTATTTTTTTCCCAGCATTCAAGTCGATAATGTCCTTTGGAAGAATTGTGATTGACCCAATGCCCTGAGCAACCCATGGAGCAAACCTTAGACCAAACATTCCTGCGCGGAATTCAGGAAACGTGCAAGCATAAATGTTGGTTCCGTTCGGAAGGCCTTCAACCCTAGATGCGTCTGCCATAGAAACTTTGGGGTCATTAGAATTCCCATACCCATTTACGTTGTCTAAGTTTGTTGTTGAAGCAATAACCACGATGTAGTCAAAGTTGGGAACATCAGCAAGCAGTCGGCGATAAGTCCGAATAATCTGGTGCTCCGAACCCATATCCAAGCCCTCGGGCTGAGTCAGCCAGTTCTTGCCGTAGTTATCGAAAGAATCGGTTGCGGCAATCCCCATATGGCCGCGCTCGAGATAACTGCGACCAAAGTTAATGCGCTGGTAATAGGTTGTCCAAACATCAAGTTGCAGCGTCAACTGTGTGGTGTTCGGTGCAATATAGTCAATACTGGTGATGAAATAGAAAAACACGCTAGGCGTGTAACCTTCAAAACCAATGTTGTTAACAGGTCGTCCAGGATTCTCAACCATCACATAATTGTACTGATTCGCCTTAGTAAAAGGTGTAGGAATACGAATCGGCCTACCCTGCGCAAGATAAGTCATCTGATTAATCTCAACCTTATGCAGGTTATTAAAAGACTTAACGTAAGCGTAAGGGGTGTGACCATACGATTTCCAGTCAACAATGTCTCGGTACGTATTGTCGAAAGGAACATTAACCATGGTGATAACACTACCAGCAGACCACACAGAATAATCAAACGACAATCCCGCTCGAGTCTCAGGCGGCGTTGCATAAATCTCTGACATATCATCCTCCTTCAAGTCCAAGCATAGCAGAACCGGGCGCCCGTTGGACGCCCGGTTCCCTGTTGATTCAGGTATTATTTCTTGACCTGAATGCTAATCTCCTTGTTGAGCGGCTTATTGCCATCCGCACCCTTAGTGTCAACATTCACGCCAAGAGTAAGGAACGCCTCGGGCTCGTCAGGCCCAATAGTGAGAACACCATCATTGGAAATCTTGGTGCCCTTAGACTTAGCGTTCTTGACATACCAGTCAGTAGCGTAACCCTTGTTCGCGGGCGCCGTCTTCCACTGAATACTGGCCTGACGAACCGCTGCTGGGGGCATAATCGTCGACTGCGTGCCATCCGGCCTAGACACAATCAGCGCATTAATCTCCGCATTCGTCTCAGCCTTAGGCGTCACAACAACCGTGTTCGGCTTAGTGCCGAACGCAATAGCCGGAGTGAACGGCGAAGCACTCATAACGGACCAGTGATGCAGCCAGAAGTTATCGTAAAGACCCTCAGGGTTGGAAATGCTCCGGTTCTCAAGGAGAATATCCTTAATAACGAAGAACTGCTTGCTAGTCAGAATAGCCGACGTGTCAGACATCCCCAGCGCCTCACCCGGAACCGTGATGATGTGCGAGGGTGCCTCGGCGTCGCTCCGGTTAAACGCAGCAGACAGAGACGTCACGTCAACGTTCGCCTTAAACTCGGGCGTAGCGATAAGCACCAGGTCATCCGGGCGGGCGAACGAGTGCACAGCCGCGGAGTTAAACGCGGGCGTGGGATACTGCATCTTATTCGCAGCCACGCGCAGAGCCTTAAGTGCAGCGTCGACCTTGTTCTTATCCGGCTCGAACGTATTCATATCGGAAATCTGCATGCGATAGAAGCCGAACTTGTCGTCGAAGGTCTTAAACAACTTCGTCATGCTAAGGAACTCAGACCACTGGTCAGACGAAGCGGCCACAGCCATAATCTGAGAAATCATCTCAGAAAGACCGTTGTCCGAAATGAAAGCCCGGCGAAGCACGTCACGGTTAATTGTGATCTTAAACTTCTCCTTGCGGTTAATCGTGTGGAACGCGCTCTTAGAGGGCGGCGGGGCCTGCCCGAACACGTCACGCTCGAGGTAATCGCGCTGCTCCTCGTAAATGGTGGGTTTAATGAAGTCAAGGTGAACCTCTTCGATGGTGTCACCAAAATTCATCATGCCCTGCTTGAATACCGCGAGCGGATTTTTCCACGAAATATCGCGCACGATGGTAGAACCAATGCGGTTAATCAGAGAGGACATGAATTCGTTGCGGGTAATGTTGTCAGACATAATTCCCGCGATAGTTTCCTGAATATTGGCCTTAGTGGCCTCGGGAACCATGTTCTGATAATCATAGCGCGCATCGCTACGAATGGCGTTAAGAATATCAATGTTTGTGGTGTCGTCGCGCAACTGCGGCATAATCACTTCCCCTTAAATAGTTCGCTAATTGACTTAGGCTTCCAATTAGAATCGGGAACCTTGTCGTTCCCAGAATCACTACTAGAAAACAATCCTGAAAGACCTGCGAGAGTTCTTCCGGTACTTGCGGCCGCCTTCCGGTCAATACCCATACCGTCAACTATAGCATTCCCCGCGTCCTTAGCAGCAGTGCCGCCCAATTCAACAGCAGCGCCGCCCACCTCGCCAACGCCCTTGAGTACGGCCTTCGCATCGTCCTTCGTACTCTCAGCCGCTTGCTTGACGTCATCCAGCGACATCTCCTTAGACGCCGGAACATCATCCCCGGCAAACGGATTACCAGTCTCACGCTCCGTCGGGGTAAGTTGCTCACCAAGGCGATTCTCAAGTTCCGCCTGCAACGCGGAAACCTTCTCACCAAAAACGTCCGTGAGGTGCTTCCAGGCCGCCTTAGTATCCTTGAAATGGTCAACATCCGCAGGGTCCTTAGGGGCCCCTTCAAGCATGTTTCCATCGTCGGGAGAAACAGCTTTCTTGTCGCCATCAGAATCGCCCGGATCGAAGACGTCATTACCAGACATCCCCGATTCCTCGCGCTGCTGCGGTGTAAGATTCTCGGCCGCCTTATTTCGCGTCTGGGCGTCATCCATGGACTGTTGTGGGTCGCCCTCAGTCCTGCGCTCAGTCAGCGAACGACCACCATGCTCGGCCTTGTCCTGCTTGATCGACTCGGCATTCTTCGCGTCAACCTTGGCCTTATTGGCCTTGCGCTGCGACTCATTCATCGGAGAGCCGTCTGGATTCAATCCCTTGAGTGCATTCTTTTCGGCATCAGATAGTGCCATTTTTCCTCCTAAAACGGTAGGCTAGGAACCTACGTTCCTAGCCTACCATAAATACCCAATCATCTGAAAGCAAATCTGAGGGCTGCTACCCAACTAAGCCGGGCCCAGTTCATTAGGTTGCTTCCCGGCAATTAGTCAGAAATTACTTGCCAAACTTGGGAGCATTCTTCGCCAGATACTCGATAAGAGCCTCCTCAACAATCTCGGACGGCTGCTTACGGAGAGTCCAATGCATCTCCTCAACGTCCGCGATAACGCTCTTCTCAAGACGGAACTTAACAGTGGCCTTAGTAGAAACAGGGCGTGCCATGATTACCAACCTTAATCAATCTTCAATGTGAATGTTGTGTCTCGGAGAACTGTTCCTCCTGGGACCCTTACAGGAATCAGTTTACCATTCCAAGTGCCGCCATGCAACATGTCGTCTAACGTCAATGTGGCAGCCACGTTGCGAGGCATGCCCGCAATGTGTACGTCTAGTTTACCATCAATCTCCTCCGCATACTGCTTTGCGCGAATATAAACAGATTTTGTGAAACAACTCTCATGCTTCCAAGCCCCCAGTTCTACAGGGTCAACCCATAGCGAATCTGGGGGAGTGGTGGGGCCGATTAGGTGTAGTGAATCCGTATCAGCGTATGCGAATGTTTCATAATTATCTTGCGCAGCACTAATCGTTTTCTTCCTTGCATATGCTGTAATGAAAACACCCATCGGTGTATAAACAGGGTCGCGCATTTCAGGTTCATTCATTACAAGGGATACCCGATTATCCTTTAATGTAGGATGTTTCCCTGTAATATCAGGATTAGTTGCAAACTTTCCATACAAACTGTTTAAGTGTAGTTTAGCAATTTGCCTTAGTCCGCCAGTGCTGTTCATTTTAATCTCCATAAAATGGTCTACATATTTATCGAAAAAACCATGTGATCCCCTGAACTCAAATGTTCCATTCCAGGAATAAATTTTAAAGTCATAGTGTTTTTTCCATAATTCAATGTCTATGTTCGTTGCCACCACCGTCGTGGGCTCTTTTACCTCTTCAAGATATTGTGTGGGATTAAATGAAAGATTTTTTTTAATCTGTATGCAAGGAATGTGATTCGGCTTTAGTTTTGCTGTAAACGTAATTGACGCAATATATAAGGGTCGATTAGTTCTAGGTGCTCCGTCGGAATAGATTGGATCGCCGTAAGGGAGTAGTGCTGTTCGCATTACTGAGGGATAGAGCGAATTAACATCATACACGCTCCCAGAACCATTCAGTTTCTTTGAATATCTCGGATCGGCATAAGTAAATCCTCCACGGTATGCCTTTCGTATTTCACTGTCAATTTCAGGTGAAAGAATTGGGAATCTCCGAATAAATAGTTTCCCTGTCATTTTCTTATATGTTGCAAGAGAGTCGCTACCCGCTGTCAATTTAGTCATCTTCTCTTCAAACTGAACTTCGAGCGCTTGCGCTACAATTGCTACGTCGTTTCGCTGATATCGCTTTTCTTGCTCTGTTGGAATGTAGCCTAGGGGTCTAGGCTTTTCATAATCAATCTCAAGTTTCTGGTCATGCAGGTTAAATGCTTTAGCGATTGCGCTGACCGACATTGGCAATTTCTTAAATGAATCCCTAAACTCAACCCTATAACCCGTTTCAAAAACAACCGTAATTGAATAATACTTGCCCATGCGTGAAATCAGTGAAGTAAATTCCTTAACCCCCGGATTTTCTTTCACCCACTTATACTCATGCTTAAGCAACCAATCAAGAATAAAAGTGCCATCAAAAGCAAGATTGTGAAAATAAATGTGTGCTGCGCGCTCAGCAATGTGAGACATAAACCCGTCAAGAGAAATACCGTCAACATAGTTCTGTAGTTTCCCGACCTGAATAATGCCCCACGACCAAACACGACAATCATCCTCAGCCGTCGTCGTCTCAAAATCCGCACAAAACGAAGGAACCCTCTTATGGCTACGCCTAACGCCGCCCCTTGCGGGACTTACGCTTATTGATTGGCGAGCCACTAAAATCGTCCTCCGGTTTAATCTTAACTTGCTTTATCTCTTTAAGTAGAGACTTGATACTGGAGTCGGCCTCCTCTACATCATCGTACCAAAGGTCATAACCTGCTCGCTTTCTATCGAAATAGCCCTCTTTTGCTGCCTCATACATGAGTGACAATTGATTGGCGAAATCGCCATTAACGGTCCACATTAACCACAGTACGTCATCAGGAATATCTGTAAGAATGTCATACAATTCGGGGTCACCGATGGTGTCCAGCATTGCGGCGATCTGTTGTTTTGCTGCCGTCAACTTTTCTTGCTTGGCTGCCTTACTGAGAGAGTTCAAAACCATGTTAGTTTTCTTCCTCATGGCCTCGGCGGACTCAAAATTCACTGTGCGCTTATTAGGATTCATTCTCTCAAGCGCATAATGTGAGCCTCCAGGCAAATAAGACTTCGATGGTCGAAAATCCCTGATCCAATCTCCCACCGTAACGTCACCCATATAGGGCAACTTAGTCCCCGCTACACTACGTTCATAAGCGTCAATATCCTCATTATAGCGACGCACAGCATCGCGATAACGACGAACGTCTTTAGAAGAAATGGGATTACCTTTACGGTCACTAAAATACCAAACATTATCAGAATTATTAAACTCACTAAGGCGCTCAAGTTCTCTGACCGCATTTCTTAGCGTCACCTTTCCAATAGCCGATTTGCCTATGGGGTCATATTTTGTTCCCCGAATATCGGCCCCGTCGTCACTGGTGGCCATCTTATACATTTTATGAATAGCCCGATCACGTTCATATTGAAGCATGTCTCGCGCCCTAGTCAAATCGGAAGATCGCTGTTCTCGAGCGCTAGCCTTAGCCGACTTAACCTTAGCACTACCCTGTTCCTCGGACAGTGTATCTGGTAAGGGCGTAAAGTCAATTCCCTTAATAAAAGTTCTAATCTCACGAACCGTACTCTGAGCATACTTCGACCCACGCTTAAACGCCCGATAATGCTTACCCCAATGAGACTTAACCAAACCAATCACCCCCTGCCCCCTAAGGGGACAGGGGGCAACTAGAATCCTACAGGACCACTCAGGCCAGCGTCACAGTCGTGTACTCACGACCCCGACCAGACTTCGCCGACCCAATCTCAACAGCCACCGGCTCAGGCCACGACTTAACGTCACCCAGAATGTCCACCAGCCGCTGAATCTGGGCAACAACCGTCTGAGACGAAGTGCCGTAAGCGTTCCCATCCTTGTCAATCACCGTGATAGCCCGGCGAGTCTCAACCTCACCAGTATCCGTGTCAACCACGTCGTCCTCAGTGATGACAATGTCCTTGATCTCAATCTCCTTGCCGCGCAGTTCCTTAAAGGAAACGGCAGAGTTCTGTGCAGTGAAGAAAGCCCTCTTACCAGCAAAGTCGTCAGAGAGAGAAGAGTAAACAACAGCCATGATCTTTTCCTTTCGTATGGCTACTTTCAGTTCGGTTCGGTTCTGGTATTACCCGCCCAGCCGGGAATCTAAAAGAGTGGTTCCGCATTAATATCTTCGGGAACCAGTATGAAGTTATCGTGTGTTAGTGCCATGCAGACAATGCTTGGCGTAGAAAGTTCATTCTGATATACGCCGTTGTGTTCTGGCACACTCAAGGTATGTGTATATGCATTATCTGTTCTCGTAATATTAACTCGATGTCCAGTTCCTTGAATAACGAATGATCTTACATTCGGGTTATTGGTGAGATATCGTTTAACTAGTAGGCGTTTCGATGCCAGACAGTTAAAATAAACTCTCACATAAAAATCATGGTCAACGTGACAATCCCAGCCACCCACAACAACCAACTCCCAACCCTAGACGCAGCCTTGGCCGCAATCATACCCCCAGCGACACCGAGAGCAACCCCGCTCGCAGTAAGCCGATCACCATGACACCGCACGTCACCACAAGAACAAACTTTATCGTTGCCAACAGAATCGTATCGCTCATTTTCCTGCCATCCCATTTCCTTGTCGATCCAAATAAGTTCGCCATTAATGTTTTCCCACATTATGCATCATATCCAAACATTTGTCCAAAAGTGTCGCACAATGAATCAAGGTTGCCTTCATCGAGGAACACTGTGCCATTAACTGCACCTGAAATATATGTGTAAGTTGCTGTTGATGCATTGTAAAACCATTCAACATAGTATCCGGGGACAGATGCTCGAAAAGTATGCAACTTCGGTTTTACTGATGCGTTGAGAATCTTAAGTTTATGAATAATTTGGGGGTTGATGTATGTTGCACCATAAATCATTGACCGCCTATGGAAATTGTTCAAAGTCTTGCGAGAATTTGGTGTGAGCATCTCAGTTCCTTCCATTCCCGGCGGGCCATCCCCGCCCCGTTCATGTATTAATAATGCACCCTAGTTCTCCGACAGTCAAGTTATCTGCAC
>ERZ772921.932-NODE-932-length-17602-cov-123.326381_pt1 | contig 17602 bp, 19 predicted proteins | sample MGYA00512117_ERZ772921 | MGnify/ENA primary metagenome ERZ772921 (study PRJEB29015, sample SAMEA2737944) | human oral metagenome | biome: human oral; feature: human-associated habitat; material: dental | place: China | collected 2150 ... | reverse complement strand
CCCCGCCGCCGGCCCCGGTACAAAACCATATCGACGAGACCCGAAAACACGCATATCCATATCAAAAGCATATCTGCATTGCCCCCACTGGTGGGGGGCGTTCCCTGCTGAAATGAACAATTCTTCCACAATCTGCAGATTTATAAGAAATCTTTGCGTTTTTCCACTAAGTTGTGTGGCATGGCAAAACGCAGCGCACGTAGAACTTCTCTCGCCTCACTCGCCGAAGAACTAGGTGTGTCCCGAACGACAGTCTCCAACGCATACAACCACCCGGAACAACTTTCCGAAGATTTACGAGTCCGCATTCTCGACACCGCCGAACGACTAGGCTACCCAGGGCCCGACCCGGCCGCCCGCTCTCTTCGCATGAAACGCGTCGGCAGCATTGGCGTGCTCGTTACCGAACATCTCGCGTATGCATTCGAAGACATGGCATCGGTTGATTTCCTCGCCGGCCTGGCCGAAGCATGCATTGGGTTTCAAACCACCCTCACCCTGGTCCCCGTGGGGCCCACCGCAACCAATCCCTCCGCCGCATTACAGCTGGTCAACTCCGCCGTGGTTGACGGTTTCGTCGTCTATTCCGTTGCGAAAAACGACCCATATTTAGAAGCAACCCACACCCGAGGCCTCCCCACGGTTGTGTGCGATCAACCCATTGACGACAACCGATTCCCATTCGTCGGCATTGATGAGGGCGGCGCCATCGCCCCCGCCGCCCAGGCGCTTGTCGACGCCGGCCACCGCCACATCGGTATCCTCTGCCTCCGATTGTGTATCACCGACAACGACGGCCTAGTCACCCCCGAACGGGTGGAAGATGCGCAGCATCATGTGCAACGAGCCCGGGTGCAGGGGGCCCTCCACGTATTTGCCGACGCCGGTATTGCCACCCACACCATCCCCATTATCGAACGGCACACCAACACGCCCGAGGCCACCTACGCCGCTGCGAAAGAACTCCTCACCAACTACCCGGACATCACCGCAATCCTGTGCACCGCCGACACCATGGCGCTCAGCGCCATGCAATACGCCCACGACCACGGCATGAGTATCCCCAAAGACCTCTCCATCACCGGATTCGACGGCATCAGGGAGGCCCGCATGCGGGGCATTGCAACCGTTGTGCAACCCAATAGGGCCAAGGGGGAATATGCCGGACACACCCTCATGCACATGATCGACGGCGAATATTATGACGACAAAACCACCCTAGACGTTGCCTTCCACCCCGGCATGACCATTGGCCCGCCGCGCTGCAACTAGCTGGGCAAAAAACTCCCCGGCACCGGACACGTCCGGCACCCGATACTGCGCCTTCGTGTCCCCGGGCCCCACCTTCACCGACAGATCACCCGGGCCCAGCACCGCAAACCCGTCCTCGTCGGTGCGGTCATCCCCCACAAAAATCACCGCCGTGGCCCCCAACTGTTTCCGGGCTATGGTAATCCACGTGCCCTTGGTCATGTCGATAGCCGACCCCTCCACAATCCACTTGCCCGGCTTCAAATGCGCCCCCGGAATATCAGCATGGCTGGCCCGCTCATATATTTCGGCGGCCTTCGACTCGTCCGTCGCCCGAATCAAATGCAACACCCGATGGTAGGGCTTATACTCCACAAACGCCCCCTCCACCTGCGCCGCCAACTCCTCAAATGTCGTGGTGATCTGGTCGAGCACCGCCTGCTGCTCAGCCGTCAACACCCGAATTTTCCCAATGTTCGATTCCGCACCGTGCGAACCCGCCAAAATCAAGTCGGTCTCATCAAAACCGGTGACCTGCTTCAACCCCTCCGTATGCCGGCCGGACAGGATCGCCACCTCGGTATCCGGCAACGCCGCCAACTCCTTGAGGGCCCGTTCCGCGGTGGGATTTGTGGACACCGCATAGGCGTCAGTATTGAATTCGGCAAGCGTGCCATCATAATCAGAAACCACCAACAACCGTGGTGTTGCGGCCACAGCGGCCAATGTAGCATCCAAGTTCATACAGTCAACACTAATGCACCAGCCGCAGCGCCGGAGCATCGTCGTAAAGCTCGCTGCCACTCACCGTCAGCAATAACTCGCCCCCGGTCGGCCGGGACACCGCGAAATCATGATGCTCAAAAAACTGCACAATCGCATCGTGCACAAACCGAATATGCCCCGTGCACTGCTCCTCATCAACCTGCCGATACGACACCTTCTCCACATGCAACGCATCACCATCAACTGAATTTGCCGGCTTGCCCGCCTGCGTAAAACTCACCGTCCCCTGCAACGGGGCGCACCCGGTAAACCCGCTAATGGTCGTCGCCCCAAAATTCACCGCAACCGCGCCCGCCACCGCATCCGGCACCGTCGCCGGATAATTCGGGGTCGTATACACCCCAACCACCTGCCATGAGGTGTCCGCAATCTCCTCCTGTTTCGCCCCACACCCCTGGAGGACAAACCCGGATAACAGCACGGTACACACAACAGCAACGGTTCGACGCATGCTCCTATCCTAAGGTAAGGCAGCGTAAAAACGCGGTTGCCCACACATTCACATCGTGACTAATTACCTGCTCATGCATCCGCAGCATCCGCGCTTGCTTCTCTGCGGGCGACGCCGACAATGCCGCCAACAGCTGCTGTTTTATCGACTCCACATCAAACGGATTACACAAAAACGCCTCCGATAATTCCTCAGCCGCCCCCGCGAACTCGCTCAACACCAGCGCACCGGAACCATCACCATGGCAGGCCACATACTCCTTCGCCACCAGGTTCATACCATCCTTAAACGGCGTGACCAGCATAATATCCGCCGTGGCGTAAAGCTTCACCAACCGTTCCCGATCAAACGACTGGTGCTGGTACAACACCACCTGCGACCCCAACGACCCAAACCGGCCATTGATCCGCCCCACCGCCTGCTCAACCATGTTCCGGGTTCGCCGGTAATGGTCAATCCGCTCCCGGGAGGGCGTCGCAATCTGCAAAAACACCGTTCGGGGCGGCATCATACCCGCCTTGTGCAGCTCCTCCAACGCTTGCAGCCGCTGCAAAATCCCCTTGGTGTAATCCAACCGATCCACACCCAAAATGATTTGGTCGGGATTCCCCAGCTCAGACCGCACCTCGGCCTTCTCCACATCCACCAAAAACGGCGTGGGGTCAATGGCAATCGGAAACGCCCCAATCCCCACCTGCCGGTCGTCCGAAGTGTGCACGTGGGCGGTAATGCCCCGCACCGACACCGTGCCGGACACATCATGCTCCGAATAGTGCGCCACCACGTGGAGGAAATTCCGGGCGTTCGACGCCAAATGGAACCCAACCATATCCGCCCCCAACACCCCGGTGAGGATTTCCTCCCGCCACGGCAACTGCCGGAACAAATCGGGGGCAGGAAACGGAATATGCAGGAAAAACCCAATAGTCAAATCGGGTCGCAGCTCCCGAAGCATGCCAGGCACGAGCTGCAGCTGATAATCCTGCACCCACACGGTGGCATTGGGGGCGGCAACCTGGGCCGCGGTTTCCGCAAACTTCCGATTCACCCGCTGGTAGGCATCCCACCAATTACGGTGATACCTGGGGGTCACAATCAGATCATGATACAGCGGCCACAAGGTGGCATTAGCGAAACCCTCGTAAAACTCCTCATAGTCCGACTGGGAAAGACTCACCGGGTTGAGCAAAATCCCCGACTCGGTGCGAAACGGTTCGGGAGCCTCCGTGGTGGTGCCGGGCCAACCAATCCAACAACCATGATGCTGCGCCAACACCGGGGTCAGCGCAGCAACCAGGCCGCCGGGGCTGGGCGTCCACACCGGTGCGCCATTATCGTCATAGTGCAAATCGACGGGCAGCCGGTTGGCAACCACCACAAAGTCATTCATTTATGCCTTCTTCGTGGTCTTTTTAGTAGTCTTCTTTGCGGCCTTCGTAGCCTTCTTTGTGGTTTTCTTGGCGGTGGCTTTCTTCGTTGCCTTCTTAGTAGCCTTTTTCGTGGTTTTCTTACTGCGCTTCGTGGTCTTCTTCGGCGCTATAGTATCCGCATACTCCGCATAAACCTTCTTATACGACAAGCCTGCGGGCTCGACACCCAACATGCACATCAATGTCACACCGTCGAAAAAGTTTTCCGCATAAGACGCGACAACCTTGCGGGCAGCGGCAGCGGTTTCCTCCTCAACGGCGTGCAAGGGCTCCGCTGGGCTGCGGGTATCAGTGACCTTTGGTGGCAAGGGGCCGCCTCCTTCATTATCAGAAACTCCAAGCTATGCAAAACCAATATCTTACGCTATTTCGGCCCCGAATGTGAACCAAACTGCGGTCGACGAAATGCGCGGTAGAACGTGATCTTCGGCGGGCGACGCAGCTTCCGGGCCGCCCACTCACCCAACACCACACCGGACGCCAACGCGGCCGCCACCGACAGCGCCACCGCCATATTGGCGAACCCCACCAACAGCTGATTATTCAGCGCCGCATACATGCCCCGATACAACGCCAGCCCCGGCAGCATGGGGGTGATACCGGCGACCGCGGTGAGCAGCGGCGGAATGAGAAACCGCCGGGCCAGCAGGCCGCCACCGAACCCAATAGTGGTGGCGGCAATCGCGGCCGACGTGATATGCGACATGCCCAACACCAGCATGGATACGTAAAACATGCTGGTGCCAACCGCCGCCGTGGCCCCCGCAACAAACACCGACGACAGCTCCGCATAGCAGGCAATAGCGAAGCTTATCGACGCCGCGGCCCCGGCCATAATCCCCACCAGGGCCATGGTTGTGGTCGGCTGGTGCAGCGGCTCCAACGGTGGTAGGGAAATCCCCAACCACCCCGACGCCTGAATCCCCGCACCCACCCCGGCCACAATCGCGCTGGTCAGCAGGAACGTTTCAAAGAACCGGGCGCTCGCCGTCACCGGTGCCCCAGTAATACCATCCTGCAACGACTGCACCAACGACAGGTTCGCCAACATCACCACAATGCCGGCCGCAATAATATGCGACGGGGTCACATTATCCGGCGACCAGGAATATGCGACAGCAGCCAACAAGGTGGCAATAAACCCACCAAACACATTATGGAAAAACGGCGGCAGCTTCTGCCGGCGCAACACCGCATCCATACCAATGATGACCACCCCAATGAGAAACGACACCACCGCCGGCAACCAACCCCCACCAATCATGACCGACACCAATGCGGCCAAACCACCCCACCCCACCAGGGAAGTCTTAAACCCATAGGATGCCGGCGACCGGTACAAACCATCCAAAATCTTCGTGGCAATATCCGGGGACGTGGCGCCCGCCTGAATAGACCGAATAAGCCGGTCCACCTCGCTCAACTTTGAAAAATCCGTCCGCATATTCGACACCACCCGAAACACGCTGACGGGAAGCTTCCGCTCCACACCAATGGTGGTGAACACGGTAATGGTATTCAGCGTGATATCCACATGCATATAGTGCAAACCATAAGCAGAGGCCACCGCATGAACCTGCACCACAGTATCCCGGTTTGAGGTGCCGGAAGCCAATAAAATATCACCAACCCGCGCAGCCAAATCCATGACACCGGCAACCTGGGCGGGATCGGTCAAATCCACCGGGGCTAATGGTGATGGGGGTGGCGCGGCCTTGGCCGCGTCAATCGTGGCAATGCGGCCCCCACCCGTAGCCAGACGGCGCAGTACAGTAAAAACCGAGCTCACAGCAGGATTACCACCATTCCATTATCATCATTACCTCAAGCGTAATGCATGAATACGGATTGAACGATGATAGCGCCTCATAGCCTTATTGTCCGCCACATTGGATTACCGGCAAAGTTTTAGTACTATTCACCTCGTGCCAGTTTTCATTCTCGGCATGTGCTGGAGTGGCGCAATCGGTAGCGCAACGGTCTTGTAAACCGTAGGTTGTGGGTTCAAGTCCCATCTCCAGCTCCACTGAAGAAAATTGATAGGCCACCCGTGTTTTCACATGCGGGTGGCCTTCATCTCTTCACAGAGCATCCAAATAAATGGCGTGTGAATTGATGACCGCGTTGCCTCCACTCTAGCGGCCACATCATGCCGAGACCAATGATATTTATCATGAATATGCGCATTGCTCATGGGGTCACGAGAAGAACCGGCTGCATGTTTGCTGAGCTGGGGTTCTGGTGGGTGGACAGCAGAAAAAGCTGGGGTTAGCTACAAACTAGAGCTCAGCGAATGTGCTGAGCTTGATGTTCTCGATCCAGCGTGGGTGAACCGGTACCACCAAACCTCAAACCCCAGCGCAAAAAATTGAAACACGGGCCACCTGCATCGGCGGACAGGTGACCCGTGGTTCTCCACAATGGAAAGCGGTCGATTCCTCATTGTAGAAGCCCCTTAACACCCGAACAATGATATTTATCATGATGTTTGGACCAGATTCTGCAAGATTACGGTCGCATGCTTTCGCGGAAATACCCAGAACCTGGACCAGAACCCAAACCGGCCCGGGAAACAACCGAGAGAAGAACACAAAAATGATTGACGGCATCTATGACGTTGCATTCCGTTGTACCCGGGATGACGGATGGGAAGCATATGCGCTCTCACATTCAGCCTACGGCTTCGGCGATACCCTGGCGGAAGCCCGGAAAGACATCACCGAGGCGCTCGCCCTGTTAGTGGAACAACCCGAAAACCGCATACGCCTCAACGAGTACCATGAGCGACTCATCTCTGCCGCTGACGAGCATCACGCCGATGTGTGGCTCCGCGCCCACCACGATGCAGATCCCAACCACGTACTCTCGCGCCGGGAGATTGTTGGCAAGCTCCAGAACGAACCCGACGCATGGGGCAGTTTCGATAACGGCTTGTCACTCAACGGTGACATCATCGTGCTGGCATGCCTGCCCGACGACATGCTCGGTGACGTTTTCGCACAGGTGGCCAGCGCCCACCGACTCTACCTGGCTGTTCCCTACCCCAATCGGCTTTGTCTGCGGCGTATGCATACCAATGAGGCCACCGGCCGGACACCCGAATCCGAAATCAACATTGCATCCTTCAACCTGGGCGCAGGCTCCACCGTCGATGACTTCATTCAGGCAACAAGCGCCGACCACAACCACGATGCCACCCGCGAGGAATACCTAGTGGCCTAGCCCGGCGACCTCCCGCCCCTCACCGCTGGCGCGTCGGTGGCCGCAGCGCGCTCATAACAAACAGGTTGCCGAATGCGAGATACGCAATCCCGAGCAGCGGATTGCTGGGAAGCAGGTTGCTGCCCGCGGCTATCCATATCCCCGCCGCGGCAAAAAATATCGCAAACGCCCAGCCCAGGAAGCGAGAAGCAGTCATGCGCCACCACGGTCGCGGCGCATTCCCCTCGGCCATGGTGCGAAACCTCCTGCTTACAACATAAAGAGCCACAAGCCAAACGATGCCCACGACAGTGTACTTGGCCACTTCGCTCATGTCGGTTCGCGGGGTCAGTATGAGTGCGACGCCCACAGCCAGCAACATCGTGGCAAAAATCATCATTGCCCTTAGGAAATTGGAATAAATATAGGTTCTCCCCAATTGCATGGTGTCACCTCGTCGATAGTCATGGGGTTATAACGATAATGCTAAGCGCACCGCGTTAGTGGTCAGAGCTCGACCTCGACACCGGCCGGCGTTCGAACTCACGTACTATGACAAGATTGATGCCTATGACCCCCACGACAATGACCTTCAGACCCACGGTGCCGGTTCGCCTCACCCTCATCATCCCGGGCGTCGCCATCATCGCTGCCCTCGTCGCCTACTTCCACTGGACACCGCCCACCATCGTCACCGCCCTGGCCGCGCTCGCGCTTATCGGATGGGCAGCGTGGGGCTGCACCGTTCGGATCACCGTCGACGACACCACGGTATCGCTGGTGGCACCCCTATGGTCAAGGGAAACCCCCTCGACAGCATCGAATCCGTGCAGGTCATCCTCGACGATGGCCGCAACCGCGGGTGGATTAATTGGATCGTCACCAAGTCGCGCGCCGGGGTGCGCATCAACGCCGGCGGCACCGCGGCGGTAGTCATCACGGCGCGTGCCGAAACCTGCACAATCGTGTGCCCCACGCCCGAACAGGCGAGGTTGTGTGCTCAGCTTTTCGACGCCTAAAAAGGGGGAAAATCTAACCCTAATGGGTGAAGCGAATTGCTAATAATCATTACTTTTATGGTGAATATAATGTGTCAGACAATGCCGAAATGGTATGAGGGGGTAAATATAGTCACCCCTGATACAAATGATTCTAAGAGAATTATTGCCTGATTTTTTCCATAGGTAAGAGAAAAGTCATTCACCAGCGGTAGTTAGCGAATTGTTATGTTGCGGTTAGTATTTGTTATTGATTTGCAACGTTTATGTAAAAGCGTGTCACCACCAAGGAAAAGAGCTGGTTATCTAAGATATTGGCCTGAGGCTCTGTGAGAAAGGTTTGATATTACCTGTGGTATTAATGGGGAAGAATATAGGCTGTATGCTGGGATATTCTCACCTCTTACACCCCCATCATTTACCCCCTATTTACATTCTTTTTAAATTTGATACCGTCAGCATGAGTCTGAAATATTCATTTTTCTTTTCATTTTCGCAGGAATGCTTTATGAAAGAATTTTCATCTTTCCAGGAACGGTTTATGAGTAAAAAAATTGCGCTGGCTTTTGCCGCATCGTGCCTGACCGCTGTCGCAGCGGTCGTTCCGGTAGCTGCATCGGCTCAGGACTTGGGTTCCCTGACGGACCTATCCAGCTTGTCGGTATCCCTGTTTGATGGCCCCCAGAAACAGCCGTCGCCAAGCCCGAGTGCCGCCCCGTCGACCAGTGCAAGCGCTGCGCCGTCGACGTCAACTACCGCGCCCTCAGAACCCGCACCGGTCGTGCCCGAGCCGACAGTACCGCCGCGTCAGGTCAGCGAGAAAACCGACTACGATGCCCAGGTGGGGGCATTCCGCAAGTACCTGATGGGGCCGGCAGGGAAGCAAACTTTCAATGTGAGTATCGCCACTGGCGAGAACGCTTCCGGCTACCTCTTGGTTGCGGGTAACCACTATAACCGGATCGTCGCGGGCCAGGGTTACACTCCATCGGGTCGGGAGGACACCGCAAACCTGGATAAGCTGGTCAAGCAGCATAATTGCGACGCCGATGATAACGCTTGCGGCACCAAATTGCAGCAGGACATCGCAAAGAATTTCACCAATTTTAAGGGTTTCGCCGAGAAGTCTGTGGCGCTGGCGGTGGCAAACTACTACGGTTACCGGACGCAAGACTAGACGTAAGGAGTCGCATTACAAGCGTAAGGATTGATACTTTAGAATTTCCTTCCCACTCATAATCCCCATCGCACGCAAAGGTGCAGCGGGGATTATGGGGTTTTCAGGTATTGGTCAATCCGTTATTTCTTGTGGTTATATGTAGCAAATCACGGGATAATATTGGCGTATTTTAGGGCTGGTCTTAGTAATCGTCTGACTTGTGTTAATGAAGACATCTAATGTTACTCATGTGATTATTTAGCGATGGTGCGAAAAAGGTCTCAAAAATATTTCGCTTCCGCATTCTAGCAGCATAATGGGGTCGACCATCCCACCAAGGTGGCCGACACACCCCATAACGGCCGTCATTTAACGAACTTTTCAGGCATGATCGAATACATGCAGCCCGTCGAATTCGAACAACGCAAAAAAGAAATCCTCCGCCTCTTAGAAGAACAAGAACGCCTATTTGAAGCCGAAAAACACCGCATCGAAACGGAATTTGCAGAAAAGACCAAAAAGCTAGAAGAAAGCCACCAACAAATCGAGGCCATACAACAAACCATTACCGAGGCCCAAGAACGTGGGGAATCCCTCGACGTGGTGCTAGCCGAAAAACCCGAGCCCATGGTAGTACCCGAGGAATTCACCGAACTCCACGAGGCCTTAACCCACAAACACGCTAGTTAAACACCCCGGACCGTCGCCCCAAAATTCGATACAGCCGCATGTATTTCCCCAGCCCCCGAGGGCGACGAATCTTCCGGGCAATCCACTCCCCAAACACCACCCCGGCCGACAACGCCATTGCCGTCGACATGGCAATCGTCAGATTGCTCAACCCCACCGTCAATTGGTGATGTAGCATCCCATACATGCCCCGATAAATCGCCAACCCGGGCAGCAGGGGAGTCACCCCGGCAATCGCCACAATCAGGGGAGGCACCTGATAGCGGCGGGCCAAAAGCCCGCCAATGAGCCCGATCAATGTGGCGGTTAACGCCATCGCCATCACGTCGTCAAGCACCGTGGGCAGCAGCATGAAATAAAACACGCTCGACCCCACGAGCGCCGTCAACCCCGACACCCCAACCGATAACCAGTCGGCGTAACACGCCCGGGCAAATGCGGCGGACGCCACCGCACCGCCCAGCACTCGAATCGTGGCGCTGGCCAGGTTCGGGGCTGCAATAGTTTCCATCGGTGGCAGCGGCACATGCAACAGCACCGACACCTCGATGCCGATCGCCACCCCGGCAACCACCCCGCCCGTAATCAGCATCGTGTCGAAAAACCGGGCGTTCCCCGTCACCGGTGCAAACGACACCCCATTATGAATCGCCTGCACCAGCGTCAACCCCGCCAATAGCGCGATAATGGACGTGGCAATCACCATGCTCGGCCGCAACAATAACCCCACCATGAGCCCGGCGTGATACACGGCAGACGCAAACACCGCCGCACAGAACCCACCCGCCACATTCTGGAAAAACAGCGGCAATCCCCGCCGACCCAACACCGCCGCTAACCAAATCACCAGGCCAGATGCCACCGTCGACGTCGTGGCCGCCCACACGTCACCGCCGAGGAGCAGGGTCACCGCGCCACCCAACACCATCCAACTGCACACCACTCCCACCAGCCCCAACGAGGGCGGCGCCGTGATAATGGCATTCAGTCGCGCCTGCGCGTCGACAAGCGAAGCCCGGCCCGAAAGAATATCCCGAATCAGTGTGTCCACCCGGCGCAGCCGCAGAAAATCCTGCACCGGCGCCGGCATCACCCGCACCACCGTCACCGGATTCCGGCGCGAATCGGCCACATAGCTGAATAATCGGATGCGTGTGTACGTCAGATCCACGTGGCAGTGAAACAGCCCATACGCCTCGGTCACCGCCACCACCTGGTTTTTCGCGTCGAAATTCGTGGTCCCCGCCGCAATCAGCACCTGGCCGATGCCCGCCGCGACCCCCAGCACCGCCGACACCTGCTCGTGGCTGGTTAAATCGACCGGTGCAATGGGTGCGAGTGGCGGGCTGGTCGCCACGTCAACCGTCGCCTGCGGCATCGCTTTTCGACGCCCAAACATGCGCTGCTCCTTACGCTTCGACCTTGGTTGGCTCCTTGACCTTCACCAATACTAGGGCCCCGGCTAAGAGGATGACCGCGATCCCGAAAATGCCCGCCCGGTCCCCACCGAAAAGCATGCTGAACAGGGAGAATGCCGCGGGGGCCATCCAGCTGACGGCCCGGCCGGTGGTTGCGTACAGGCCGAACATTTGCCCCTCATAGCCGGGTGGGGCCATGCGGGACAGGAACGTTCGTGACGATGATTGTGCCGGGCCCACGAAGAGTGTCAAAATCAGCCCGTAGATCCAGAAGTTTGTGGGGCCGGATACAAAATAGAGGATAAAACACATGGCGATCATGGAGACCAGTGACACCATAATCACCGGTTTCGGCCCGAAAATATCGTCAAAGTAGCCGCACACCACCGCGCCGAGGGCCGAAATCAGGTTGGCGGCGATCCCGAAGATGAGGACGTCGCCGGCGTCGAGCCCGTACACCGAGACCGCTAGGATGGCGCCGAAGGTGAACACCCCGGCCAGGCCGTCTCGGAAGATTGCCGAGGAGATAAGGAAGAAGACCGAGGACCGGTCCTTGCGCCACAGGCGCCGGAGGGTGTGCCATAGTTCCTTATAGGATTCGACAAAACCATCCGAACCAATGTTCGGATTTGGCGCTATTTCCGGCACCCGGAACATGACCGGCAACCCAAAGACGAGAAACCATAGGGCGGACATGATGGCCACCAGGCGCACATTGAGGCCCCCTTCCGTGGAGATGTGCAGGTAGCCGCCGTCGTCGGCGATGAATCCGAAGTAACAGATGAGTAGCAGGAAAATGCCGCCGAAATAGCCCAGGGCCCAACCAAAGCCGCTCACCCGGCCAACATTTTTTTCGGTGGATACCTGGTTGAGCATGGCGAAATAGCTCACCTCGCCAAGTTCGTAGGTCACGGATCCGATGGCCAGGATGGTGATTCCCAGCCAGAAATAGATGGGGTCGTCGTTGCGGATGAAATACAACGACAGCATGATGACGATGGTGATGAGCGTCCATACCCGAACGCTTCGGCGTCGGGTGCCGCGGGCGTCGGATCGTTGACCAATGACCGGTGCCAGCAGGGCGATAAACAGGCCGCCAATGCCAATGGCGATGGCTAACCAGGTGGTGGGGGTGAATCTAGAGTCGATGGTTTTTCCCACGGAATCCGTCAGGTAGACGGAGAACACGAAGGTAATGAGCACGGCGTTAAACGCCGCCGACCCTAAATCCCAGAGGCTCCACAACACCACCGTGGTTTTGTCGGTGCGCTGTCCGGTGAAGTTAGTTGTCATGAAAGACACTTTACCCAGGATCGGGGTGAAACAACATGAGTGCTTGCTGAGTGAATTGTTGCCGCTGCTGAGGTGATAGGGAGAACCCGTTGATATGGTCGTGAACCCATAGGCCGTCTGCGATGATTTGCAGCAGGTAGTGGTCGGAATCATCCGGTGAGGCGCTCCATCGGGCCATGACGTCGAGCCAGGGTTGAAGCATTTCCGGGTTGTCGGTGGCGTCCAGAGTCATGCGTAAGTCCGCCAAGGTGGCGGATTGCGACATGACCAGAAAACTCGCGCGGATTCGTTCCCGCTTGTCTACCTCGTGCGCGGGCCCGCCCGCCAGTTCCACCATTTTTTCTTCCCATTGCGCGGCCAGAAACCGGTTGATTTCGAGCAGTAATGTTTGCCGGGATGGGAAGTAGTAGATGAGCCCCGACTTGCTCAGGCCCGATTCCGCCGCCAGTGACTCGTAGGTGAGGGCGGCGAGTCCCTGCTTTTCGACGATCGTCATCGCCGACCGTAGGACATGTTCTTTTTTACTCGTGCGCATAGTCGGTTTCTTTCGGATTATTGTGGAGGAGCCACGCCGTGACGCCGGCAACCGTGGCCGAAACGGCCGCCACCACCAGCATGACCAGGGTGAACCCGGAGTTGAATGCGGCGTAGGCGGCGTCGAAAAGCTGCGGGTTGGCTAGGCCGGATTCAAAGCTGTCGGCAACCTGGGCGGGGGCGAACCAGGAATAGAATAATTGCATCAACGAACCTAAAACCGCCACCGATAGGAGCGTCCCGAACTCATAGGATACTTCTTCCATTGCGGAGGCCATGCCGGAGTAGCGTGGGTGGGCGGAGCCGATGATGGCGGTCGAGGATACGGACATGACCAGGCCGGCGCCGGCGCCCGCGGCGATGAGGCTGCCGATGAACAGCCCGAGGGAGTCATTACCGATCGCCCACATGCAGAGGGCGGCGCCGGCGGCGATAATGGCGAACCCGCCGCTGATGAGGGGCCGGAACCCGACCCTGCTGAGCATGATGCCGCCCAGGACCGAGGTGGGGATCGCGGCGATGGCCCCGGCCGCGGTGACGAGTCCGGCTGCCAGAGGCGTGAATCCTTCGCCCAGCTGGAATCGTTGGGTGGTCAGCAGTTCGGTTCCCGACAGGGCAAACATGGCAAACCCCGCGCTGAGGACGCCGGCGGTGAATACCTTGTTCTGAAACACCGTGAGCACCAGGAGGGGTTTGGTGAGGAATCGTTGCCGGCGGGCAAACAGCCAGCCGCCGCCGATGAGGGCTGCGGTGGCACCGCCGATGATCCCCAGGTCGATGGGGGAGTGGGTGGCCTCCTTGATCATCATGACCAGGCCCATCATGGCCACCATGGCCCAGAACGATGAGAGGAAATCCCATTGTTGCTCGGGGTTGGGCGTGTTGGGGGGTGCGATGGTTGTGGTGCCGATGACGGCAATAATCACCACGGGAAGGTTGATGAGGAACACGGAGCCCCACCAAAAATGTTCCAAGAGGAGTCCGCCGATGACCGGCCCGGAGGCGGCGCCCAGGGTGGCGGTGGCGCCCCAAATCCCGATGGCGGTGTTGCGTTCTTGCACGTCGGTGAAGGTGGTGCGCAGCAGCGATAGGGTGGCGGGCATCATGGTGGCGGCGCCGATGCCGAAGAGGGCTCGGGCGGCGATGAGGATTTCGGGGTTGGGGGCGAAGGCGGCCACGAGTGCGGCAACACCGAAAATGCTGAGGCCGATTTCGAACATGCGGCGATGACCGATTTTATCCCCCAGGGTTCCGGTGCCGAGCAGGAGGCCGGATAGGACCAGGGGATACATGTTGATGATCCACAGTGCTTCCAGGCTGGTGGTATGCAGGCTGGTTTTCAGCGTTGGGAGCGCGGTGTACAGGATGGAGTTATCGACGCCGATCATAAACAGACCAAGGGAGATAACCCCAAGGAAGACCCATCGGGTGGAATTTTTGTTGGTGGTGGCCACATCCATGAGCCGTAACTATACCGAACGTACGTTACAGTTATCAAACTCACAGAACGATATGGCGGCAGTAATCAAAGTGCGAATTAGGCGTCAGTAAGGAACAATGAACCGTATGAAAGAAAACTCCACCAAAGTGCTCGTTGTCGACGATGAGCCCAACATTGTCGAATTGCTCACTGTCAGCCTCAAATTCCAGGGTTTTGAGGTCGCCACCGCCACCTCTGGCCTGCAGGCGCTTGAAGTTGCCCCCGAATTTAAGCCCGACGCCTTCATCCTTGACGTCATGATGCCTGGCATGGATGGTTTCGAGCTCCTCCCCAAGCTGCGTGCCCTCGGATTCGAAGGCCCGGTCCTGTTCCTCACCGCCAAGGATGCGGTGGAACATCGCATTCACGGCCTGACCATTGGTGCCGACGATTACGTGACCAAGCCGTTCTCCCTGGAAGAGGTCATTACCCGCCTCCGGGTGATTCTGCGGCGCGGCGCCCAGGTTGCCGAGGAAGTCGAGGACGACAATGTGCTTACCTACGACGATTTGGTACTGAATGACGACACCCACGAGGTCACCAAAGGCGGCACCGTGGTGGAATTATCCCCCACCGAATTCAACCTCCTGCGCTATCTCATGCTGAACGCAGAGGTGGTGCTGTCGAAACCCAAGATCCTCGATAACGTGTGGCACTACGATTTCGGCGGTGACGGCAATGTGGTGGAATCATACATCTCCTACCTGCGGCGCAAAATCGACACCGGCGATGTGCCCCTGATTCACACCGTGCGGGGTGTGGGCTATGTGCTGCGGAAACCACGAGTATAACGGTATTTCAAGGAACGATCTGGCATGACACAAGAACTCCAAGAAGCGCCGCAAGAATCACAACAACCGCGAGAGCCGCAGCCGGAGTCGTCGCAAAGCAAGAAAAAATCAAAGAAGGGCGGGCGGGTCCAGCGGGGACAACGAATGGGCATACCGCTGCGGGTTTCCCTGCTCTTTGTTACCGTCATCGTCGCCGGCGTTGGGCTGCTAGCCAGCGCCGTCGCCATCCAACAAGCTATGTATGAGGTGGCGTTTTCGCGGGTCGACGAGGACTTGGAGTGGGGGCTGAAAGGCTGGGCGCGCAACGAACAACTGTACCAATACGACGATCGGTATGTGAGCGTTCTACCCTCGGATTTTTTCGTTTACCGGCTCTATAAAGAGGGTGAATACCGGGTACAAAACGGCTATAAAGAGGTCTCGCTGCCTGCCATGCGGGAAATACAATTCGACGGCAAAGCCCACACCGTTAAATCGCAGGATGGGCAAACCGATTGGCGGGTACTCGCCGGCACCTATGAGGACTCCATCATTGTTATCGGCAAGCAGGTCCGCAACGAACAAATCCTGCTGAATAAACTCGTGGCCGGCCAAATCCGCATCGGCATCGCCGTGCTATTCCTGATCGGGGTGCTGGGCTATTTTGTGATCCGGCGCACCCTGGGGCCCCTGCGGAAAGTGGAGGAAACCGCCAAGGCCATTGCCAACGGTGACCTGGATCGCCGCGCCCCCGTGCTGCCGGAAAACACCGAGGTGGGTGCCCTTTCTCATTCCATGAACGTAATGCTGGAGCAGCTTCAAGCCTCTATCGTGGAACTGCAATCCAAGGAAACCCAAATGCGGCGCTTCCTAGGTGACGCCTCGCACGAGTTACGCACCCCACTGACCAGCGTCAAAGGGTACGCGGAACTATACCGGTCAGGTGCCACCACCGACGCCACCATGGTGATGAAAAAGATAGAGGAAGAGGCCGCCCGCATGAGCTTACTGGTGGAAGACCTGCTCAGCCTCACCCGCAGCGAAGAAGCCCGATTCGACGAAGCCCCGGTAGACATGCTGGCCCTGGGATTGTCAGTGGTGGGGTCGCTTCGGGCCGCCTACCCGGAGCGCAGCATCGAGGTGGATGCCAAGGCGACCGACATGCCCATGGTGATGGGGGACACGGCCCGGCTGCACCAGGTGCTCACCAACCTTATTGTCAACAGTCTCAAACACGGTGGCGAGGAAGCTAAAGCGCGATTGAGTATCGACACGGATGATAACCACGTCATACTGGAGGTTTCCGACGACGGCGTGGGGGTACAGGAAGCCGACCTGCCACACATTTTCGAACGCTTCTACCGGGCGGACACGTCCCGAACCCGGGCGACCGGTGGCTCCGGGTTGGGGCTGGCGATTGTGAAAACTATCGTGGAGGCCCACCAGGGCGCCATTAGCGTCGAAAGCACTGTTGGCGAAGGCACCTCGTTCCGCATTGTGCTGCCAAAACTAGCCTCCTAGATGGTCCCGGTGCCCAGCGGCGCAGGGGTGCAGGCGGTGGGTCAGGTTAGGCGGACTCGGCGGGGTTCGTCTTGGCGAGCTCGGCGCGCAGCGCGCTGGCGGCCGCATCCATCTTCGCCGGGTCGGTGTCATTCATGCCGATGACCTTCGAGAAGTCATAGTCGCTCATCTTGCTGGTGGGGAACACGTGAATATGGGTGTGAGGCACATCAAACCCGGCGATGATATACCCCGCCCGTGGCGCATCAAACACCTTGATGATCGCCTGACCGACACGCTGCGCCACGGCATTGAGCTTCGCCCACACCTCCGGCGGCAGGTCCGTCCACCTATCCACCTCCTGCACCGGCACCACCAGGGTGTGCCCATAAGCCAACGGTTCGATAGTGAGAAATGCCACAATATCGTCGTCGCGGTAAACAAACCGGCCGGGGATCTCACCACGAATGATCTTGCTGAAAATACTAGACATGGTTTCCCAGCTTACCGGCACCCGGCGGACATGCGTCGCACGCATATGCTGATCCATAGTGGCCTGAACAGCATCCTTTACAATAATGAACCATGCGCATTCTAGTACTTGGTTCGGGCGCCCGCGAACACGCCCTAGTGTTAAGCCT
>ERZ772921.931-NODE-931-length-17609-cov-5.056113_pt1 | contig 17609 bp, 21 predicted proteins | sample MGYA00512117_ERZ772921 | MGnify/ENA primary metagenome ERZ772921 (study PRJEB29015, sample SAMEA2737944) | human oral metagenome | biome: human oral; feature: human-associated habitat; material: dental | place: China | collected 2150 ... | reverse complement strand
CGCGAGTGCTGCTGGGTTGCGTGGCGTCAGTGGTAGTACGGGCGCCGGTGGCGCGGGTGCTGCTGGTTTGAAGGTTGGCTCGTATTCGGGGTCGGGTTTTGGCTCCTATAAGCCGCCTGCTGGTGTTGCTGGTGCGAATGGCGTTGCTGGTTCTGGTGCTGCTGGTTCCTCTGGCGTGACGGGAACGACGGGTGCCGGTGGCGCGGGTGGCGCCGCGGGTGCTGCTGGTCGTGGTGGCGCGGGTGCTGGTGGCTTCATGGGTGGTGGTGCTGGTGCTGGTGCGGGTGCTGGTAAGCAGGATAAGAAGTCGCGTCGGCGTAAGTATGTGGCGTTTAGGTTTGAGGATGAGGATGAGGATGGTCTGCCTGCGGGTTATGTGAATCCGATGTCTCAGACGTATGGGTCGGATAAGGATATTGCCCCGGCCAAGCGCGCTGATGATGGTTGGGATCCTCGCCAATGGTGACCACAAGCCACACGTCTGGTCACCGTCGGCGGCTGCGCTTTGCGGGTGTATGCGCGATGACCCTGGCCCTGGCGGCTGGGGCTATCGCCCTGCCCGCCGCTCCCGCGCACGCCGCCGACCCCATCACGGCGGCCGACCAGCCTCACTTCGCCTACTACCACCTCGATCAGGCGCGGGCCAAGGGCTACACCGGAAAGGGCGTCACCATCGCACTCCTTGACGGCGAGGTCGACACCAGCGTCCCCGAGCTGGCCGGCGCCACCGTCATCGACAAAACACCGTGCACCATCACCTCCGGCACACAATCCAAGAGCCACGGCACGGCCATGGCATCGCTCCTGGTCTCCAAAGAGTATGGCGTCGCCCCCGATGCAGCACTCCTGTCCTATCGTACGAACTACATCAAGCAAGGAGATAAGGCGGAGTCCGATTGCCGCGGTCACCACGGCAACAACCTCGACGAGCCCGAATGGCTGATCAACCAGGCGATCACCGACGGCGCACAAATCATCAGCATCTCCGCGACAAATGGACAGGTAAGCGACTCGGTGAAGTGGGCGATCGCCCGCGCCAACGCCCTGGGCGTCATTGTGGTGAGCGGCGCCGGAAACGACAACGAGGAAAATACTATTGATAGCTATGGCAAGTGGTCCGGGGTGGTCAGCGTCAGCGCCATCGACACCTCCGGCAAGCGCGCCGAATACTCCTCATGGGGCAAAGGCGTGACCGTTGCGGCCGTGGGAGGCCCCATGGTCGCTCACGACTTCGAAACCGGCACCAACATCAGCACCAACGGCACCTCCAACGCCACACCCCTAGTCGCCGGATTCCTGGCCCTGGCCAAGCAGAAGTGGCCCAACGCCACCAGCAACCAACTCCTCCAACTCCTCACCAAGACTGCGCTGAACAACGAGGGACAGTGGAACAAATACACAGGGTATGGAGTCGCCGCCATCGGCCCGATGCTTAACTCCGATCCATCCCAGTACCCCGACGAGAACCCGCTCATGGACAAGGGCTACAGCGACCTGGGCCCCACAAATGAAGAGTCCCAGCAGTACCTCGCCGGCCTCGTCGACCCCCGACGCATCGCCGGAGACCCCACCTACACCTACCGTGGCATCGACGAAAGCATCCTGAAAGACACAGACATCCCCACACCAATTCACCTGGGCACCAGCCCCCGCTACCACGCCAAGTAGGACAGAAAAGACCCCGCGTCGCCGCCGTTTGGTGGTGCGACGCGGGGTCTGTCGTCTCTCGGGATCAGCTCTTTGAGGATGAGTTCATCAGAGCAACCACGATTGCCACGATTCCAGAGACCAGGATAAGGATGATGCCGAGCGGCGTGAGGTAGAACAACATGATGACTGCGAGCCATAACAAGCCGTCTCCACCATCGCCATGATTGCCGGGAATGAGCCCAATGAGCCCCTCGGCAAGGAAGGGCGAAACCGCAAATAACAAGCCAACTGCGAGCAAAATGACCGCTAGCTTGTATGACGTGCGACGGCGAGCAGGCACCGTAGGTCCGTAGACCCCAGGCCCTGGCTGCGGGAAGCCTGCTTGCATCTCGACCCCCACGGGCATCTGCCCCCAACTCTGCTGCATGTCGGGTTGCATGGCTTCCACCGGCGCATACTCCACCTGAGGGGGAGCCGGAACCTGCTGGGGGTTGTACCCCGCCACAGCGTTTGGGTCGGGGACCTGGGGATTCGGTGTTGTCACAGGAGTTCCTTGGGGGTCGATGGTGTAGGAGCAGAGGTCGTCGAATTAGACGATATTAGAACAGCGAAATGAGGTAGAAGAACCCGTAGATCAAGAGGATCAGAAGAACGACGAGGCCGACAACCGAGAGCGGTGCAGCGTTCATGAGCAGGCTGCGGGCGACGTAGCCGCGTTCGGTGGGATTCTTCGTCTTTTGGAGCGCAATGATGCCGAGGACCAGACCGATAATGTTCACCACGACGACGGGGATAGAGAAGAATCCGGCCATGAAGATGAAGGCAATCGGAGCCAGGTCCAGCCCGTGCTCACCCCTGGGAATCAGCACGTACACCAGCGTCCCGAAGATAACCAATGCGAAGACAACAAGTCCGGTGATCCCGAATCCGCGGCACGCCGCACCGAGGGCCTTTCCTCGGCTGCGTCCCGGCACGGCGAGCTGCTGGGGATCCTGCCCCGGAAACACATGTGGGCCAGGACCATTCGAATATGGGGCTGTCACAGTAAATTTCTCCAATCGTTGGCGGCTATCAAACAGCGGCATTCCGGATGGATTAGTACGCCATCGCAAAGAGGATGGTGAGCACAACAGCAGCCAGGAACAGGATCATCGGGAGGACATTCATCCATATCCCGACCTTGTAGACCTTCCAGCCACGCGGATCCTGCACCCGCTTGCGCCCAGTCGCGCCAAGGATGAGACCAACGATGTTCATGATCGCGCCCGGGATGTAGATTATTACGGCGCCAAATATGAAGGCGAGCGGAGCCATGGCCCTCTCAAAGGAGTCATCCGCGTCGAACGAGATATAGGCTCCAAAGAACAGCCCGCCAACGCAGAGGACGATCCCAACAACACCAAGGCATATGGAGGTTATGCCGAGGGCTTTGCAGGGCGGAGCAGCAAATTCCGGCGCCGGCTGCATGTCGGCGTAGGGGTTTCCTGGCACGGTACCGGGGTAGGCAGGCACCGTGCCCAGATTACCCGGCACGCTGCCGGAGTAGTCGGGCATCCCCGAACCGACAGGATTGGGCATCGTCATCGTTGATCCTTCATAGGTTGACCGTCGCGCCCATTCGGGCGACCACGACAATCCTAAACGAGAGGGAGTCGGAACCTCCCATGGCGGTAACAGGCCCTCGATGACGAGGCCGACGAGGCTCGAGGCCTCCTCACGTCACGAGACTACCAACCACGCCCAGGCACCGATGACGTTGATGACGAAGACCAGGAGAAGCATGAGGACGATGGCATAGCCGAAACCGTATTCTCGCAGCACAGCGTCATGTTCGTTCGCGGCCGTGAGGCTGTTGTAAACGCCCAAGACGATCGTACCAGCGATTAAAAGCCAGCCGCCGACGCCGCACACCATGGAGAGGGTCCACGTGCTTCGCGTGCGCACGGGCCGCGAGGCAACGGACGCGCTGCCGGCGGACGCTGCCGCGCACGTACCGTCATCGGCAACGGTGGGCACCGAAGGGGTGCTCGGCGCGGGAATGTCGTTTGTGTCACGCGACGCGCTCACCCGAGGAGGGTGCGCAGCACCTGGGCGACCCCGGCCTCGTTGTTGGAGGGAGCAATGAAGCGCGCGGCCTCGACGACGTCTTGCGAGGCGTTGGCCATCGCGAAGGACAGGTCCCCCTCGCTCATCATGGACAGGTCGTTCCCGGCGTCGCCGAAGACGGCGGTCTGGGAACGATCAACGCCGAGGAAACGCTGCAGGTCGCGCACGGCACTGCCCTTATCGACGCCTCGAACCTGCAGGTCCGCCCAGTTCGCGCCGGAAATCGCGTACTGGTGAGTATCAGCAAAGTTGGCCAGGGTGGCCTCCGCGAGCGCCTCAACCGGGCCGAGGACGAAGACAGCGAGCTTGACGATCGCGTCGTCGATCTCGCCGGCCTCGATGGCGTCGATGATGGCGATCTGATCATCCACACGCTTGGTGCGGTGGTAGTAGGGCAGAACACCGTCGACGAAGCGGTCGGCGGTGCGCTCGACGTAGGCGAATTGCTTGCCACACATGACCAGGCCGCCGTCAATCCCATCCGGCCCCGAGGTGGCCTCACGGACGAGGCGGATGACCTCGCGCACCGTGGGGGTGTCCACCGGGTGGGAGGAGACCTCGACACCGTCGCGCATGACGATCCCACCGTTCTCCCCGATGACGGTCATGCCGGGGCGCCCGGGGAACATGTCGATGAGTGTCCACACCTGTCGCCCGGACGCGGGCGCGAAGGTGACGCCGCGCGCGTCCATCTGGTCGAGCAGCTCGTCCATGCCGGGCGGGAAGTTCTTATCGTCGTCCAGGAGGGTGCCATCCATGTCGACGGCGGCCAGGCGCAGGTCGGCGCCCGTGTAACGCGCAGGGTCAGTGGGGGTCATCATGGGTCCATTGTGCCCGACGGGAGGCACGGGTGCTCGCACCGGGGACGAGGCTGGGGCGACCTCACGCTGCCTCGTGCGGTACGTGCATGGTCACCCTGAGCGCTCCTAATCCTTGTCTTTGCCCTTCTCGAAGAGGCGCACGAAGAGGGCACAGAGGAACGCAAGCAGGCCGAACGGGGCGACGAAGAGCATCGCGGAGAGGAAGGCCAAGTTTATGGCGACTGCGGGCGGGTTACCGTCCGGATCAAAAAAGCTGGCGAGCCAGGCCAACGGCGGCAGCTACAACATACTTCCGGTGAGGACGAAACCCAGCATGACGCAGACGCGCACCACACTCGAACCCCGGCGCTGTTTCTCGCGGATCAACTCGCCCACGTTGTCCGCAGATCCATCGACTAGTTCGGCCCGCACCACCTCATCGGCGGCCTTTCTCTCACGGCTTTTCGTTGCCGTGACATCGACAGCCAGCGCCAGGAAGGTGACAAATAGGACGGGGGCAGCAAGCAGAAGAAAACCGACGAGGAACACAACATCTCCAGATGATGGAACCGAGGCCGTCACGACTCTCCGTTCCATTCGGGGGACGTCGAGATCATCTCAGCACCACCACCATAGCGTAGCGGCGGCGATGGCCAGCACGGCGACCATCAGGACCGCGACGCGCGGGAACGACAACCGTTAGCGTCCCCTTTTTCTCTCATCTTCCCGCTGGGAGGCCTTCGCAAAGAAGGCGTACAGGAACGCAAGGAGACTGAACGGAGCAACGAAGAACATGGCAAAGAGGCCCATCCAGCTTCCCATGCCATCCCACTGACCGCTAACGGCATCTATCAGTTCGGCTAACAGCGGCAGGTAGACCACACTTCCGAGGAGAACGAATCCCAGAATGACGCAGAAGCGCGCAATGTTCCCGTTGCGGCCCCTCGTTATCCGCTCATCAATGGCCAGAGCCGCCGATTGAATCAACAGAATGATACCGACTACCGGAAGGATGTAGAGCGGGACGAGAAAGCCCTCCCAGGGCATGAAGTCGCTATCAAATACCCTCTGTGCTGCATTCAGCCCAAGCCCAATCAACACGGGGAGAACAGTGAACGCCAGGCCGACCTTCGCGCACGTCGCAGCCCAGCTTTTCTTCTTCTGCGGCCGCGGTGCACCGCCTCGCTGCTCAGGATTCTGATTCTCGTCAGCCGAGGATCGGGCGCCGCCCTGCGCAGAGCTGCCCTCAGCGGCTGTCACGGCCTCGTTACCACTCATGTCAGATCCTTTCACTACCCACCGGGGTTGGCTCAGAACCACCACCATAGCGCAGCGGCAACGGAGGCCAGCATGGCGACCATCAGGGCCGCGACGCGCGGGAGGCGTTGGCCCCCTCGCCACAACGGGCAGCATGCCGGGTCAACCTCACGCTGCCGGGCTCAGCCACGCACAGGCTCCTAGTTGTTGCTACTGCTGATATAGGACAGCGTCTGCGCAAATCCAATGATGAAGGCGAGGCCGAGAAGAATAAGGCCTGGAGGGGTCAGATGGTAGAGGGCCCACACGAAGGCCCAACCCGACGAAACATCATCGGGACCACCCCGACCGACGGTTGCATCGACGTACGCCGAATAGAAGAACGGGCTGATCATCAGCAAAAGCCCAATAGCGCCAAGAATGAGCGGAATCTTGTAGTTTCCACTCTTCTTCGTCGAAGGGGACGCTCCGCTCTCACTCTCACTCATGTCTGATCCTTTCACTGCCCGACGCTGGGGTGATGACTACCATCCCCATAGGGTAACGACCGCGGCGAGCAGCACGGCAGCCACGAAGGCCCCGAGCCTCGTAGAGCGCCGCGCGCCCATGGACAGTGAGCATCGGGTCGAGGCGGATAGGGAGAAGATCTCCTCGTCGAGGTCGGCTCGCGCACGCACGCTCGGGCGCACGGCAGGCGGATACGAGGGCGGCGCGGGGCGCCGGCTACGCGCGGCTGGCCTGGTGACCTGCGCTCCTCGCGCGGCCCCACCGACCCCCTCTGCCTGCGAGTACTGGGAAGGCGAGCGGTACACGATGTCTCCATCGACTATTGCGGTGTGAATGGCGCAATCCTAGCACCCATGAGGCGTGCATCACATGCATTTGATTTTTTAGTTCCAAACAATTTGATCGGAGCCGCGAACCAGCAAACGACTTGCACCCCCTTGCAAAATGAGCCGCCCGTCACACTATGTGTTAGGCTGGCCATGTTCGCTCAAAGCATCGAACGACCCTACGTTGAGGAGAGAATCATGAGCCTGGAAGATCTGGCCAAGAAGGCTGAAGAAGGCTTCGAGAAGGTCGTTGACGCGGCCAAGGAGAAGGCTGAAGAAGCCAAGGACAAGCTCGCCGAGCTCGCTGGCGACGCCAAGGACAAGGCAGAAGACGCCAAGGACAAGGTCGAAGAGGCCGCCGAGGACGCCAAGGACAAGGCCGCCGAGGACGCCAAGGACAAGGCCGCCGAGGACGCCAAGGACAAGGCAGAGGAGATCGCCGAGGACGCCAAGGACAAGGCAGAGGACATCAAGGACAAGCTCGAGAAGTGAGCTACAAGAAGGGGGGGCGAACCAAGAGGTTTGCCCCCCTTCTCCATGCACTCGCGCGCCCGACGGTTTTACATTCCCCCGTAGCTCGGACCACACGACTGGCGACGAGCGCTCTACTCCCGTCCCTCGCGCACGCTCGACAGGATGCGGCGGCGCAGCGGAACGGTCGCCTCGGAGGCAACGACGATGAGCATGACGCCCACGATCGCTGAGGCGAACGCAATGAGGACACCCTTTCCGGCGCCCGCCGCGAGCATCGGCGACATGAACACCATGCCGAGCAGCATCGAGCCAACGATCATGACGAACGCGGGAATCGCGACCTCGAGGCGACGGCTGCGGTCCATGAAGCCGCGCGGCGACCCCATGTAGGACAGGGCACGCACCTGGTCGGCGGAGTCGAGGACGCGGATTGACTGGTTGACCGCGGTCGACACAGCGCCCAGCGCGAGGGTGATAGCGAAGGTGAGCAACATGCCTCTGTTGATGTCGCCGACGACGATGAGCGCGATCTCGTCGGTTCTATCCCCGCTCATCGAGATCGCATCACTCGCGGGATACATGATGCCCACGAGGAACCCGACGAGGGCCACCGCCCCGAAGGAGCGCCACACGGCGCGCGGGTCGTCGGCCATACGACGCCCGGCCACCATCATCTGAGGACTGCGCGAGGCCCGAGCCATGATGCGCCCCATGAGGCTGATCGACCAGACGCCCACCAGGTTGACGATGAGGAAGATCGCACCCATGAAGCCCAAGAACACGGCCATGCCGATAGCAGTTCCCAGGTTCATCGCGAGGGTGCCGACGCTCAGCCACACCACGAGGAGAACCAGGCCAAGGACGGGGCCGACCACGCTCACACGGACCGCCTGCGTGCGGCGCGCGACACCCAGGGGCGTAATCGCGACCTTGCGCATGGCCAGCCACGAGGATAGGGCGGCCAGGACGATCATGGCAAGTCCCTCAACGAGGAGGGCCACAACCCCCACCCACATCTCGCCGGCCCCCATCGGGCGGCCCTGGAAGGACAGCGCACCCCACACGGGCAGCGTCACGGCGTACAGGATCGAGCCGACGACGACACCAACAACCGCAAACACACAGGTTTCGAGGATGCAGGCGAGCTTCGTCTTGCCCGGCGCGAGGCCGACGAGGCGCAGGACAGCGAGGTCGCGCTCGCGCCGACTCATGCCCAGGCGCGCGGCCGCTGCCCCCATCGAAATGATGGGGACGATAAGCAGGGTGGCCGCGAAGTACGCAAGCATCACGTAGAACGAGGCCATCCCATCGAGGCTCGAGGGGTCGTCGGCCGTGGCGGACGCAGCAGCGACCGCAGCCCTCGCCCCAAAGGCCATGACACCACCCGTGACCGCAAGCAGGAACGCGTGCGGCAGGGCAAAAGCCGCGACCGTGAGGACGGACGTCGCCCGGTCACGCGACCGCAGGAGCGCCCCCGCGGCGGCGCGTACCGCGCTCATCGGGCCACCCCCTGGTTGGGGGTTCCACTGCCTCGTGCCTCGAGGGAGATGCGGCCATCGCGCACGTGGATCGTGTGCGGCAGGCGCGCGGCGACAGCGGGATCGTGGGTGACGAGGACAAGGGATGCCCCGGTGGAGGCACAGGCACTCGTCAGCAGGGACATGACCTCGCCGCCGGTGGCCTGGTCGAGGGCCCCCGTGGGCTCATCCGCGAAGATCACCGAGGGATCGGTGGCGAGCGCACGGCCGATCGCGACGCGCTGGGCCTGTCCTCCCGACAGCTGGCCGGGGCGGTAGGGGCCGGCGCCGTCGAGCCCGAGGTTCGCCAGGATCTCGCGCGCCCGGGAAATAGCCTGCGATTTGGGCGTGCCCGCCAGCATGAGGGGCATCGCGATGTTCTCTTCCGTGGGCAGCTCGGGCAGGAGCTGGCCATCCTGGAACACGAAGCCGAAGCGGCGCAGACGCAGGTTGGAGAGAATCCGCTCCGACATGGTCGTCATCTCTTCACCGTCCAGGGTGATCGACCCGGAGCTGGGGCGCAGCACGCCCGCCAGGCAGTGCAGGAGCGTCGTCTTACCGGAGCCCGAGGGGCCCATGATCGCCACCTGCGTGCCCTGCGGGAGGGCCAGGTCGACGCCCGCCAGGGCGTGGACGGGCGTGTGCCCGCGCATGTATGTCTTCGTCAGTGCTCGGGTCACCAGACCCGCCGTGTCGTGTGTCATGTTTGAACGATAGGCCCACAGCCCCGCGAGATTCTATGAGGGTCTGCCCTGGTCTCCCCCTGGCTCATCCCCGACATTGACGCCGCAGTTGCTACGTTTGACGCATGAACCGCGCCCTGGATCCCCTCGCCGCCCAGCTGCTGCTACGCGCCTATGCGCGGGCCACGAACATGCTTATCGCGGGGCGTTCCTTCGCGACGGACGACCCGACGCTGGCCGCCCTGCTGCGCTCGTTCGGCGCCCACGTGCACCCGATTGCCGAGCCCGAGGGAACCCCAGCCTCGCCCCCGGTCGTGTTCGCGCTCGAGGAGGATGCGGCCCCCACGCCCGGAGCGATCACGGTCCTGGCGCCCGGAGGCACGTTCCGCGCCGTCATTGCCCCCGACGGGCGCACCATCACGGGCCCCGGCGACGAGGGACGCATCGAGTGGGCGCGCGCCCACATGCCCGTCACCGAGGCGGCGGCACACGCCCTGGCTCCCCTGGTGGCGGGCCGAAGCGTGGGGCTCTCCCTCGTCCTGGAGCCAAAAACGGCGGCTCTGGCTCTCATGCTCTCCGAGGCCGGGGCGCGCGTGAGCGTCTTCGGCTGGGCATCCGAGACCCGCGAGGACGTCGCTGCCCACCTGCGCGACGCCGGCATCCCCGTCTTCGCGGACTCGCGCGCCTCCCGCGAGCGCGAGTGGGAGCTCGCACGCGAGTTTTTGGCCCAGCGCAGCCAATTCCTGCTGGATGACGGCTCCCACCTGATCCGCCTGGCGCACGATACCCAGCGCTGCCCGGGTGTCCTGGACGCGCTGGTCGGTGCTGCGGAGGAGACCACCTCGGGGCTGCGCCCCCTGCGTTCCTTCGATCTGCGCATTCCGGTCCTGGCCTCGAACGATGCGCGTTCGAAGACCCTGTTCGACAACGCCTACGGGACGGGCCAGTCGTGCTGGACGACGATCCTCGACCTGATCGACCCGTGCGGCGTCGGCGGGCCCGTGGCGGGGATGAGCGTCGTCGTCATCGGCTACGGCGACGTGGGCCGCGGCTGCGCGCGCTTCGGCGCGGCGATCGGCGCGCGCGTGACCGTCGTCGAGCTCGACCCCGTGCGCGCCCTGCAGGCGTCGATGGACGGGTTCGCCGTGGCCTCGCTGCAGGAGGCCGCTGCGAGCGCCGGCATGCTGATCTCCGCGACGGGCGAGCGGGCGACGATCCCGCTAAGCGCACTGGAGGCGGCGCCCGAGGGCGCGATCGTCACGGTCGCCGGCGGCGTCGACGGGGAGGTGTCCATCGACGAGGCTGTGGCCGCCTCCTGGGTCATGGCCGAGTCGGGCGATCCCCACGTGCAGACCCTGACCAGCCCCTCCGGCAAGACGCTACGCATCCTCGAGCGCGGGGAGGGCATCAACTACACGGCGGGCGAAGGAAACCCCATCGAAATTATGGACATGAGCTTCGGCGTGCAGCTGGCGTCCCTGCGCGAGCTCCTCACCCGCGAAGGCGAGCTGGCCCCCGGTCTGCACGACCTGCCGCGCGAGGCCGACGACGCGGTGGCCGCAGCAGCGCTCGGCGCCCTGTCCCTGTCATAGTCGCAGCTCACGTCCACCGGCGGGCCGGTGCGCCCGCCCCGCTTCTACACTGTTAGTCAGCGTCCCCCACTGAAAGGTCCCCCATGAGCGACGTGGTCGTCTGGTCCGCCGGCATGGTCATCCCGATCACCGCCCCCTCGATCCTCGACGGCGCTGTTGCCGTGCGCGACGGGCGCATCGAGCACGTGGGCGCGCGCGACTGGGTCGTCGAAACGCTCACGCAGCGCGGCCTTTCCTTCACCGAACGCCACTTTGACGGCGTGCTGCTCCCCGGCCTCGTCAATGCGCACACGCACCTGCAGTACACGGGCATGGCGTCCGTGGGCGCGGGGCAGTACCGCGGTTTCGACGATTGGGCGCGTGCCTTCGACGAGGTCTACGACGCGGGCGGCCTGGACTGGGGAGGCGACGCGGCCGCCGGCGCCCGGCTGCTCCTGGAAAGCGGCACAACCGCCGCCGCCGACGTGGTGACGGACGCGGCCGCGACCTCGGCCCTGCACGACGCCGGACTGCACGGCGTCACCTACTGGGAGGTCATGAGCTGGTCGAACGAGGAGTGGCGAGCCCGAGGAGAACGCGAGGTCTCCGCATCCCTCGACGCCATGCCGACCCCTCCGGCCGTGGGCATCTCCCCGCACGCCCCCTACTCCCTTGACGCCGAGCCGCTGCTGGATCTGCCGGACATGGCCAGGCGTCGCGGCATGCGCATCCACATCCACCTGGGCGAGTCTCACTCCGAGGCCGAATGGTCCGAAACGCGCACGACCGCCCTGGCGGACCTGTGGAAGAGCGAGCACTCCTCGTCATTCACGGCGATGCGCTCGCGCGGGGGTGGCTTCTCGTCGACGCAGTTCGTCGACCAGCTGGGCGTCCTCGGACCCGACTGCCACGTCGCCCACGGCGTGTACATGCGGGCCGACGACCGCCGGCGACTGCGCGCCCGCCAGACGGCCGTGGCGCTGTGCCCGCGCTCGAACCGGGTGATCGGCTTGGACGCGCCGCCCGTCGGCGCCTACCTCACCGAGGGCAACATGATCGCGGTGGGCACGGACTCCCTGTCCTCCTCCCCGTCCCTCGACCTGCTCGAGGACGTCGCCCTCCTCTTCGACCTGGCGCAAGCGCAGGGCTACGAGGATCAGGACCTGGCGCGCCGCCTCCTGCAGGCCGCAACCCTGGGCGGTGCCACCGCGATGGGCCTGGCGACCGGACCTGATCGCCTCGGTCAGCTCCAGTCGGGCGCGGTCGCCGACATGTGCGTCATCGACGTGCCCGTCACCTCGATCGTGGAGACCATCGATACCGTTGCCCGCCACGGTGCCGGTCGCGTCGTCGAGACCGTCGTGTCCGGGCGCGTGCGCTACTCGGCCTCGCGCTAACCCTGTCGTTTCCCTTTCGCTCGCCTCCCTTTCCCTTCGTTTGGAGCTTCGCATGACCGACGTGTCCCCGCTGATTGATGCCATGGGCCTCGCGCCCCACCCCGAGGGCGGCCACTACCGCCGCACGTGGACCGCGCCCGCGCAGGTGGACACGCCGCGCGGGAGCCGTCACAGCGCCTCCGCAATCATCTTCCTCCTCGACCGCGACGAGGAGGCCCGCTGGCACCTCGTTCACTCCGACGAACTGTGGATCTGGTCGGGGCCCGGCGCCCTCGAGGTGCACCTGGGAGGCAGCGGGGACGCCCCCGAGGCCGACCCGCGCATCGTGACGTTGGGTTCTCCGGCCGGAACGCAGGCCTCCGATGCGAGCAACCCCGTGCAGATCCTCGTGCCCGCCGGCACCTGGCAGCGCACCTTCGCCCGCAGCGACTACGCGCTGGCCACCTGCGTCGTCTCCCCCGAGTTCACCTTCGACGACTGGAAGCTCGCCGAGGGGGCCTAAGCCCGACGGCACACTGTCCCACGCCTTGAACGCACAGGGAACGAACGCGCCGCGGAACGCCTTGAACGCGCGAGCACCACGGTTCGAGCATAGGGTGAGACCATCCGCGCGACCAATACGAGCAGCTCGTTCCAAGGAGGAAACATGGGTCTGGAAGATCTGAAGAAGCAGGCTGAAGAGGGTCTCGAGAAGGCCAAGGAAACCTTCGGCGAAGAAAACGTCGAGAAGGCCGTCGAGGCTGCCAAGGACAAGGCGACCGAGGTCGTCTCCGATCTGAAGGACAAGCTCCAGAAGTGATCTGACGGGAGGGCCGGGCCGGCGTGGCCCGGCCCTTTCGCATGCCCACACACCACTGTGTCCCATCCCCCAACCCCACGAAAACCCAACGATTCCAACATTTCCCCAGCCCATGCCTCGTTCCATTGTTTCGTGCAGCGAAACGACGCCAGCGCATTGTGCGGCGCGCCTATACGCTCATCAAGTCAGACCCGCCCACAAGGCGGAATCCCCCACGTCACCGGGAGGCCCCATGCGCCGCTCTGTCCGTTCCCTCGCTGCCGTCGCCGCCATCGCGGCCCTCGGCCTGGCCGCCTGCACGGGAGGCACGAGCTCCTCTTCTTCCGCCGACGCCGAGCAGACCTACGGCCCCGGCGCGCTGCCGACCGTGACGGAAGGCAAGCTCACCGTCGCCACCTCCGATCCCGCCTACTCACCGTGGATCCTGGACAACGACCCAGCCTCGGGCGAAGGCTACGAGTCGGCCGTCATCTACGCCCTGGCCGAGGAACTCGGCTACACCGCCGACAACGTCCAGTGGGTGCGCGCCACCTTCGACGCGTCGATCACCCCCGGCGCCAAGGACTGGGACCTGAACATCCAGCAGTTCTCCATCACCGACGAGCGTAAGAACGCCGTAGACTTCACATCCCCGTACTACACGACCACATCGGCGATCATCACCAAGGCCGGCACCCCGGCCGCCGACGCGAAGTCCATCGCTGACCTCAAGGACGTCCTGATCGGCGTCCAGGCCGGCACGACATCGCAGCAGTTCGCCTCCGATCACCTGGAGTCCGGCCTCAGCCAGAAGCTGCAGATGTTCAACTCCTCCGACGACACGGTCCTGGCCCTGCAGACGGGCCGCGTGGACGCAATCGTCGTCGACCTGCCAACCGCGTTCTACATGGTCTCCGCGCAGATCGATGACGGCGTCATCATCGGCCAGTTCGACGACACGACGGGCGGCGAAGAATACGGAATCGTCCTGCCCAAGGGCTCCAAGCTCACCCCCACGGTCTCCGCCGCGGTCGACCGCCTGGCCGAGTCCGGCAAGCTTGCCGAACTGCAGGAAAAGTGGCTGAACGAGGCACAGAACGTGCCCACCCTCAAGTGAGGCCCCACACTCATGAGTGACTACTCAAGTAACGCGGCGGCCACGCTCACCGTTTCGGCGGTGGAGCGTGGCCGCCGCGCTTATCGGCGCAAGCAGACGGTCCGGTCGATTCTCATCTCCCTGGCTTCCACGATCGTGGTCGCGGGAGTCCTCATCGCCGTGGTCGTCCACTCCGACGGGTGGGAGGCCACCCGCAACACCTTCTTCAACGGCAAGTACTTCGTCGAAGCCTTCCCCCAGGTCCTGGCCGGCCTGTGGCTCAACATCCGGATTCTGCTGATCTCGGTGCTGGGCGTCGCCGTCTTCGCAACCCTGCTGGCGGCCGCGCGCACGCTGGCCGGTCCCGTGTTCTTCCCGATCCGCTTCCTGGCGGCCGCGTACACGGACATTTTCCGAGGCGTCCCCTTCCTGGTCGTCCTCTACCTGATCGGCTTCGGTATCCCGGCGCTCAACCCGACGATGCGCATCCCGACCGCGTTCCTGGGCACGGTCGCGCTGATCCTCACGTACTCCTCGTACGTCGCCGAGGTGCTGCGCGCAGGCCTGGACTCCGTGCACCCCTCCCAGCGTTACGCAGCGCGCTCGCTGGGTCTGTCTCACGGGCAGACGCTGCGCATGATCATCGTTCCGCAGGCGATCCGCAAGGTAACCCCCGCCCTGATGAACGACTTCATTTCCATGCAGAAGGACGTTGGCCTGATCTCGGTCCTGGGTGCGGTCGACGCGATCCGTTCGGCACAGATGGTCCAGGCTAAGACCTACAACATGACGTCCTACGTCGTCGCCGGCCTGCTGTTCATCATCTTGTCGTTCCCCTTCATTCGCCTGTCGGACTGGTACACGGCCCGACTGCGTAAGCGCGAGCAGATGGGAGGCACCGTCTGATGTCGGTTCCCACGATGAACGAGGCATGCCCCACCTCGGACAACAACACCCCGGTCCTGAGCGCCGTCGGCGTCGTCAAGCGCTTCAGCGATAACGTCGTCCTGCGCGGCCTGGACCTGGACGTCGCAGCGCACGAGGTCGTGGTCCTCCTGGGCGCGTCGGGCTCGGGTAAGTCGACGCTGCTGCGCTGCGCGAACCTGCTGGAGCGGGTCGACGACGGCCAGATCTTCTTGGCCGGCGAGGACATCACAGACCCGCACGCGAACGCGGATCAGATCCGCGCGCGCATTGGCGTCGTGTTCCAGCACTACAACCTGTTTCCACACATGTCGGTGCTGGACAACGTGACCCTGGCCGCCCGCAAGGTGCACGGCTGGGAGAAGGAACGCGCACACGAACGCGGCATGGAGCTGTTGGACCGCATCGGCTTGAAGGACAAGGCGAAGGAGTACCCGGATCGCCTCTCGGGTGGCCAGCAGCAGCGCGTCGCCATCGCACGCGCGCTCGCCACGAACCCGGAGCTGCTCCTGCTGGACGAGATCACGGCGGCGCTGGACCCGGTGCTCGTCGGCGAGGTCCTGGACCTCGTGCGCGAGATCAAGGAGCAGGGCTCGACCATCCTCATGGCGACGCACGAGATCAGCTTCGCCCGCCAGGCGGCAGACCGCGTCGTGTTCCTGCGGAACGGACAGATCGTCGAGCAGGGCCCGCCCGAGCAGGTCATCGACAACCCGCGCGAGCAGGAAACCCGGGACTTCCTGGCGCGCATCCTGCACTAACGACCGGGCGGGGTACCGACACACCACTGGTACCCCGCTTCCGGTCTCCCGCACGAGGCAACGCACAGGGCCCAGGATCCGCAGATCCTGGGCCCGAAGCGTTGTCAGTATGGAATCAGTTGGCGCCCTCGGTGATGGTCACCTTGAAGTCGGTCGTGATGCCGTCCGGATCGGTCAGGCTCACGGTAACCGGGTCGTCGTCCTCGCCCAGCGCACGCAGCGGGTGCAGGGTGACGATGTTCTTCTCGGACTTGCCGACCTCGAGGGCCGTGGGGTCAGAGACCTCGATCTTCCACTTGGTGGCCTTGTCGGAGTCGGCCAGCTTGATCTTCAGGTCGCGCTTCTCGGGGACCTTGATGCCGTGCTCGTCGATCTGAGCGATGGGACGCTCGACCGTCTTGACGTCCTTCGGGGTCACGTAGGAGTGAGCGGAATCGGAATCGGTGGCGCAGCCAGTCAGGGCGGTCACGCCCAGGCCGAGGGCCAGCACTGCAGTGAGGATGGAACGCTTGTTCATAAACACAATACTAAGCATCCATCCGCACAGATATGCATCACAAGGGCCGTTTTGGGACGATGTCACAGCATCTCGCGTCACATGGACCAGACCAGCGCCCCCGATTCCACGTCCGCCCAGTACGAGCTGACAAACTCCGCCCACTGCTGCGGGAACTGCAGCTGCGGGCTATGCGTGCCCCCTCGGATGATGCTCTCGCGGGCCCCCAGGTCTGCGGCCTCCTCGGCGTACCACGAGGGCGGCCAGATCTCGTCCTGGTCCCCGTACAGCACGTGCACGGGCACGCCCGTGGCCGCGAGCGCCGGGGTGTCGGGGCGCAGCTGGGAGAGGATGCGGGCGATGCCCACCAGGTTTTCCGAGGCCGTGTCCAGCGCTCGGATACGTTGAAACTCCGCCCATCCGACGCCGGGTTCGTCGAACTTCATGTCCGGGAAGTAGGTGCGCAGCACCTGCTGGCGCGCGCCGGGGCCCGTGGGCAGGGGGTCAAGGATCGGCAGGGTGTTCATCCAGTCGTACACGGCCCGACCCGAACAGAACAGGGTCACGGAGGCAAAGAGGTCGGGGCGCTTGACGACGGCCGCGCGCGCGACGATGCCACCGAAGGAGTGGCCCACGAGGTGCACGCGACCCGTAGTCCCGGCCCAGGCCTCGGCGACGGCGATGAGGTCACCGACAAAGTCGCTCATCCCGTACGCGCCCAGGCCCGAAGGCGCGGCGGACCCGCCCTGGCCTCGGTGCGAGTAGGCCAGGACATCCCAGCCAGCCTCCCCGAGGAACGGCAGGACGGTCGAGTAGTCCTCTTTGGATCCCGTGTAGCCGGGGACGAGGAGCGCGCGGCTCTCCCCCGTGCCACCCGGGGCCGAGACGGCAGAGATCGCAGGTGTGCCGTCGACGAGGACCGGGGCGCTCGGGCCGGTCAGCAGGCCACTGAGCTCACCGGCCGGGGAGGGAACAGCGACGGGGGTGACGTTTGGTGCCAACGCAAAAGGTCCAAAGGGCTCAATTCGTTTCACGCTCCCAATCGTAGAGTGAACGCATGACAAACGAAACGATTGCGAGCCAGCTCGCCCACCGCACGATCCGCGCCTACAAGGACCAGCCCCTCACCGAGGCAGAGGTCACCACGCTGATGGACGTGGCGCGCCATACCGCAACCTCTTCCTTCCTCCAGGCGTGCACGATCCTGCACATCACTGACGCACAGGTGCGCGAGACGGTCAGCACCGCCTCCGGCCAGCCCTACGT
>ERZ772921.930-NODE-930-length-17626-cov-4.153321_pt1 | contig 17626 bp, 13 predicted proteins | sample MGYA00512117_ERZ772921 | MGnify/ENA primary metagenome ERZ772921 (study PRJEB29015, sample SAMEA2737944) | human oral metagenome | biome: human oral; feature: human-associated habitat; material: dental | place: China | collected 2150 ... | reverse complement strand
GGCCACCGGCGCAAGGCAGTTGGTGGTGCAGGAAGCATTGGAAATCACGGTCATGTCGTCGGTAATCACATCATCGTTCACACCGTAAACAACGGTGGCATCGACGTCTGCTTCGCCGGGAGCGGAAATCAGCACTTTTTTCGCACCGCTTTCCAAATGCACGTTGGCTTTGGATTTGCTGGTAAACGCGCCTGTACATTCCATCACCAAATCGACCCCCAAATCCTTCCACGGCAGCTCGGCCGGGTTACGGGTGGAGAAAAACGGAATTTTGTTGCCGTTGATGATGAGGTGGGTTGCGTCGTGGGAAACGTCTGCGTTAAAGCGGCCGTGTACGGTGTCGAACTTGGTCAGGTGCGCGTTGGTTTCGAGGCTTCCGCTGGCATTGACGGCCACGATTTTCAGTTGGTCTTGAAGATTGTAATCATAGATGGCGCGCAACACTTGGCGGCCGATGCGTCCGTAGCCGTTGATGGCAACTTTGATGCACATGGGAGAATCCTTGTTTATAGGGTTTGTGAAAAAGAAACGGCACGGATTATAGCAAATTGTAGTTTGATGTAGTTGAGATTTTGAAGGTAAAAAAATGCCGCCTATCGGAATAGGCGGCTAAACACATTACGGGGAAAACGTCTTACTCACTTACTTGCTAGAAAAGCAAATATCTATCAGACGGGCGAATAGTAGACAATGTGAGGAAGCAATGCCGAAAAATAAAATAAACGGCAATATTTTAGAATAAGCGGTATTTTTTAGTTTTATTTTGTAGTGCCCGGCTTTTAAACAGCCTTCCTGCCCTGCGTAATCCGTTCCAATCCGGCCAAATCGGTTTGGGTTTCGATTTCCGTCCAACCTTCGGCCTCGAGTATCTGCCGTACGGCCGCCCCCTGATTCCAGCCGTGCTCCATAATCAGGCGGCCTCCGGGTTTCAGGTATTCCGCACCGTGTGCCGCCAGTTCGCGGATGCAGCTTAGGCCGTCTGAAAAATCGGTGAGCGCGTTTGCAGGCTCGAAGCGCAAGTCGCCTTGTTGCAAATGGCCGTCGTCCGCTTCGATGTAGGGCGGATTGGAAACCAGCAGGTCGAAACTGTGTTTTTCAGACGGCCTGTCGATGTCGAACCACGAACCGCAGGCAAAAGATACGTCGGCTCCGTTGTCTGCCGCGTTTTGCCGTGCCACCGCCAGCGCGGCCGGGCTGATGTCGCTGGCGAATACGGAGGCATCCGGGCGTTCGCAGGCCAGTGTTACGGCCACTGCGCCGCTGCCTGTACCCAAATCCCATACGCGCCCTTGCGGCGGCAGGTGTTGCAGTGCCGCTTCCACCAAATGCTCGGTTTCGGGGCGGGGAATCAGGGTGGCGGGCGTGGTGCGGAAACGGCGGCCGTAAAACTCGCGCCAGCCGAGGATGTAGGCCATGGGTTCGCCGTTCAGACGGCGTTGCTGCATGGCCTGCAAATCGGCGGTTTGCCCTTCGCCCAGCATTTCGCCGTCGCGAGTAATCAGTTGAGCCCGCGTCCAACCGGTAACGGCCTGCAGGAGCATGCGGGCTTCGGTTTTGGGCAGCGGGGTGTTTTGCAGGAAGGTTTTGGGCTGCACGGCGCAATCTTTCGACGGGACGTTTTCAGACGGCCTTTCATAGTAAATCCGACCAAGAACTCTTCATACCGTTATTCCCGTACAGGCGTGCATGGCAATGGTTGGATATTTCTGATTGGAATTCACTATGTCTGTTTACGGCGGTTATCGGGAAGTTTGGACAAGAGGCCGTCCGAACAGGTATCGGAATGCTATTTTTTCTGATTTTCCAAAACCAGCATTAATTCGTTTTGTGCGGCTCGGTCATTCGGGTTCAGCTTTAACGCCCGGCGGTAGTACTGTTCGGCTGCCGACCATTGTTTGCGCTCGATTGCCGCATAGCCCAACCCGCGCAAGGCCAAACCTTGAAAATACGTTGATTGCGCCTTGTCGGGCAATGCTTCGCCCGCTTCAAGCAGGCGGGTAAATATTTTCTCGCCGGTAGCAAAATCTTTTTGTGCATTGGCTACTTGGCCGCGCTCGCTCAAAAATTGGGGTTCGTAGGGCGCGATTTTTAAGATCGCATCCAAATCTTTTGCCGCCGCGTCGTAGTTTTGTTGTTCGACATAAACGAAAGCGCGCACATAACGCGGCATCAGCCATTCGACAGGCAAAATTTCAATGGTTTGGCGATTCTTTTTTGCTTCGCCCGACAACAAAAGCGCATGGGCAGGATGATTGGCCGCCCGTGCGTTTTTGTGTTTTTGCAATTCGGCCTCGGCTTGTTTGATGAGTTTGTCCAATATCGGCATGGCTCTTTCACTTTGGTGTTGTTGCACCAAGACGGCAGCCTGTTCAAGATCGTCGCGCATTTTTTCCAGCAATGCATTCTGCTTTTGTGCCGACGGGGCGTTTTGTTGTGTGCCCAAGGGCGGAGGGGTGATGCGGACGATTTCGGATTTGGGTTCTGCCCAAGCGGCTTGTGCCAGCAGCAGGAGGGGCAGGATGGATGCGATGATTTGCTTTTGCATGGATTTCTCTCTTTTGATGGGCTGTTGTGTTGGTCTTTAATATCCCTGTTGCTGCCGGTTTCGGCGTATTTCGCGATCAAACGATGTGTGTTCCTGCGGTTGGACTGTGTGGTCTTTGATGCCGCGCAGGTGTTTTTCTCTTTGTTGGCGCACCTGCCATTCTGTTTCTTTTTGCTGTTCGGCACTCATGGCGCAGGCGGTAAGGAATACAGCGGACAGGGCGGTCAGGATGATTTTGTTCATGTTTGCTCCTTGCTTAAAAGGGTTTCGGCGTTTTCAGACGGCCTCTTGCCAGTTTGCTATCCGTTCGCGGATTTTCTCCGCGCTCAGGCCGAGTTTGTCCAGCAGCAGGGCGGGGTCGCCGTGGTCGGTTACGGTGTCGGGAATGCCGATGGGCAATACGGGTTTGACGACGCCGTGTTGCGCCAAGCATTCCAATACCGCGCCGCCCGCGCCGCCGCATATGCTGTTTTCTTCGATGCAGACGATGCGGCCGTGCGTTTGCGCGAGTTCGAGTATCAGGGTTTCGTCCAGCGGTTTGACAAAGCGCATGTCGGCCACGGTAGCGTTCAGGCTTTCGGCTGCCTGCATGGCGGGTTGCACCATGCTGCCGAAAGCCAAGATGGCGGTTTCCTGCCCTTGACGGCGGATGACGCCTTTGCCGACGGGAACGGTTTCCAGGCCGTCTGAAACGGTCGCGCCGCAGCCCGTGCCGCGCGGGTAACGCACGGCAGTCGGTTGGTCGAGCTGGTAACAGGTGGACAGCAGCAGGCGGCATTCGTTTTCGTCGCTGGGTGCGGCGATGACCATATTGGGCACGCAGCGCAGGAAGCTCAAATCATATGCGCCCGCATGGGTGGGGCCGTCCGCGCCGACAATGCCCGCACGGTCGATGGCAAACAGGACGGGCAGGTTTTGCAGGGCGACATCGTGGATGAGCTGGTCGTAGGCGCGCTGCAGGAAGGTGGAGTAGATGGCGACGACGGGTTTGATGCCTTCGCAGGCCAGTCCGGCGGCAAAGGTTACGGCGTGTTGTTCGGCGATGCCGACATCGAAGTAGCGGTCGGGGAAGCGTTGGGCGAATTCCACCAGCCCGCTGCCTTCGCGCATGGCGGGGGTGATGGCGGCCAGCCTGTGGTCGGCTTCGGCCTGGTCGCACAGCCATTGGCCGAAGATTTGGGTATAGGTGGGACGGGACGGGATGGGGGTTTCAGACGGCCTGTCGTTTTGGGCGGGGGCTTTGCCGATGGCGTGGTATTTGACGGGGTCGTTTTCCGCCAGTTTGTAGCCCTGTCCTTTTTTGGTGATGACGTGCAGCAGCTTGGGGCCGGGTTTGCGGCGCAGTTCGTTCAGCGTGTCGACCAGTTGGACGACGTTGTGGCCGTCGGCGGGGCCGGTGTAGGCGAAGCCGAAATTTTCAAACAGCGACAGGGATTGTTTGATGTGGTTGCCCTCGTTAGCCAGCGTTTTGATTTTGTGTTCGACCTTTTGCGCGATTTCGAGCGCGCCGGGCAGTTTGTCCAATACTTTTTCCGACTGCGCCTTGATGGTGCTGAGCAGGCCGTGCATATCGCGCATCACGTTGCGGGCGAGATATTTGGGCAACGCACCGACATTGGGCGAAATGGACATTTCGTTGTCGTTCAAAATCACCAGCAAATCCACGTCCTGCATATCGCCCGCGCAGTTTAAGGCTTCAAAGGCCTGACCCGCCGTCATCGCGCCGTCGCCGATAACGGCCACGCTGCGGTTGGCACGTCCCGCCAGTTTGTCGGCCACGGCCATGCCCAAAGCCGCGCCGATGGATGTGGACGAATGCCCCACGCCGAAATCGTCGTATTCCGACTCGCCGCGTTTGGGGAAGCCGGCCAATCCGCCGTATTGGCGCATGGTGTCCATGCGGTTTTTACGGCCGGTCAGGATTTTGTGCGGATAGCTTTGATGGCCGACATCCCACACCAGATGGTCTTCCGGCGTGTTGTAGACATAATGCAGGGCGACGGTGAGTTCGACCGCGCCCAAGTTGCTGGCGAAATGGCCGCCGGTGGCCGATACCGATTTGAGCAGGAAGGCGCGCAGCTCGGCACACAGTTGCGGCAGTTCGGCCTTATCCAGCAGGCGCAGGTCTCGCGGCAGGTTGACGGTATCTAGCAAGGGGGATTGGCTCATGGTTTGTCTTTTCTTTGGTGGAGGCCGTCTGAAAGTGGGCTTCAGACGGCCTGATTGGCAGTGCGGGCGGATTATAGCAAGAGACGGCGCATATTGTGGCAGTTATCACCGCGCCCAATCGTGATGCACCATAAAAGAAGGATAGCGAAATGAAAGCCTTGCAGCCGGAAGGCATACGGATAAGGCCGTCTGAAACCGCCGTCGTCCGCATCGGCAAACCAAGGCGGTGCGGAAACGCCGCTCCAAGCTGCCGAACCGCTTCAAACAGTGGAAAACACAAAACTTCGGCATCCAAACACAGGCCGTTCGGCCGCAACTTTGAACAGGCAACAGAAAAAACGGTAGTTTGGCACAAGGGAAACACCGTTTTTTTCACCGGCCGCTGCCGTGCAGAACTTCCACAGAAACAAACAAAAGGCCGTCTGAAAATATCTTTCAGACGGCCTTTTCCAACATAAAAGGAAACCAAAGGAAGTATCGTACACAGGCAACTGGTTCGAAAGGATAAGGGGGAAAAAACCGCGCCACCTCCTCCGGTACGAGCCTGCCTTTGGCCTACAAAATCATTAAACGGCGAACTTGATTCCTTTTACGATTCGGAAATCTTTCACCTCGCCGTTCACAAAAACGAGCCGCATGGTTTGGTGCTGCATCCATTCGATTGTGCCGCTGCTGCGGGCATCGCTGATGGAACCGTCGGCCTTAATGGTGAAACTCATGGCAACTTTGCCGTCGGCGCGGCCTGCGTCTTGGAAGAAGCGCACTTCGGCAGCAGCCGTTTGAGCGGCAAAGAGGCCGGCAACCAACAAAGTGGCGGACAAAATATTTTTATGTTCATAACATTTTCCCGCCTACTTAATGAGTTAAGTTTGTTAGAGTCGGCGGAAACTGTCGTACCGCGCTGTTTCGATGGGCGCATTATGTCGATGCCGGATATTTTTGGCAAACACAAATTTGTCAAAAAATTTTTACAAACAGGCAATTTTTCAGACGAACGGCACATTTCGCCTTCTTCCAAATCGGAAATTTAGGCCGAAACTGCCATTTTACGGCACCATTTAAACGATGACCGATTTCAACAGAAAGAAAATTTTATTTTTAAAACATAAGCTTCACAAAATTCCAATTTCATCCGCCACAAAAACGCTGCACCGAAATCGCCTTAACCAACATTTACAGACAAACGGCTAAAAATTCGGATATTCGGTATTATCTGGCAGCTATGCCAGAAAATTTATGTTGCTTTATAGCAACAAAACATAGATGTTTGGTCTTTATTTTTGATAAGCGGTACAAATTTATAGAGCGAATGTTGCCAACCGAATAACAAACACCGCCGCATTCGGAATGATGCCGCCATATAGAAAGGCCGTCCGAAAACACTATCGGGTTTTCAGACGGCCTTTTTTGCCATTCAACCTATCCGTTTGAACGGCGGCAGATTGGCAAGCAGCTGTTTGCCGTAGCGTTGGGTTTGGATACGGTTGTCGAGGATGGTCACGCGGCCGTAGTCGTTTTCGGTGCGGATAAGGCGGCCGACGGCTTGGATGAGCTTGATGCCCGCTTCGGGCACGGTTACTTCGATAAAGGGATTGCCGCCGCGCTTTTCTATCCAGCGGTTTTGCGTTTTTTCAATCGGATTGTCGGGCATGGAAAACGGTAGTTTGACGATAATCACGTGCACGCAGGCCTCGCCCGGCAGGTCGAGCCCTTCGGCAAAGCTGTCAAGGCCGAAGATAATGCTGGCGCGCCCTTCGGCCAAAGCCTTCGCGTGTTTTTCCAGCAGGGCGGACTTCGGGATTTCGCCCTGTATCAGCAGCAGCGGCAGATATTCTTCGGGCAGCCGCATGGCGACTTCGTTCATCTGTTTGCGCGAAGTGAACAACACCAGCGTGCCGACGGCTTCGTCGGCGGCAATCAGTTTCGGCAGCCATTCGGCCACGGCTTCGGTGTGCGCTTCGGGCTGCTTCGGGCTGGCGGTCAGCGGCGGGATGTAAAGTTCGCCCTGTTTGGCGAAATCAAACGGGCTTTCCAACGCCAACGTGGTGGTGTCGGGCAGCCAAACCAGGCCGGACTGGCGCAGCAGGAGGTCGAAATTGCCGAGCGCGCGCAGGGTGGCGGAGGTCAGCACCGCGCCCGCCGCCCGCCGCCACAGGCCGCCGGCCAGTTGTGCGGCGCCAGAAATCGGGCTGGCATTGAAAACGTAGTCGTTTTTGTCGCCCACGCGCCGCTCTATCCATTTGGCCAGCGGGGCTTCGTCTTCCGGCGGGGCGGTGTCGAACAAATCCCATACGGCCGAAATCTGTTCGGCGCGGGCGACAAAAATGCCGAATTCGGTGGTTACCCGGTCGATAAGCGGGCCGTCGCTGTCTTTTTCCCGGCGGGCGGCCGACAGGGCGTCGTTGAGGCGGTATATCTGCTTCAACAGGGCGCGGGCGGAGGCGGCGGTGTTGGCGGTCAGGAGGGCGAGGTCTTCCGGCGTTTTGCCGTCTTCCCACAACCAAACGGGGTCGTTGCCGCCGTCGGACAAATCCAGCGCGGGTTCGCTGCCGAGGTGGAACTGCCATTCCGACAGGCTTTCCAGCAGCAAGGCGGCGGCTTCGTCGGCGAGGTTTCCGGCTTCGGTTTTGTCGGTCAGGCCGACGATTCTGTTGATGACGGGCGGCAGTTTTTCCAACGTCCACATGGCTTGGTTGAGCGAGTGCTCGGCAGCAAAGCGGCTGACGGCCTTTTTCGGCAGGTGGTGCGCCTCGTCTATGCAGTAAAAGCTGTTTTCCGGCGCGGGCAGGATGACGCCGCCGCCCATGCCGATGTCGGCCAGCAGCAGGTCGTGGTTTGCCACGACGACATCCACGGTGTCCAAAGTATCGCGTGCGAGGTAAAACGGGCATTCGGCGCGGTTGGGACAGGCGTTTTTCAAACAGCCGTGGCGGTCGTTGGTCACTTGTTGCCACAAGGGGTCGGGGATGCTTTCGGGCCAGGTGTCGCGGTCACCGTTGAAGCGGCGGGCGGCAAATTCGTCGGCCATGCGGCGCAGGGTGTCCAAGTCGGACGCGCTCGGTTTGCTGTCCCACAACACGCTCGGCGGGCTGTCGAATCCGGCCAGCGAACCTTGGGCGTGGGTTTGCGTGAGTTGGTAGAGTTTGTAGGGGCAAAGATAACGGCCACGCCCTTTAGCCAGCGCGAAAGTCAGCTCCAAACCGCTTTTTTCCACCAGAAACGGCAGGTCGCGGTTTACCAGCTGCTCTTGCAGGGCGACGGTGGCACTGGAAACAATCAGCCGTTTGTCGCGCGTTTGCGCCATGATGCCGCCCGCCAGCAGATAGGAAAGCGATTTGCCCACACCGGTCGGCCCTTCGATGACGGCGATGCTCTCGCCCTCGCGCTTGGGCGGTTCTTCGCCTTCGATGCGGGGTTTGCTGCGGGAAAAGGCGTTGGCCACCGCCGCAATCATCTCGCGCTGGGCGGCGCGGGGGCAGAATTGCGGCAGGTTTTCGGAAATGGCGCGGTAGTGGTCGCGGATGGCGTTTTTTTCTAAATCGGTCAGCATGTCGGGATAAGGGGCCGTCTGAAAAGGGTTTGGCGGCATGAGTGGGAATCGCGCCTGTTAGGGTGCGGGGGCGGCGGTATTTTACCACCGGCGGGGCGGAGGCCGTCTGAAAGGCGGAACGGGTTTTCAGACGGCCTGCCGTTTGTTTTTATCAGGACGGGTGTGCCATATATATTGAAGGCGAGATGAATGGGGGCTGCTCTTGATTGTGGAATGGCCTGTGCCGCTTTTTTCAGACGGCCTCAATGTGCGGGTTCAGTTCAAACGGCTTTGCCCGGCCATTTCCCGCTCCCATTCGAGGCGGTAGTTCATCAGCTCGTCATAGCCGTCTATCATGTCGCCGCACTGCATTTGCGCGGCGGCATCGAGCAGGTCGGCCAGCACTTCGACGGGTTCGATTTCGAGGCCGTAGAGTTCGGAATCGAAATCCACGCCGAGCAATACGGCGTCCTGATCCATGCTCACCAGCCATTCGTGCATGAAGAAATCCAGCGGCAGGGCTTCGAGTTGGTAGTCCGCCCATTCTTCGACCTTGCAGGCTTCGGCTTGGGCGCGGTCGTGCCAGACGCAGAATACGGGCACGGGTTCGCCGTCGTCTTCTTCATATTCGGTGGACGGGCATTCAGCGATGTCGCCTTCGTCCGACACCAGCGTGTAGAGCGTTTGGCTGCCGATGATGCTGCGGATAAAGCGGTTGTATTCTTCGTCTTCGGGCTGGGGGAACATGATGTGCTTCCGGTAAGGGTTGTAACGTGGCAAAGCGGTTTTTCAGACGACCTTCCTAGCGGATTGAGGCCGTCTGAAAGGGTGCTGCGGATTATTCTTCCGCGTTTTCGGAATCTTCGGCATCGTGGTTTTCAGACGGCATCAAACCTTCCGCCCCTTCCATCACGGCTTTCAATTCCTGATACAGGGCGCGGAAGTTTTTCGGCGGTTTGCTCTGTTCTTTCTCTTTGCGCGTGTTGCGGATCAGGGTATGGATGGCGGAAATGTCGGCCTGCGGATGGGCGGCGGCAAACCCGGTCAGCGCGGCATCGTCGGCAATCAGCCGTTCGCGCATCTGCTCGACGCGCTGCAAAAAGGCGTTGTGCGCGCGGTTTTCGCCTTTGAGTTTGGCCAGGAAGGCGCGTATCGGCGCGGGGTCGGTTTCGCGCATCAGGCGGCCGATGTATTGGTTTTGCCGTTTCAGCGCGCCGTTGGAAGTGATTTTCTTATAATCGCGCACGGCCTGCATCAAGTCTTCGGGCAGACCGATTTTTTTCAGCGTTTCGTCCGACAGGCGGGTCAGTTCCATGCCCAAATCCTGCAATTCGTCCATACGCTTTTTCATTTGGGTTTTGCTGACCCATTCTTCATTATTGCCGTTCATCAAAATTTCCTTAACGGTTGAAACCCCGCCTTTTAGGACGGTAGAATTTGGGTTTGTTTGGGAGGGGCGTAACCCCTTCCAAATCAGGGCAACACACAGGGCAGCGCCTTATGTGCGGCCCTGTGTGTTGAAACATTTAGTATCGTCCGTTTTTTCCTGTCGGGCGGCATTTTAACAGCAGGGGGTATTTTCGGCTAAAAAATGATGGCCGAAACAGGTACAATGCCGCCCACTTCAATTCAGGAAACCGCCATGTTCAACCACTCTCCGCAGGAATTGTCCGATTTGTGCGCCTTCGCGCTGTCTACCGCCAAACAGAAAGGCGCAACCGCCGTCGAAGCCGATTTGAGCGAATCGGTCGGCCAGAGCGTGCAGGTGCGCCTGCAGGAAATCGAACAAATCGAACACCAGCAGGACAAATCGCTCGACATCACCGTTTACCTCGGCCAAAGCAAAGGCCGCGCCAGCACCGCCGATTTGTCGTCCCGCGCCATCGAAGAAACGGTGCAGGCCGCACTGGACATCGCCCGCTACACGGCCGGCGACGATTGCGCGGGCTTGGCCGACGCGGAACTGATGGCCGCGGAATTCGGCGATTTGGACAAATACCACGAATGGGATTTGCCCTCCGCCGACGCGGTGGAACTCTCCCTGCGCTGCGAAGCCGCCGCCATGCAGGCCGACGGCCGCATCAAAAATTCCGAAGGCGCGGGCATCCAAACATCGCATTACCAATTTGTTTACGGCAACAGCCACGGCTTCCTGCAACACCAGCAGGGCACGCGCCACAGCGTGTCGTGCGCCGTGGTGGCCGAAGACGGCAACGGCGGTATGCAGCGCGATTATTGGTACGACCTGGCGCGTTCGGCCGACGAACTCGACAGTATGGAAGCGGTCGGCCGCACCGCCGCCGAACGCACGGTCCGCCGCCTGAACGCGCGCAGCCTGCCCACCGGCAGCTATCCCGTGCTGTTCGACACCACCGTGTCCGCCGGCCTCATCGGCCACGTCGTCGGCGGCCTGTCGGGCGGTTCGCTCTACCGCCAAAGCAGCTTCCTGCTCGACAGCCTGGGCAAGCAAATCCTGCCCGAATTCCTCAGCCTGCGCGAAGAGCCGCACATCCCGCGCGCGTGGGCCAGCACTTACTTCGACAGCGAAGGCGTGGCCACCCGCCCGCGCTTCGTGATTGAAAACGGCATCGTTCAGGGCTATTTCCTGTCGTCGTACAGCGCGCGCAAACTCGGCATGCAAACCACCGCCAACGCCGGCGGCGCGCACAATCTGATTCTGAACGCCACCTGCGGCAGCCAGGCCGAACTGCTGCGCCAAATGGGGACGGGGCTGCTGGTTACCGAACTGATGGGACAGGGCGTGAACATGCTCACCGGCGACTATTCGCGCGGCGCGGCCGGATTCTGGGTGGAAAACGGCGTGATCCAATATCCGGTGGAAGAAATCACCGTGGCCGGACGTTTGCAGGATATGCTGCTCGGCATCGAAGGCGTGGCCGATGACGCGCTACGCCGCTCGTCGCACAAAGTCGGCTCGATTCTAATCGGCAGCATGACCGTGGCAGGGCAGTAGGAAACATCAAATAACCGCACACACACTGAGGCCGTCTGAAAAACCGAAAAAGGATTTTTCAGACGGCCTTTATGTCGAAAAGGATATTCATCCGCTATATAATCCGCCCCATTCCGCCCGACAGGGCATCCAAATAAAGGGAAACCGATGAAGTTCACTTACCGCCAAACCTTGCTCGCCGTCTTCCTGCTCGGCATCGTCTGCACGGGCGGCTCGTTTTTCGCCCAATATGTGATGGGGCTCAACCCCTGCCCGCTGTGTATTTTGCAGCGCGTGGCCGTCATGTCGGTGATGCTGATATCCGGCCTGTGCCTGCTGCTGCCCACGGCCAAACGCGGCGGCCGTATTTTTGCCGCCCTGCTGGTCAGCCTGCCAGCCTTGTGGGGGCTGTATACCGCGTCTTACCAAATCTGGCTGCAAAGCCTGCCCGCCGGAGAACAGCCGAGTTGCGGCGCACCGTGGACGTTCCGCCTGAAAGACTGGCCACTGTTCGATTGGTGGCGTTTCGTGGTGGACGGCTTCGGCAACTGCGGCGTACGCGAATATGTGATGGGCGTACCGCTGCCGGTGTGGAGCCTGATGTTCTTCGGCAGCGTATTGCTGATCGTATGGGGAATGCTGTTCAAACTGCGCCGCCGTTAGCCTGAAAATTGGAAAGGCCGTCTGAAAACCGTTTGCAGGGTTTCATACGGCCTTTTGATTGCACCGGACAATCGGCCACGACTTTCATCGTACAACAAAAATATGCTTACGTTCTGACAAAAAGCGGCATAAAACTACCTACCCCGCACGGCTTCCCGGGCAAAGTGTGTCGGGAAGCGGCGGCCGATAAAGCAAACTCCCGACGCGCATCGCCACAAATAAAATTGTTTTATATTATTTATCAAATAAATACGTAACTTTTAACTTTGCCTGAAAAATTGGCACAAGGGTTGCTTGGATATATTTGTCGGAACACAGCGTTCCGGCCGTTTTGAACGGATGCACTGAGGCATCGCAAAAACAAATACATTACGGAAAACGAGAGCCCTAAAGACGGCAGGCCGTCTGAAGGCCGCTGTTGGCTCCGCATTGGGAATGCGGAGTATTTTGGGGGTTAGCCGCTGCATATTGTGGGAATGTGCGGCGGCAGTTTTTTATCTGAAAAACGCATCGGTTATATTAAAAGAAGCAGACGTTATTTAGCCGCCGCCGGAAATTTTGTTACAGTCTGGAATTTCCTTTTCCCATATCGCCATAACGGACTCCATTCAAACCGGTATAGTGCAGCGCGCCCTTTCCCGAATTTGAATGACGACGGATTCACATACATCGTCATAATTCGGCCGCGCCGCGCCCCAACCCAAAGAAAAAGGTTCTTTGGAAGTGCAGAAAGGTCAAACAAATCGTTGCCGCACGGCCTGTGTTCGGGCTTTGCGGCCGGCCTTGAAATGCGTCATCCCCGATAGTCCGTCATCAACATACAAAATAATTTAATCATTTTATGCACACACACCCATCCATTCGCATCAATCCGTGGCCGGTTATCGCGGCGGCGGCATTCATCCTGTTGATAACCATCGGCATGAGGATGTCTTTAGGCCTGTTTCTACGCCCCGTAGTGAACACGACCGATTTAAGCGTCGCACAATTCAGTCTGGTTATCGCAGTCTTCCAATTGATGTGGGGCGTGGCACAGCCGGCAACAGGGGCTTTGGCCGACCACTACGGCGCATGGAAAGTATTGGGCGGCGGCGCGCTGGTATTGGCCGCAGCCTGCTTCCTCACACCGCAACTGCCGACATTCTGGGGACTAATGTTCGCCGTCGGGCTGCTGCTGGCATTCGGCACGGGCGCGGGCGGTTTTTCGATTATTATGGGACAGGTGGCGGCCAAACTGCCGCCTGCCGTTCGCGGATTGGCCTCCGGCGCGGTAAATGCCGGCGGCTCGGCAGGACAATTTCTCTTTGCACCTATGGTGCAGGGGCTGATGGTGCAACCCCACATCGGCTGGCAGGGAACATTTTATGTATGGGGCGGATTGAGCCTGCTGATTCTGCCGGTTGCCTGGTGGCTGACACGCGGGGGCAACATGCCGCAGCAAACCCAAACGACCCAAACGCACGACGGCGGACTGAAACAGGCGGTCATACGAGCATTTGCCGACCGCAGTTATCTGTTGCTGCATTTGGGCTTTTTTACCTGCGGCTTTCACATTGCGTTTTTGGTGACCCATCTGCCGAACGAGATTTCACTGTGCGGCCTCCCGCCTACGGTGGCTTCGACTTCTTTGGCGGTCATCGGGCTGGCCAACATTGCGGGCTGCCTGTTCTCCGGCTGGTGTGTCGGCCGCTTTCCGAGCAAATATGTGCTGTTTTACCTGTATGCTTCGCGGGTTTTGATGGTGGCGGCATATCTGGCCGCCCCGAAAACGGATATGAATTTTTATATTTTTGCCGCCGGATTGGGCTTTACCTGGCTGGCAACGGTAGCCCCGACCGCGACGCTGACCGGCAAATTGTTTGGCACACGTTATCTGGCCACTTTGTTCGGACTCACGATGCTGAGCCACCAAATCGGCGGTTTTCTCGGTTCGTATTTGGGCGGGCAGGTCGTTTCCATGTTCAACAGCTACGGCTGGATGTGGTATGCGGATATGCTGCTGGCGGGGGCGGCCGCTTTATTGAACCTGCCGATTAAAGAGCCGAAACCGGCAGAGCATGCCTGAAACAACAAAGGCCGTCTGAAACATTTTCAGACGGCCTTTTTTATTTTCAATCAGGCTTTAAGGTTTACGCGTCGATATTTTGCGCAATCAGGGCGTTGTTTTCGATGAAGGCGCGGCGCGGTTCGACTTCGTCGCCCATCAGGGTAACGAATACTTCGTCGGCGGCGATGGCGTCTTCGATACGCACTTTCAACAGACGGCGCACGGCGGGATCCATCGTGGTTTCCCAAAGCTGTTCGGGGTTCATCTCGCCCAAACCTTTGTACCGCTGGATGGACATGCCTTTTTGGGCGGTTTGGAGCAGGATGTTCAGCGCGGTTTCAAAGCTGTCCACGTCGTACTCGTTCTCGCTTTTGTAAAGCTTGGCACCCTCGCCGACCAAGCCTTTGAGCGCGGCGGCGGTTTGGGTGAGGGTTTGGTAGGCTTTGCTGTTGAGGAACTTGGGTTCGATGTAGCTGACCATGACGTTGCCGTGCAGCTTGCGGGTGATTTTGATGAAGCGGTTGCCTTCGTGTCCTTCGATGCGTTCGAGGGCGACTTCTTTTTCGTCGAGCAAGCCGGAAAGTTCGGCAACGGCTTTATCGGCGTTTTCAGACGACGTCAAATCAATGGGCGACGCGTGCAGCATGGCGCGCAGGACGAGTTCGTCCACAAAGCGGCTTTCCTGTTCGATGACGGTTTTCGCCAACAGGAATTGTTTGGCGGTGTCGGCAAGTTCTGCGCCTTCGATGGTGCGGCCGTCTGAAACGATTTTGGCTTTTTCCAAGGCAAGGCCGAGCAGCCATTGGTCTTTTTCAAGTTCGTCTTTGAGGTAACGCTCCTGCTTGCCGTATTTGGCTTTGTAGAGCGGCGGCTGGGCGATGTAGATGTAGCCGCGCTCGACCAGCTCGGGCATTTGGCGGTAGAAGAAGGTCAGGAGCAGGGTGCGGATGTGCGCGCCGTCCACGTCGGCATCGGTCATGATGATGATGCGGTGGTAACGCAGTTTTTCAGGGTTGAACTCTTCTTTGCCGATGCCTGCACCCAGCGCGGTAATCAGGGTAGCGACCTCTTGGCTGGCGAGCATTTTTTCAAAACGGGCTTTTTCGACGTTCAAAATTTTGCCTTTGAGCGGCAAAATGGCTTGGAATTTGCGGTCGCGGCCTTGTTTGGCAGAACCGCCTGCGGAATCGCCCTCGACCAGATAAAGTTCTGACAAGGCAGGGTCTTTTTCTTGGCAGTCGGCGAGTTTGCCGGGCAGCCCCAAGCCGTCCATCACGCCTTTGCGGCGGGTGATTTCGCGGGCTTTGCGGGCGGCTTCGCGCGCGCGGGCGGCATCGACGATTTTGCTGGTAATGATTTTGGCTTCGTTCGGATTTTCTTCAAGGAAGTCGGTCAGGGCTTGGTTGATGACTTCGTTGACGACGGGGCCGATTTCGCTGGAAACCAGTTTGTCTTTGGTTTGGGACGAGAATTTGGGGTCGGGCAGTTTGACGGACAACACGCAGGTCAAACCTTCGCGCATATCGTCGCCGGCGGTTTCAACTTTGGCTTTTTTGGCGACTTCGTTGGCTTCGATGTAGCTGTTGATGGTGCGCGTCATCACTTGGCGCAATGCGGTCAGGTGCGTACCGCCGTCGCGTTGCGGGATGTTGTTGGTGAAGCACTGCACGCTTTCCTGATAACTGTCGTTCCACTGCATCGCGCATTCGACGCTCATGCCGTCTTTCTCGCCGAACGCGTAGAAGATTTTTTCGTGCAACGGCGTTTTTTTGCGGTTCATGTATTGCACGAACCCAGCCACGCCGCCGGAAAGGGCGAAGCTTTCGTGTTTGCCGTCGCGCTCGTCAATCAATTCGATGTCCACGCCGTTGTTCAGGAACGAAAGTTCGCGGATGCGTTTGGCGAGGATGTCGAAGCTGTATTCGACGTTGCCGAAGGTTTCCGCGCTGGCGAGGAAGCGCACGGTCGTGCCTTTTTTGTCGGAATCGCCGACAACCCTTAACGGCTCTTCGGTTTCGCCACGCACGAAGCGGACGAAGTGTTCTTTGCCGTCGCGGTAGATAGTCAGCGTTACCCAGTCGGACAGCGCGTTGACGACGGACACGCCCACGCCGTGCAGGCCGCCGGAGATTTTGTAGCTGTTGTTGTCGAACTTGCCGCCTGCGTGCAATACGGTCATGATGACTTCGGCGGCGGAGCGTCCTTCTTTCGGGTGGATGCCGGTGGGCATACCGCGTCCGTTGTCGGCCACGCTGACGGAATTGTCGGCATGGATGGTTACGGTGATTTTGTCGCAATGGCCGGCGAGGGCTTCGTCGATGGCGTTGTCCAATACTTCGAACACCATGTGGTGCAGGCCGCTGCCGTCCTGCGTGTCGCCGATATACATACCGGGGCGTTTGCGTACCGCTTCCAAGCCTTCCAGCACTTGTATGCTGTCGGCGCCGTATTCTTCGTGTTTTTGGTCAGTCATGGTCTTTTCTTTAATCGAAACAAAAGTCTGCCGCTGAGGCCGTCTGAAAAAGCACGGCCGGCACAAACGGCAAAATAAGGCGCGATTATACCTGATTTTGCTGGATTATTCAGCGATTTGCCGTAAAACAGGCCGTCTGAAAACCATATCGGAACGGTTTTCAGATGGCCTTGGATGGGTTTTGGATTTTAACTATCGCGTGTGTGCGTACCGCACGCGCCCTACACCCGATGCCCGGTTTCGCGTGCTGTTCAGGTAAGGGTATGCCTCAAGGCACGCATACGGTTTCGGTTGGAAAAGATCAGATTATCGAATCCGACGGCTATTTGAGATGGCAACGGATTTTGTCGGATACAAGTATCCGACCTACGGCTAATTACCGTTCTAAAATTCAAATTGAGCTTTTAGGTCTATAACAAAGAAAAAGCCTTGGTAGGATAAACCTACCAGGGCTTTTTCTTAAAAAAAACTCTCTATTGCTGCGCCTAAAAATGCAAAAAAAGTAACCATCATAACCCTTTTGCCAAAATTAATATCATCATCCGATGAATTAATAGATGGTATATAAGAAAGAGCCAATAAACTAATAAACCAGTAAAAAAAATTAGTAACAAAGATATTCATTATTAACCATTCTTAAAAATTATCACGTTCATTTCACGACGGAGATATAAGGCGGCCTTATCAAAAATATTCCGTACATTAATCATCGGCTCATATCCGCGTGGCTTTGCTGTTCTCTACCGGGCAGTTTTCCAGCAAGCCGCAATTGTTGTTGGTGGTGTTTAACTGCCTGTCCAAATAACTGTTCCGACTCCTTGCCTTTGGCTTTTATCGCCTGTCCTAAATAGCAACGGCCAAGCCAAAATTGAATATCGCTTTGCTCTTGAATTTGGCTATTTTTATCTTCGATTCCATCTAAAGCCTGATTCAGCTTCTCAATTGCTTCGTCAAATTTTTTGTTTTTGAATAACTTTACGCCTTCGTTAATTAAACTTTGAACATTCATTGTCTTATCCCTTTATCAAAACAATCTCTTAAACGCTACACAATCTCAATGCGCCTCTTCCCAATTCATCCCCGCGCCAACCTCAGCCACCAGCGGTACTTTCAACATTCCTTCATCCACTTTCGCCATAATCTGCGGCAGTTTCTCTTTCACCAAATCCAGTTCGGTTTCGGGCACTTCCAACACCAGTTCGTCATGCACCTGCATAATCAGTTTGCTTTGCAAGAGGTCGTCTGAA
>ERZ772921.924-NODE-924-length-17722-cov-3.268184_pt1 | contig 17722 bp, 15 predicted proteins | sample MGYA00512117_ERZ772921 | MGnify/ENA primary metagenome ERZ772921 (study PRJEB29015, sample SAMEA2737944) | human oral metagenome | biome: human oral; feature: human-associated habitat; material: dental | place: China | collected 2150 ... | reverse complement strand
CGTGATATCCCAAAACAGGGCTTGCGGGAAGGACCGGGAGCGGGCTTCAGACGCGCAAAAGACGCCAATCTTAAGAATGGAATTCCGGAGGAAAGCATGAGGGAGAAAATCCTTTTACTGATAGAGAACAACGCGAAGCTGACGGCAGAGGACATCGCGGACATCCTTATGGAGGAGCCGGAAAGAGTGGCGTCGGAGCTCGAGGCCATGGAGAAGGAGCACATCATCTGCGGCTACCATACCTTGATCAACTGGGATAAGACAGAGGATGAGAGGGTGGACGCTCTCATCGAGGTGAAGGTGACGCCGCAGCGCGGCATGGGCTTTGACTCCATCGCGGAAAGGATCTATCAATACGAGGAGGTGGACGCGCTCTACCTGATGAGCGGCGGCTTCGACTTCACGGTGATGATCAAGGGAAAGACCATGAAGGAGGTCGCGAATTTCGTCGCCATGAAACTCGGGCCGATGGAATCCGTCCTTTCTACCGCGACGCATTTTGTACTGAAGAAATATAAGGATCACAGCACGATCCTGGAACGGATCCGGAAGGATGAGAGAATGAAGGTGTCTCCATGAGTGCTCCGCTGAACCATGTGCTCACAGGGATCGAGCCGAGCGGAATCCGAAAGTTTTTTGATATTGTCGCGGAGATGAAGGACGCGATCTCTCTGGGAGTCGGAGAGCCGGATTTTGACACGCCCTGGCATATCCGGGAGGAGGGGATCCACTCCCTCGAAAAGGGAAGAACCTTCTACACCTCAAACTCGGGACTCCTGGAGCTGAAGACGGAGATCGCGGCTTATCTTAGGCGGAGCTTCTCCGTGAATTATGACCCGTCCTCTGAGGTGATGGTGACGGTCGGCGGATCCGAGGCGATTGACCTTGCGATGCGCGCCATATTAAACCCCGGGGATGAGGTGCTGATCCCTCAGCCAAGCTATGTCTCCTATGTCCCCTGTGCGCTCATGGCAGGGGGGAGGGCGGTGCCGATCGAGCTGGAGGAGAAGGATTCCTTTCGCCTGAGCGCGGAGAAGCTCAGGGAGAAGATCACGGAGCGGACGAAGCTTCTGGTCCTCCCCTTCCCCAACAATCCGACCGGGGCCATCATGGAGGAAGAGGACTTAAGAGCGCTGCTTCCGCTCATCGAGGAGCATGATCTTTTCGTCCTGACGGATGAGATTTACTCGGAATTAAGCTACCGGGGGAGGAGCCGCTCCATCATCGAATTTCCGGGGATGCGGGAGCGGACGGTCTACATCAACGGCTTTTCGAAGGCCTATGCGATGACCGGCTGGAGGCTCGGCTATGCCTGCGCGCCTAAGCGGATCCTAAGTCAGATGCTGAAGCTCCATCAGTTTGCGCTCATGTGTGCCCCGACCTGCTCTCAGTATGCGGCGGTAGAGGCGCTTCGAAACGGGGATGAGGATGTCGCGAGGATGCGGCAGGCCTATGACGCGCGCCGCCGTTTTCTGGTCGCTAATCTCCGCAGGATCGGAATGGACTGCTTTGAGCCATATGGGGCTTTCTATGTTTTCCCCTCGATTCGTCGTTTTCACATGACAAGTGAGGACTTTGCAAACCGCCTTCTCCGGGAGGAAAAGGTCGCGATCATTCCCGGCAACGCGTTCGGGGCCTGCGGGGAGGGCTATATGAGGATCTCCTACGCCTACTCCATTCAGGATCTGAAGAAGGCCCTGGAGCGGATCGAAGGCTTTGTCAGCCGCCTGTAGTTTTCTCTAATGGAGGGCCGCCTATGGCATGGTACGATTCCGCAATATTCTATCACATCTATCCGCTGGGCATGGTGGGGGCGGAGAAGCGAAATGACTCCGGAGCGATCCGCCGCCGCTTTTCCGAGCTCACGGTCTGTATCCCGTATCTCAAGGTCCTGGGATGCAATGCCGTTTACATCGGACCGATCTTCGAATCCTCCTCCCACGGATATGACAGCCGCGACTATAAACAAATCGACCGGCGCCTCGGATCCAACGAGGACTTCTGCGGCTTTGTGGAGATGGCGCATAAGTGCGGGATCCGCGTAGTCGTGGATACTGTCTTTAACCACACGGGGAGAGAATTTTTCGCCTTTCAGGATCTCCTCTCAAAAGGGGAGGAATCCCCCTACCGGGACTGGTACAAGGGAGTGAACTTCGGGCAGCGCTCTCCGCTCGGGGACCCCTTCTCCTACTCCGCCTGGCACGGAGTCATCGAGCTTCCGGAGCTGAATTTTAACTGTGAGGAGCTCCGGAAATATCTCGTGGAGATCGTGCGCTTCTGGGTGAAGGAATTTGATATTGACGGCCTCCGCCTCGACTGCGCGGACGTTCTGGACCTTCATTTTCAGAAATCCCTTCGCTACTTCACGAATGAGATGAAGCCGGAGTTTTGGCTCATGGGAGAGGTGATCCACGGGGAGTATCAGCGCTGGGTCAATCCGGAGACTCTGCACTCCGTCACGAATTATGAGCTTCATAAGTCCCTCTACTCCGGCTTCAACACGCGGAACTTCTTTGAGCCGGCGCACAATCTGAATCGGAATATCCAGATTGCGGGGGAGCTCTATACCTTCCTCGAAAACCACGATGTGGACCGGATCGCATCGAAGCTGGACCGGCGGGAGGACCTCTACCCCTGCTATGCGGCGCTCTTTACTCTGCCGGGGAAACCCTCGATCTATTACGGCGGGGAGTTCGCGCTGGAGGGAAGGAAGGGGAAGGACGGCGATGACGCCCCGCTTCGCCCGAGGATCACGGAGGAGATGAAGCCGAACGAGTTTACGAGCTACCTCGCAAAGCTCTCTGAGATCCACGGCAGGAACTCCGAGCTTCAGAGCGGAGCCTACCGTGAGATCCTGCTTCAAAATCGCCGCTGGGCCTATGCCAGGATGGAGGGAAACGGAGCGGTGCTCATCGCGCTGAGCTGCGACGACAGCCCGGCGGAGCTGAGTCTCAAGCTTCCGCTGAAGGCGGAGCTTGCGATCGATCTCCTTTTGGAGGAGGAGCTGCCGCTTTCCGGGGACAGGCTGCAGCTTTTGCTCCCCGCGCACGGGGAGCGGATCATAAAATTAAAGGGCGCGAACGGATAGTGCCGGGGGAAAGAGGCAGTTTTAGAGCCCTTTTTCGCGGAGCCGGGAAGAGCATAGGAGGATGTGATGGAGAAGAAGAATCCTGCGAAGATAGAGGCTTTGGATCCGGTATTTCTGACGGAGCTGGACCGCTATCTCTTCGGAAATGGCAGAAATTACAGTGTCTATCGGAAGATGGGCGCGCATCCCGCGGTTCTGGACGGGAGGAAGGGGATGCATTTTGCCGTCTGGGCCCCCCATGCGAAGGCGGTCTCCCTGGTCTGTGACAGAAACGGGTGGAATGCGGAGGCAAATTACATGCTCCCGCTCGAGCAAAGCGGAATCTATGAGGGCTTTCTCCCGGATATGGGCTTTGGTGAGCTCTATAAGTACGCGATCCACACCGAGTGGGGAGAAATCCTCTATAAGGCGGACCCCTATGGCTTCTCCGCGGAGCTTCGCCCGGGCACGGCCTCCAGGACCGCGGATCTCTCGAATTTTTCGTGGGGAGACGAGAAGTGGATGCGAAAGAGAGCCGCACAGAATCTCTATGAGAGTCCCATGGCGATCTATGAGCTTCATCTAGGCTCCTGGAAGAAGGATCCGGGGAGCGAGACCGGCTTTATGAATTACCGGAAGAGCGCGGTGGAGGTCGCGGAGTACTGCCTGGACATGGGCTATACGCATGTTGAGCTCATGGGCATCGCGGAGCATCCCCTGGATGCCTCCTGGGGCTATCAGGTCACAGGCTATTTCGCGCCGACCTCCCGCTACGGAAGTCCGAAGGACTTCATGTATCTTGTGGACTACCTTCATCAGAAAAATATCGGTGTCATTCTCGACTGGGTGCCCGCCCATTTCCCGAAGGACGCGCACGGACTTTCGGACTTCGACGGCACGCCCTGCTATGAATATCCGGATCCCAGGATGGGGGAGCATCCGGACTGGGGGACAAAGATCTTCAACTATTCCAAGAACGAGGTGAAGAACTTTCTGATCGGAAATGCGCTCTACTGGTATGAAGATTACCATATCGACGGCCTCCGTGTGGACGCGGTCGCCTCCATGCTCTATCTGGATTACGGCAGAAGAGACGGACAGTGGGTCCCGAATCGCTTCGGCGGAAACGGAAATCTCGATGCGATAGAATTTTTCAAGCACCTGAACTCCGTGATCCGCGGCCGCGGAGACGGGAGCATCATCATCGCGGAGGAATCCACAGCCTGGCCGAAGGTGACGGCCCGGCCGGAGGACGACGGCCTCGGCTTTCACTTTAAGTGGAACATGGGCTGGATGCACGATTTCCTGGACTATATGAAGCTGGATCCCTATTTCCGGAAGTTCAACCACAATAAGATGACCTTCGGCATGAGCTATGCCTCGAGCGAGAAGTTCATCCTCGTCCTCTCCCACGATGAGGTCGTACATCTGAAATGCTCCATGATCAACAAGATGCCGGGAAGCACAGAGGACAAGTTCCGAAATCTCAAGGCGGCCTATCTCTTTATGTTCGGACATGCCGGGAAGAAGCTCCTCTTTATGGGACAGGATTTCGCGCAGTTCCATGAGTGGAATGAAAACGCGGCGCTGGACTGGTACCTCTGCGAGGAGCCGCTGAACCGGGATCTGAAGTCCTTTATGAAGGACCTCCTCCATCTCTACCGGGATCATCCCGCAATGTATGAGATCGACGACTCCTGGGATGGCTTCCAGTGGATCAATGCGGACGATGCGGACCGCTCGATCTTCAGCTTCTACAGAAAGGATAAGTCCGGAAAGCAGGGCCTCCTCTTCGTCATCAATATGACGCCGGTGGAGAGGCCGGACTACATGGTGGGTGTTCCGAGGGGCGGGAGATACACACTGATCTTTGACGAAAACGGAAAGGTGAAAGGCCTCACCGGAAAGAATATCTACCGGGCGAAAAAGGGAGAGTGCGACCACCAGCCCTGGCATATCCCCCATCCGCTTTCCGGATACGGGCTCGCGGTCTTCCGCTTTCACCCCTGAACTGCCCGAGGACTTCGCGTTTTTCGCTTTCACCACTGACTTATCCCGAAGGGCCCGCGTCTTTTGCTTTCACCACGGATTTACCTCGAGGGGCCCCGCGCTTTTTGCTTTCACCATGGATTTATCCTTGACTAAAAGGCCCGCGGATTAGAATTTTCGCGGGCCCGGGATATCAAAGCGGGAGGATAGACCGCGCATTTTTCCGTGTGATCTCACGCTTTCCTTCGATCCTTCCAGTCGAAGCTGTCGGAATTTCCGACAGCTTCGATTTTTTATCCGCTTCTTTCTATCTGAGCTGCCGGACGCTCTGCCTGAAATCTATTTTAAAAACACTCTTGAACATACCTAAAAGATATGATACTATAAGGTATAAAATGAAGGAGGAGTTATGGATAAAATAATTTTGGGAATTTTGATGCTGCACAGAATGACAGCGTATGAAATGAAAAACGTCATCAAAAATAGTTTTAAATCAATGTGCAGTGACAGCCTCGGAAGTATACAAGCGGCACTGAAAAGGCTGTTTGAAAGGGAGATGGTTACTTTTGAAGAAGTGGTGGAAAACGGAGTCAATAAGAAGAGGTACGCAATTACTGAAGCAGGACAGAAAGAATTGCTCGAATGGCTGAAGATTCCGATAGATACTTCAAAGACAAGAAATGCAGATCTGGCTAAACTTCTCTTTATGGGTTATGTATCAAAAAAGGAACAGGAAATTTTGATTGATAAGATCATTCTTTCTTTGGAAGAAGAGTATAGGTCGCTGCTGCAATTAAGAGAATCCATAGATATCCATGGAGAACAATCGCAGCTTGAAGAAGATCTGAATCGGGATAAGCAGTATCGGGAAAGAATGAACTCCCTTTACAACAAAAGCAAGCTGTCCAACAAGATAAAAGAAATCAGCAAATTTACGTTGGCAACGTTGGATTACGGCATTGATACTACGGAATTTAATATAGAGTGGTTCAAAAGGCTCAGGAAAAAGCTGTAGTACGGAATATTATCAAGCCGAAAAAGGAGATCAAGATGAATGATGTAAAACAAATCAGGCGCAATATACTTATCTTTGCGATTTTTTGCGGCATCTGCGGATGGATAGCCTATCTCATAGATTTGGCAACGAATCAGGCTCATTATGAAAATATCGGAACGGATATAGGAGGAGACGGATCCTTAGGGCTTGTCCTATGGCTTATATCTCCAATGATTTGTACTATAATTCTTCGTACTTTCGGAGGAGACGGCTGGAGAAATGCCGGATTTGCCCCTAACTTAAAAAACAATAAAATGATGTACCTCATCAGTTTTTTGATATATCCTACGGTAACTTTTATCGCTGTCATGCTTGGGAAAATGACAGGCGGTATCCGGCTTTCGGATACGAATATAACTATTAAAGCCTATATAGGAATTTTACTTGTCCAAATTGCGACTCAATTTATAAAAAATATTTTTGAAGAATCCGTTTGGAGAGCATATCTTACCAATCAGCTGTTAAAGCTGAAACTGCCCGATTTTAAAATTTATCTGCTTGTAGGTTTTATATGGTGGTTCTGGCACCTGCCTTATATCATGGTATTTTTGTCGGAAAGTGAAATTTATGATGTTTTACCTGTTGGACGGCTGACATTTTTTCTGATAGGTTTTATCGTGACTGCATGTTGGAGTGTAATGTATACCGAAATTTTCAGAATGACCAAAAGCTTATGGCCTTTAGTCATTGCACACACTATGGAAGATGCGGTGATAAATCCGCTGCTTTTGATGAAAATCGTGTCTGTAGAAAAAAGTCAGGCAATTTTCTTTTCCCTGTCTGTAGGGATAGTTCCCACGATCCTTTACCTGATAGTGGGATTGACTATTCGAAGATGGAGAAAAAGCAGGAACAAGGTCGGAGAGTGATGATTCTTGTGCGGCGGAGCCGCCGGTCCGGAAGCTTGAGAGCCACTTCGCTGTTTTGTGCGGCGGTACCGCTTGGGCATCTCTGTCCAAGCGGTACCGCCAATTCATAGCTGTAATTACTGAGCCTTAGATGGATCCAGCCCGTAGACTTCCCTCATAGAGAGATCCTTATCCGGATCGAGACTTTCGAGAATTCAAGGAGATTCGATCCATGAGGGCATCTGTAAGGGAACTATCCTTTCCTTCAAGCTTTGCATACAGATATGGGATGCCTTTACGGAGCAGATTGCCCTGTATGAGGAACGGGCTGAAAAGACGGATTCCTTTCTGTGGATGAGCGGCTGAAGCTCCAAGAAGGGATTGTGAAGCTGGAAAAGCTCATTTAGAAGACCGAGGCTGCGGCATGGAAGGAACAGCAGCTAAAGAAGCAGTTAGAACTGTATTCCGGCTTGAGGGAATATAAGAAATGGCTGGATGGCTTGAAGAACGGCATCTTATGATTGAGGAGACCATAATGAAGAAAGTGCTGATGACCGAAAAATGCAGGGGCAAAACTATTTCCCTTGACGACTATACCCATATCCGGGCATATCACGCTTGTAGGATTGAGAATATTGAAGCCTATAAGAAGAATGGTATTGTTCCCTTCACAAAACAGTCCGCCATAAAAGATGCGGTAAAGAAGCTTTCGGATGAGCGATTGAGCGAGGACGAGGTTCGAAAGCAAGCCGAGGAGACTTGGAAGGAGCGCAACATCCATAAGGTGTGGCTTGGTTTGGAGCAATCTGAATTGCTTGGAGATGCTTGCCATTATCTGATTTACGGCAGTGAGTTTTTGAATGCTGTGGCGGCACAGTTGTGGTGCCGAGATAAATTAAAAGCCATTGGCAAGCCCACAATTGTTGTATGCGATGTGCCGCTAAACACGGTTTCGGATACATGGATGACCGGATTGGAGCAAGCCGTAAAAAAAGGTGAAGCATCAATTTACTCTATTGCGGTGAATCGTGTCTCGCCGGAGGACATCATTGAGTTCATTTTTCCGACAGGATATGTAAAAGATCCGTATTTAGGATACGCAAACTATAAGCTGGGATGACCGCTTACACAAACTGGATGTTTTGAACTATGGAGAATCTGAAGATACATACCCCTGACCTTGCGGAGGAGAACCTCAAGAAGCTGGAGGCAATGTTCCCGAATGCCGTGACGGAAACGATAAGTGAAAACGGCGGGGTCGCCCGAGCCATTGATGCGGATGTACTGCGGCAAAAAATTTCCACCTCTGTCGTGGAGGACGTTCTCCGTAGCGGGAGGCTATCTCATCGCTTGCTTTGATGACGATGTGTTGGAAATGAGGGTATCAACAAAATGCTAAACCATATGGTTTAGCACTATTTTTTATTTCAAGGCCTAAAGTCAGGCATGATACCTCATTTGGAGCTACTGCGCTTGTTCTTTCTTTATGTGGGAGATCTTTAAGGCCGGATTAGATCATGCCGGAGTCAGGCAGATCGAATACTCGACATCCCGGCCCGATATCTTTTGATCCTCCGGGACTCTTGACTATGCCGTATCCTGGTGCAGGAGCTGCCGGACGCTCTGCCTTCTGAGGATCTGGTAGGGAAGCTGAAAGGCGCCTCCCTTGAAATCGGGATTTGCGATATGCTCCAGCAGAAGCCTCGCCGCCTTGACGCCGGTGTCCGAGTCGGCGTGACGGATGGTGCTCAGCGAGGGGCGGATCGCACTTGCGAGATTGGTATCGTCGACACCCGTGACGGAGACCTGCCCGGGAACCGAGATATCATTGTCGTAGAGGAATCCGATCGCGCCGATCGCCATATTGTCGCAGGCGGATATCACGGCGCTTGGGATCAGGGCGGACTGCTCGTAGATCTGATGCATGCCCCTGTAGCCGGAGCGGATGCTGAAGTCCTCCTGAAAGCAGATCATGTCCTGATGGATTGAGAGATTACAGTCCCGCATCCCCTTCATAAAGCCGTCGTAGCGCTTCTTCCCGGCCGAGAGATCGTGGAGCGGCCCTCCGATAAAGGCGATCCTCCGATGCCCCATCTCATAGAGGAAGCGCACCATATCGCACATAGCCTGCTTATTGTCGATATTTACAGAGCTCGACGGGGTCCTCAGGGTGAAATCCGGGATATCCTGGCAGACGTAGATGACAGGCTTTTGGTTTTTGTGGATCCACATCAGCTGCTCCTCCGGGATATGGACATTGGCCATGATGACGCCGTCCACCTGCTTGTCCTTCAGAACATTCAGAAAATGGATCTCCTTTTCCATCTCGCCGTTGGTCTCGCAGATGATAATGTTGTAGCCCAGGGGAGAGACAATGCTGTTGATTCCCTGAAGGATTCTCCCGAAGACATTGTTCGAGATGTCGGGGAAGAGCGCGCCGATCAGCTTGACGGATTTTCGGGCGGCCTTCTTCGCGGATGCGTTCGGGAGATATCCGAGCTCCCGGATCTCTTTCAGAACTTTCTTTCTGGTCTCCTCCGAGACCGCATCGCTTTGATTCATCACTCTGGACACGGTCGATATCGACACGTTCGCGGCCTTCGCCACCTCATGGATCGTTATCATAGCTTCCCTTTCTGATTTTTGATTATGAAAACAAACCGATAAAAAGAGGATAACTATGAAAATGATAAGATATTTCCGGTGAAAATGCAAGAAAACAATCACTTGCACAATCAAGGATTGAAAACATTGTTGTTTCTGCGGATATCAGGGCAGAGGGAAAGATGCTAGGATGGCGGTATAAGGAAAGAAGGAGTACCGCTCATGAAGGAAATCTTTTACAGACCGGAAAACGGCTGGGTCGGAGATACGATCCCGTTTTCGCACGATGGAAAATTCTATATTTTCTATCTTCACGATGAGAGAAAGGGGAATACGGAGGATGAGTATGGCTACCGCACGAGCTGGAATCTTCTGATTACGGAGGACGGGGTCGAGATCAAGGACTGCGGAGCCGTGCTTCCGGTCGGGGAATATGAGGATGCCGACTACGCCTGCTACACCGGCTCTGTCCTTTCCGACAGGGAAGGAAGATTCCATATTTTTTATACGGCGCAGAATAATTACAATCCCAAATATTTCAGAGACGGGCGTCCGATGCAGTATATCATGCATGCTGTGAGCAGGGATCTGATTCACTGGGAGAAGGACAGGAACTTCCTGCTCAGCGCGGATGAGTCAATCTATGAGCCCTATGACTGGCGGGATCCCCATGTCTTTTATGAGGAGAAGGAGAAGTGCTACTACATGCTTCTTGCGGCCAGGCTTCGGGGGGCGAGCGAACAGAGCGGAGGCTGTGTCGGGCTCTGCCGCTCCTTTGATCTCCTCCACTGGGAGGCGCAGCAGCCCTTCTATCAACCGGACTCCTATATGACGCACGAATGCCCCGATCTCTTTCGCATGGGCGGGAAGTATTATCTTCTGTATTCTACCTTCTCGGAAAAGTTCGTGACACATTACCGGGTCTCGGACTCCCTTCACGGACCGTGGAGGGCGCCGATCGAGGACAGCCTGGACGGGAGGGCCTTTTACGCGGCGAAGACGGCAGAGCGAAACGGAGAGAGATGGGCCTTTGCCTGGATCCCGACAAGACGGGGGGAGACGGACTTCGGACAATATGAGTGGGGAGGCTCCCTGCATATGCATCGGCTTTCACAGAAGGAGGACGGGAGACTCAGTGTGCAGCCCCCGGAGGCTCTCACTGCATTTTTCCGAAGGGATATCACGCCGGAGGATGCACTTAAGGAAAGGATAGAGGCGGAGAACTGGGAGGGAAAAAGCCGCATCAGCTTCGACGGCATGCCGGAGAGCTGCATGATAGAGGCGGATCTCTCATTTTCGGAGGGAAGCAGAGCTTTCGGACTTTCGCTTCGTCAGGATGCCGCTCTCTCCGAGGGATATTATTTCCGCTTTGAGCCATTCTACAACCGAGTGGTCATGGACCTTTGGCCGCGGAGGGAGAAGGGGGTCAATCAGTGGTATATCGATGGAGACAGGCCCTTCCTGATCGAGCTGGAGCGGCCGCTGGACTATCGAAAGCTCCCGGATCGACGGCTTCATATCCGGCTGATTTCCGATAAAAGCATACTTTGCCTTTATGTCAATGACGAGCTGGCGCTCAGCGCGAGGGCCTATTCCAGGAAGGGGACGCACTGGGGATTTTTTGTACAGGACGGAGCCGTCAGCATGGAGCATATCCGCATCTATGCGAGAAGCGAATAATCATTTATGAATTATTTATTTAAGATAGGAGGTTTTATGTTTTCCAGGCGAATGAGATACATCGGAGGCCTTGTCCTCACATCGGCAGTACTTCTCACAGGCTGCAGCGGAGGGGGAAAAGCGGCATCGACGGAGGAGGCGGGAAGCTCCTCTGAGAAGGCCGAGAGGGAGATCCATTACTTTTCCTCCAGGTCCTCCTCGGACGATACCCTGCTCTCCCTTCAGGAGGTCACGGACAGCTACAACAAAGAAGGAGGAAAGATCAAGCTCATCATCGACAGCAATGCGGACCGGTCCTCCTACGATCAGAAGCTCCGCACGATGATCGCGGGCCAGCAGATGCCGGATATGTTTGATCTGGACGCCTCCCCCTATGCTGTAGAGCTTGGGAATCAGGGGATGCTGACGGACATGGATCAGTTTCTGGATGAGATCGGGGAGAAGGACAGCTATATCCCGCTCGCTCTGAATTACGGCAGGACCTCCGACGGAAAGCTCTATACCCTGCCCCTGGAGTTCTCCACGGAGATGATCTGGTACAATACGGAGATCTTTTCGGACGCGGGGATTCAGGAGGCCCCGAAGACATTGGACGAGCTCCTCGCGGACTGCAAAATCCTGAAGGAGAAGGGCTATACCCCCTTCGGAATCGGGGGAGGGGACGGATGGCCGCTTTTAAGGCTTCTCGCCACCTATCCCTTCCGCCTAAGCGGCAATGACTTTTTGAACCGGCTCGCATCCGGAGAGGCGAAGATGGAGGAGGAGCCGGGAGTGAAGGCCAGTGAGTTCATGGCGGAGATCGGTCAGTACTTTCAGCCGGGCTTTTCGACGACGGATGTCGCCACAGGCTTAAATCTCTTCCTGAGCGGAAAGGTCGCGATGTATCCGACCGGCACCTGGGAGCTCAATTATTTCACGGACGAAAAGCGTCCGGAAAAGCTGAAGCTCGGGTATTTCTATATGCCCTCCTGTGAGGGAGCCGTGACAAAGCCGAATGAGTACTGGGCCTTTGGCGGGATCGGCCTCGCGGTAAATCCGAAGTCCTTCGACAAGGAGTACAAGGACTATCTGAGCTATATCGTGAAAAACTACAGTAAGGTCTACTTCTCTCACCAGCACATGACGCCGCAGAAGGTCGAGACAGGGGACAGCAGCCAGTTTGACCCGCTCTTTGTAAAGGTCATGGAGGATGCGTCGAAGATCGGCGAGACAGCGGCCCGCCCCTGGGATGTCGTCCTGAAGGAGGACGTGGTCTCCGTCATAAACGATAACCTTCCCGGGCTTTGCATGGGAGAGGAGACGCCGGAGGATTTCCGGAAGGCGGTCGACGAGGCGCTGGAGAATAATCGCTGATTCTCCGGGGAGAGGCTCTTCCCCTTCGAGGTTTTTATCGAGGCTTTTATCGGAGCTTTTACCGCAGCCTTTCGCGGCCTGCATCGGGGAATGCAGGCCGCACGGTATAGGAGTGTTTATGAAAGTTTTGCGTGATAAAAAGGCGATTGCGCTTTTCCTGTCTCCGGCGCTGCTCGTCTATTCCGTCCTTGTCATGATCCCGATCGCACTCACGTTCTACTACAGCGTGCTGGACTGGGATGGGCTTGGGGAAAAAAGATGGATAGGCTTCGGGAACTTCGCGAAGCTGATGCGCGATGAGGTTTTTGTGAGAGCCCTTGGTAATAACCTGGTTTATATCCTGATCGTGATGCTCATGCAGCTTGGCATCGGCTTTCTGATCGCCCTGCTTCTCACCTATCTGAAGAAGGGAAGGGGCTTTATCCAGACAGTCTACTATATTCCGTCTGTCATCACCGTGATCGCCGTCGCGCAGCTCTTTACCAGCTTTTATTCCTATGAGCCGATCGGGCTTTTCAACATCTTCCGGAAGCTCTTCGGCCTCGCCCCGATCGCATTTTTGAGTGAATACAGGACGGTGCTTCCGGCGGTGGCCTCTGTGGAGGGCTGGCAGTACATCGGGATCTATATGCTGATTTTCTACTCGGCGCTCGTTTCCGTCTCTCCGGATATCATCGAGGCGGCCCGCATCGATGGGGCGAGTGAGACACAGCTTCTCTTTAAGGTGAGGATTCCCTCCATCACAAATGTCATCCTGCTCTCCGGGATCCTGAGTCTCGTCGGAGCGCTCCGCGGCTTCGCGGCGCCCATGAATATGACAAAGGGGGGACCCAATCACAGGTCGGAGATCCTTGCGACCTATATGTACAAGAAGGCCTTTACGAGCCGGGACTACGGATACGGGAGTGCGCTCGCGGTCGTGATCGTCATACTGAGTATCGCGGCGGTCCTTTTGATCAGCCGCTATATGGAAAGAGAAGAGATATAGGGGGAGAGGATGCGGTATTATCTCATTAAGAGGACGAAAAGAGTGCTCTACTGGTCGCTGATGGCTGCCTTTTTGCTGATTCAGGCCTACCCGATCCTGTGGCTGCTGCTCGCGGCATTCCGGCCGAATATCGAGCTCCTGAGCGCTCCCTTTGCGCTCCCAAGGAGCCTGACCCTGGAAAACTTTGTGACGATATTTACGAAAAGCCATATTCTTACGTATATCAAAAACAGCGCCATCATCTCTTTCTTCTCTCTGAGCTTCATCGTGCTCTTCAGCTCGATGGCGGCCTTTGCCATAGCGAAGATGAAGTTTCAAGGGAACAGGGCTCTGTACCGCTACTTTCTGATCGGTCTGACCATTCCCTATTCGGTGACGCTGATCCCCCTCTTTACCATGTTCGCAAAAATCGGACTGATCGATACCAGGATCAGTGTGATTCTCCCGCTCCTCGCCTTCCAGCTCCCGGTCTCCATCATGCTCTTTGTGAACTTTTACCGCTTCATACCGGATGAGATCATAGAGGCGGCGGTGATCGACGGCTGCGGTATCTTCGGCATTTACGGAAGGATCATGATTCCGCTGTCCCTGAATACCATTCTGACGGTTCTCGCCATGAATTTCATCACCGTCTGGAATGACTATACCTTCAGCCTCGTTTTCATCAACAGCGCCGAGCTGAAGACGATCTCCATCGGCCTCCAGGATTTTATCGGACCGCGGGGATTAAAGGACTGGGGCGCCACCTACGCGGCGATCGCACTTTCCATCCTGCCGACGCTTCTCATCTATTTCTCCTTAAACAGCAGGATGACGGCGGGCATGACGCTGGGGGCGGTGAAATCATGACGGGAAGGGCAGATATTATCCGGCCGAAGTGGCATTTCGCCCTGAAAAAGGGCTGGCTCAATGACCCCAATGGGCTCGTCTGGTTCAAGGGAGAGTATCATCTCTACTTCCAATGCAATCCCTACGGAAATGAATGGGCGATGATGCACTGGGGGCACGCGAGGAGCAAGGACCTGATCCACTGGGAGGAGTGCGGGGCAGCGCTGCTCCCGGAAAAGGAGTATGAGCTCTGGCAAAGAGGCGGCTGCTTTTCCGGATCGCTCATCGTATATAAGGATCGCCTCTATGCCTTCTATACGGCGGTGAGTTCGAGGGACGGAGAGAGCTTCCAGACGCAGTGCATGGCCTACTCGGATGACGGCTGTCACTTTGAGAGGGCGGCGGAGAATCCCCTGATCGGGCGCTGTCCCTGCCCGGACAGTCATGATTTCCGAGATCCCAAGGTGATTTACCATAACGGGCGCTGGCAGATGCTCTGCGGAGGATCGAGCGGCGACGCGGAGGATCGGAGAAGCCATGGCAGGATCTACCTCTTTCATTCCGAGGATCTCCTTCACTGGGACTATGACGGCATCCTCTACGAAGCGAAGGACGGGGAGGGGAGCATGTTTGAGTGCCCCGATATTTTTCCGCTCGGAGATCACTGGGTCATCACGGCATCGCCGATGAATCGGACGGACTTTCAGAGTACGATCTATATGACGGGGATGGTCAATTTCAAAAACTGCATCTTCTATGTGGAGAACTCCGGAACCTTGGATTTCGGCCCTCATTACTATGCCTCGCAGGTCTATAGGGACAGGTACGGCCGTCTCATCTCCATAGCCTGGCTCGGAGGCTGGGAGTGGATGCCGTGGATCCGAGACCACGGCCCGTCCGAGGAAGACGGCTACCGGGGCGTGCTTTCCTATCCCCGCCTTCTGTCGGAAGCGCGGGATGGGGCGCTGAAAATGAGGCCGTATCCCGATATAGACGATGCCGCCCGGGAGGAAGGGGAGCTGATCCGGAAGATAGCGAGAGGGACATCGGCGGAGCTCTTTCGAGGGAAGGAGCCTGTCCGGATTCGGGGGAGCATAGAGAGAAGCATGGGCACGAATCTCATTCAATTCCGCTTCATGGACGAGGACTCCCACTGCATCCGCGTCTGCCTGGATTTTCTCTTTGGCAGCATCAGCACCGACTTCACGGAGGCGGATCCCTGGATCAAAAACGGCAGAAAGCTCTATAAGGCAGAGATCGGCGGGGAGGATGAGATCCCCTTTGAGCTGATCAGGGACGGGAATGTCTTGGAGCTCTTCCTCTTCGACGGAAGATATGCCGTTTCCTCCATGATCTATCCGAGCGGGGGGAAATTCAGGCTGCTGATCGGAAATAAGGGAGCCGGGATCAAGCTGAGATACAGCATTTCCGGAAGCTGATGCGGAAATCAGCGTTTCACTCCAGCATCAGTAATTGATCTCCAAACAATGTTGACATTAAAATCAAATCAAATTATCCTATTAAAGGCATTGACAGAGCCTGGAAAGGACGGACCGCATAGGGACTATAGGAAAGTTTCTTTGAATTTGCAGAATTCCCTTTCAAGCTGCCAGGGCTTAGAAAAGGCAACATAATAATATTATGGAGGTCAGTCAGCTATGCTGAAGTGCCGTTAAAAGAAATGCCTGATTGCTGGAAGGATAAGTATGGAATATAAATTAACTGTTACCGATAAAACCGGACTGGCCGACTCACCATTGGAAATAGATATCAGCACCCCGATTCCTTTTCAAGAAGTATGTGTGAAATTAAATGTCTCAGACTATTATTGCATAAATGCTCCATTAAATTGTTCGACTAAAACGAAATGGATGTCGGAAGCAACTTTCGTGACGGACAATAAAGGGAATATTTCTGTTTCAAAATCTCCTTCTATTAGAGGAGACTATTTAGGAGTCAATGGGATGGGGCTCTTTGAGAGTCTGCATTACTCAAAAATGATATCTTCTAAAAGATGCTTGTCATTAGAGGATTTACCTTTATATGATTATTTTAATGCAGAAATATCTCTATGGATCAAAGAGAAAAAAGTTGCCGCAACCACTGTTAAACGATATTTTAAATATCCGAATATAGAATATAGAATATAAAAATATAGTCAATGCCAACTGGCTGGGAAGGATTTTTTATAGAAATGCAGAGGATAAAGCTCCCTGCATCATTGTCTTAAGTGGCAGTGATGGTGGATTAGAGAAATCCCAAAATATCGCCATGTTATTGGCCTCCAGAGGCTATGTAAGCTTAGCAATGAGCTACTTTGGAATGGATGGACAAACTCCATATCTTGATCAAATTCCGTTGGAGAATATACAGGAAGCGCTGCAAATCCTGTCTGAAAATCCACACGTTGACCCAAACCGAATTGGGATATACGGACGATCAAAGGGGGCTGAATACGCTTTAGCTTCTATAAGTAAGTTCCATGAATTCAAAAGTGCTGTTTTAAATGCCCCAAGCAATCAAGTATATGAAGGCTTACGAGGAAAAATGAATTCTCACCATTCATCGTGGACGTTTAAGAATCAAGAAGTCCCATACACAAAATTTAGTATTTTAAAACTGATGCAATCAAAAGTTCTTCCACAGCATCCGGCTAAAGCCCCGGATAGTTTAATAGATGTCCATGATTCTGGCACAAAGATTCTATTGATTGCATCCACGAAAGACGAAGTTTGGGACAGCAAAGATTCGGCCATTCAAATTGCAAAGACTATTCCTGCGGAAAATTGTTCGATATATTTTACAACTCATTTAGGACACATGAACACGATAAGTTATCAACCCAACCTGCGATATGGCTTAAAGGATCTTAAAAGTCTTCATGATGAGGTAAAGGAAAGCTGGTCTAAAACTATACTACACTTCAATAAAACCCTGTAGTTCTCTGTATTTTACATCAGCGACAGCAAAGGTGCTCCGAGGAATCGGACTTATTTCCCGGGATCATCCCGGCGCTTTAAGAAGCAGTAGAATCCCTGACGGGAAACGGGAAGCACACCGCAATAAAGCGCGGTCTTTCCCAAAAACAGGTGTGCTTCAAGTTTCACTGTATCTGCATAAGACCGAGAATTATCTGCATATAATCACAATGACTATATGCAGATAATTCTTGTGTAGCTGCATATAATAAGGTATAATTATGTGCAGATAGGGGGCCTCTAATGAGAAGATTTGATTATTCTTTTCTTGATAACCTGGATTCCCGCAACACATAACTATGTAGATTAAGAGTTACTTCATCTCCGGTG
>ERZ772921.922-NODE-922-length-17755-cov-4.016497_pt1 | contig 17755 bp, 15 predicted proteins | sample MGYA00512117_ERZ772921 | MGnify/ENA primary metagenome ERZ772921 (study PRJEB29015, sample SAMEA2737944) | human oral metagenome | biome: human oral; feature: human-associated habitat; material: dental | place: China | collected 2150 ... | reverse complement strand
ACACGGACGAGGTCGTAGCCGCCAGGACGTTCGTCAGGCCCGATCCCTGCTTGCGCGGGGAGTACGGGGCGCCAGTGTCCTGGAGCGGGTCGACGACGGGGGTCGCCGTGCCCATGATGAGGTTCTGGACAACGTCGATCTTCTCGCGCGCGCTCATGGACGCGAACAGAGGATCGCTCTCGACGCGCTGCAGGACGACGGCGCTCACACCCGCCATCTGCGGGGTCGCCATCGAGGTGCCGGACATGAACTCGTAGGTGCCGCCGGGCACGGCCGAGTAGATGTTGCCTCCGGGGGCGCTGACCTCGGGCTTGAGGCGCAGGTCCGGGGTGACGCCCAACGAGGAGAAGCTCGACATGGAGTACTTCGAGCTCGGGGGCACGACCTTGCCGGGGGCGACGCTCAGGTGGTGGTCGGCGGCGGCCAGCATGGCCTCACCGTCAGCCTGCGAGATGAACGCGGCGGGCACGCCGTCCGTCGCCAGGCTCATGACCACGAGCGAGTCACCGGGCACGTTGTTGTAGACGATAAAGCCGGCGGGCTTGGAGCCGGCGATGTTGTTGAACTTGTCCTGGAAGGTAAGAGAACCGCGCTTGACCAGCACGATCTTGCCCGCGAGGCCCTCGGGGTACTTGGCCTTCAAAGCCTCGCCGTCCTCGGGTGAACCGATGCCGCCGTCGACGTACTCGAAGGGACCTCCGGTCAGGTCGGACAGGTCAGGCATCTTCTGGCCGTCGGCGCCACCGGCGCGCTGGTAGGCGATGTCGCGGTCGCCGACGGTGAAGGCGCTGTGCGCCAGCGAGTTGTCGACCGAGGCCACGGACACGACCGAGGAGTAGGACGCCGGTTCGCACAGAACCGAGGAGTCGGGGTCGGAGGCGAAGGGCAGGTTCTTGCCGGACAGGTTGCCGTATCCGGCGGTGTACTCGTTGCCGGCGGCCGCGTTCACGGTGACGCCGGCGTCCTGGAGGCTCTTGAAGACGGTCGCGTACATGGAGTCGGCCTCGTTATCCATGCCTCCGGTCTGTCCGAGGGACAGGTTCACGACGTCGGGGTGCAGGATGACCATGTCGTCGAGGGCGGCGAGCAGCGCCGAGTCCGGGATGCCGCCGTTGCTGCTGCGGGCGACCTTGGCGACGATGATCTGCGCGTCGGGGGCGATGCCCACGATTTCGCCCGCGTTGCCCGCGGTGATGCCAGCGACGTGCGTGCCGTGCGATCCGGCTTCGCCGGTCGGCGAGGCGTCCGGGTCGTTATCCGCGTAGTCGTAGGCGAAGGGGAACTTTTCCGACACGTAGCTGCCGGTCTTGCCGTCACCCAGCTGGGGGGTCAGGGCCTCAACCTTGTCCTCGGAAAGCCCGGGAGTCCCGTGCAGGGCACCCGCGAACGCGGGGTGCGTCATATCCACGCCCGTGTCGATGACGGCAACGACCTTGCCGTCGCCCTTCTGGGTGATCTGGTCAGCGTGAATCATCAGCTGCGCGCTGAGGTTGGCGGGGTCCTGGGTGGCGATGCGCGAGGAGTTCGTCGCACCCTCTCCGGCGACCTGATCGTCGACGCCATCGACGTGGGTGTCGCGATCGAGGAAGGCGGCCTTGACGCCGTTCACCGCGCGGATCGCGTCGAGGGATCCGGCGGGGGCGCTCAGCGCGAAGCCCTGCAGGGCCTTGTCGTACTCGCGCTCCACCTGGGTGGAGGAGCCGGAGAATACGCCGGCCACGGCCTCGTTGATCGAGGCGAGGGAGGCCGCGCGGTCTGCGCCGTCGTCGAGCTGGACGACGATCGTGACGACTGCGGCGGGGTCGACCTCGTCGGTCGTCGGGGCCTGCTCAGTCTGGGTGGTCTCCCCGCTCTTCGAGGTGAGCGCGGTATCGACGTCACCGACGGGCAGGGACGAGGCCGTGGCGCCCGCGTCGGGTCGGGTATCCGCCGGGGTTGGCGGGGATGCGAGGGCCGCGGGGCCGGCAACCACGAGCGCGGCGGTGCCAGCCAGCGCGAGGAGCGTCGCTGGTTTCTTCGTTGTCATATGCCTACTCCAATGTGTCGACGGACGACCGTGTTCGAGCACGGCGAGGATCTCGTCGTGTCGGCCGTCACTGCCAACATACCGCAGGCAAGTCTTGTGACAAACTTTATTTCACAAAGAGAAACAGATGACGGTTATTTTACCCAGTAATGAATCCCAGGCCCGAGAACACTTACATAGCAACGTTCTCGGGCCCGGGTCAGTGTCTTGACAGAATGAGAGACGGGGAGCTTATCGCACCCAGGCTCCCGAATCGTCAAAGACGTAGGTGCGCCCATTGATCACGTGCGTGCCCGTCAACATGGCTCCCGAGGGAGACAGGTAGTACCAGGTACCACCGTCGTTGACCCAGCCGGTCGCCATCTTGCCCGAGGCGCTCAGGTAGTACCAGGTACCACCGTCGTTGACCCAGCCGACAGCCATCGCACCAGAGCCCGTCAGGTAGTACCAGGAGCCGCCATCGGCCAGCCATCCGGTACGCATCACCTTTGTCTCAGGATCGAGGTAATACCAGTAGGGGCCACCGTAGACGCTATCAAGCACCCAGCCGCTCACCGGGGTGCCCTCGGAATCCATGTACATCCAACCAACATTGTCGCGCTTGACGAAACCGGTTGACATATACCCGGCGGGCCCAAACTGGTAGTCACGGCCGTTGATGGTGAACCAGCCGCCCGAGAGGTAGTCCCTGCCGTTGGCGCACTGGTACCACCAGCCGACCGAGTCCTGCATCCAGCGGCCTCCCGCTATATCCGTGCAAGAGCTGGCCGTGCCCAGGTTGCCGCTGGGCAGGTCGATCGGGAAGACCTCGGAGGGGTTGAGGCCGTAGTCCCACGCGAGGACGTAGGGGTTGGCGATGACGTCTCCAGTGCCGCCCTGGTCGGCCCACGCCTGCTCGATAACACTGAGCGGGATCTCGACGTGGTACATGTACCGACCGTCGGGGCCGACGCTACCCTCACTCTCGGTGAAGACGTGGCGGTAGAACCACAGCCCATCGGCGGGATCATGCAGGTCGACGGCCGCCAGCGGCGAGTCGTCGGTGACATCGAAGGTCACGACAAAGTCCTCGTCCTTCTGGCGATACGACAGCTCGGAGATGACCGGTGCCGTCGTGTCGAGGCGGAACTGATAGGAGATCGACTGCTCGGCACGCGACGGGCCGTCGTTGGAGGCGGCGATCCGCAGCGTGTACGTGCCGTCGGGCAGCTGCGCGAAGGGCTCGGCGTTCGCATCGAAGGACGAGGACTCGTGGTAGGCCTCGACCCAGGTGTTCTCCTCGGTGCTCGTCAGGTAGAGGGACTTCCAGTTCCGATGGTTGGTCACGGAGAAGACCGACTCCCCGGCCTCGTTCGCGTAGGTACTGGTCAGCGAGTGGACGCTGCGCAGCGTGCCCGTGCGGGATTCGAGGATCGTCGGCGCACCCGAGGCCGTGGATCGCGAGATCACGTAGCGCTGCGGGTTGGGGTTTCCGGTGCGGTCGGCTGCCTTGACGAGGGGGTTGTAGCCGAGGGACTCCCCGGTCTTGCCGTTCACGATGGCCGAGGCCCGGGTGTGCGCTCCGCCGTCCGAGGCGAGCGCATCGAAGATGGGGGCATTGCCCCAGTCGCCGTAGAAGCCCAGGTAGAGCACGGCGAGGTCGGGCTGTCCATCGGTCTTCGACGCGAAACGCACGAATCCGTCGAGGAACGTGCCGTTGGGCGTGTTATCCGCGACGTAGGAGGCGAACTCGCTGCCGGGCATGATGTCGATACCGACGGTGGCCTCGCCGCTCGCGGGGACCGTCACCGTCGCGCCCTCGGCCGAGGAGGATGCGGCACCCGAGTACGCGATCTCCACGCCCTTGCCTCGCCAATCCGAGGAGTGCTGCGTGAAGAAGCCGCCGTCGACGATCTCGGAGAGGGCCTGCGAGCTCAGCTCGTAGGTGGCCGGAACACCCGACAGGTTATGCAGCGTGACATCGAAGTGCCAGCCCTTCGTGCCATCCCCCAGGTCCGCCTTGGGTCGGGACTGCTCGGCGGCACCAACCACGGTCGGGTAAACGGACGAGGTCGTGGCCGCCAACGCATCAACGAGGCCCGCGCCCTGCTTACGCGGCGAATACAGCGCACCCGAAGTCTGCGCAGCGTCGGTGAGCGGACGGGCCGTGCCCATGATGAGGTTCTGGACCACGTCGGCCTTCTGGCGCGCACTCATCGACGCGAACAGCGGGTCGGACTGGACGCGCTGCAGGACGATCGTGCTGACGCCGGCCATCTGTGGCGTGGCCATCGACGTGCCAGAGGATTGCTCGTACGCCCCGCCCGGTATCGACGAGAACACCTCGCCGCCGGGGGCTGCGATCTCGGGCTTGAGGCGCAGGTCCGGGGACACGCCCCACGCGGAGAATTCCGACGCCTCGTAGACGGTGGACTGCGGCAGGACCTGGCCCTCGGCGATCGTGAGCTTGTGTTCGGGGGCGTCCAGCATGGCCTGGCCGTCGGCCTGGGAGATGAAAGCGGCGGGCATGTCCTGCGTCGTCAGATTCATGGCGATGAGGGATCCGACCGACACGTTGTTGTAGACGATGATTCCGGCGGGCTTGAGGTCGTAGAGGTTCTCGACCTTCTTCTGGTAGGTCATATTGCCGCGAGAGACGAGCGCGAGCTTGCCTGCGAGGCCGTCCGGATACTTCTGCCGGAGCGCGGCCGCATCCTCCTCGGAGGCGAACCCGGCATCCACGTACTCGTAGGTGCCGGCGGGCAGGTCGGAGAAGAAGGCGACCTTCTCACCGTTGAGGCCACGCGCGCGCTGATATCCGATGTCCTTCCCATTGACGGTGAAGGCGTTGCGGAGCAGGGCGTTTTCGACCGAGGCGACGGCAACCACCGAGGAATACGTGGCCGGCTCGTCCATGACCGAGGAGTCGGGGTCCGTGGCGTAGGGCAGGCCCTTGCCTGAGTTGTTGCCGTACCCGGTGGAGAAGGCGTTGCCCGAGGCCGCGTTGACGGTGATACCCGCTTCCTGCAGCTTCTTGTAGACGGTCGCGTACACCGAGTCGGCCTCGTTATCCATGCCAGCCGTCCAGCCGAGCGACAGGTTGATGACGTCGGGGTGCAGGACGAGCATGTCGTCAAGCGAGGCGAGCAGCGCCGAGTCCAGCAGCGCATCGTCCTCACTGCGCGTCACCTTCGCGACGATCACCTGTGCGTTCGGAGCGGTGCCGACGATCTTGTCCGCGTTACCGGAGGCGATGCCGGCGACGTGCGTCCCGTGGGAAGCATACGGGGTCTTCGCCGGCGACGCGTCGTTGTCGCCGTCCGCGTAGTCGTAGGCGAAGGGGAACTTCTGCGAGACGTAGACGCCGGTCTTGCCCTCACCCAGCTGCGAGGTCATCGCAGCGACCTTCTGCGGGGTGAGCGGGGGCGACCCCGCGAGTTCGCCGTTGAACGCCGGATGCGTCATGTCGACGCCCGTGTCGATGACGGCGATGACCTTTCCTTCGCCCTTCTGGGCGACCTGGTCGATGTGCATCATGAGATGGGCGCTCAGGTTGGCGGGGTCCTGCCCGCCGGTCTGCGTCGACTCGATGCCACCCTCGGCATCGGGCGTGGCCACATCACTGACGCGGCCCTCGCGCTCGAGGAAGGCGGCTCGTACGCCCGGGGCGCGGCGGATCGCGTCGAGCGCACCGACGGGGGCCTTGAGGGAGAAGCCCGACATGACGTTGTCGTACTCGCGCTCCACCTGTGCCGAGGCGCCGGGGAAGAGGGAGGCCACGGCCTCGTTGATCTCACTGATCGTGCCCTCTCGGGACGCGCTGTCCTCAAGCTGGACGATGACGCCGACGACGCGCGCCGGGTCCGCCTCTGTGTCGGTCGAGGAGGGCGCGGACTGCCCGCTCTTCGAGGTCAGCGCCGTGTCGATGTCGCCCGTGGGCAGGGCCGCTGCGCCATCGCTGACGCCGGATGAGCCCGGGGGCACGGGCGAGGCCAGGGTGGCCGGCGCGGTGACCGCGAGCGCGCACGCGCCGACGAAGGCGAGGAGGGCAGCCGGTTTCTTCGTTGACATAAACCTTCTCCGATATGTTGGGGGACGGAGTGCCAGTGGCACCCGGTACGTCGGTGTACCAGCCGTCTCTTCACAACATACCTCACACGCTCCCCATGACAATCACGGTATTGCTTACTGATATGTGAAGAGGAGCTGAAGTGTCTAACGCACAGGGTCCGGTGTCGAGGCCTCGATCAGATCATGCGACCCACACGCCCGAGCCGTGCAGGTAGTACCAGGCGCCGTCGACCAGGACCCAGCCGGTACGCATGTAGCCGCGTCCATCGAAGCGGTAGGTGCGTCCGTCGATCACCATCGAGGTGTTCGTCGGGTAGCTGCCATCAGCGTTGCGGTACCACCAGCCGACCGAGTCCATCACCCAGGCGCCCATCGGGGCGGGAGCGGGCTGCGGATCGGGAGCAGGCTGGGGCTCAACCCACGGAGCAGGCGCACTCGCATCCTGCTTCACAGACTTCACAACGGCGATTGTCGTCGCCGGACCAATTGACCTTCGTCATGTTGGCATTTTCCGGCATGCCGTCGCTGCCCCATGCGACGAGCTTGACGGTCGCAGGCAGGGCGTCGGTGTGGCCGTCCTTGGACCAGGCTGCCTGGATGTCCGAGAACCTGATGGTGAACGTGTAGTGGTGCTTCGCGTCAGCGGTGACGTTGCCGGGGAAGTCGACGACACGACGGTAGAAGATCGCGTCGGTCGCCGGGTCGCGCAGGTCGATGCTGGACAGGCCGGGATTGTCGACGACGGAGAAGGTGACCTGACCGCCAATACCTTCACTGGTGGTGGCGAGGCCGGAGATCACCGGACCATCCGCGTCGGGCGCGGGGTTACTGCCAGGGCGGGAGCGCCGAAGGCGACACCGGACGCTGCCATTGCGCCGGTGTCGCCAGGGCTGCGATCAACGCCCTGTGAAATGTGTATGACATGCTCACTCCAATGTTGATTCGTGCGAGCCATTCCAAACGGTTAGGTTCAGCAGCTCACAATTTACGCGATACGTGTAACCAGATACCTAGCAATGCGTTACTGACTTACCATTCAGTAGCTACGAGGCATTGCGATGGATAATAAGGAGATCCTTAACCTTCTTATCGGCGAGGTTTCAACACATTCACTGACCAATGAACATATTTTTCGCGACAAAAGCGCACATGTTCGCCGACAACCCTCTTAAAAGACTGACATTCTGGATGATACAGAATTCAATTGACACGGTAAATCCTCACAACATACCTCATGTGGCCCAGCTGACAATGATCGTGTTGCTTACCGAGACATGAACTGCGGCTGAAGTGTCCAACGCGCACGCCACCAAACGCCCTACTGGCGGTCCGACAGCTCCAGGTTCGCCCGCACGACGATACCAATACGCTCAACCATGTCATCGTCCACCCACTCACCATCCAGAGCTGCCAAGCGCGGGTGGGACGGGGTCTCATCGAAGAGGAGATCGAAGCCGAGGATCGCCCGCCACAGGGGGATCAGCTCCTCGTTGTAGGTGTGGCCGTGGCCACTGGGAGCGGTCCCCGCGACGGGCAGGTCGGCGAGCACCTGAACGAAGGTGACGAAGCGCGTGAACTCAACGAAGGGAGACACGTCGCGGCCCGCCCGCTCACGCAGCCAATCAGGCTGCGTCCAGAGCATCTTCCGGTTCCACCACACAACCGGATCGGAGGCGTGCTGGGCGTAGACGATGCGCGGGAAGCCCCACGGCCCCAGCTCGCGCCCGTAGAGGTCCGTGCGCAGGTCGGAGGGTTCGTTGACGAAGCGCACGCGCCGACCGTTGTAGACGACGGGGGCGACCTCGGGGCTTCCCTTGTGGCGGGCACTCGTCAGCTCGGCGTGCATCGGTGTGAAGGCGGGGGTCCCCACCCACAGGGCCCCATCCACCTGGGAGAGCGCCTCCTCGACCGAGGAGAAAACCGACTGCGAGGCGAAAGCCCCCAGGGATTCACCGCAGACGAAGAGAGCGGGCCTGTCAGCCTCGTCCATCGTGTCAAGCTCGGCCCGCACCGCCCGGAAGAGCACGGCCGAGGCCTCCTGCGCCGGCTCGAGGCCGGTCAACCAGTTGAGGGCCGAGGGCACGTAGGAGTACTGGAGCGAGGCGGTGGCACAGTTACCGCGCGTCAGGAACTCAAGGGGCTGGACCTGCCACTCGTCAACCCAGCCGGAGCCGGTCGACGCGGCGATGAGAATGACGGCACGATCGAAGGCACCCGTGCGGCGCAGCTCGGCGACCACCGTCGCCGCGGCCTGCTCGATGCCCACCCCACCCGTGGGCATGCCGGAGTAGACGCGGATCGGCTCCATGGCCTCGCCACCGGTGACCTGGGCGATGTCGAGGCGCGAGGGGCCGCGTCCCAGGAAGACGCGCCCCTGACCGCCGACGGATTCCCAGGTGACGGGCGAGGCCGGGGAGGCGGAGCGCTCGGGCACGAACGGCTTGTAGATGCCGCGAGCGGTACGCGTGTTCATCTGCTCGGCGTGGTGGCGGAAGAAGCCGATTCCGCCGCGCAGGATCACGTTGGAGGTCAGGAAGAAGACGATGACGATCAGGATCACGACGCCCACGACGAGCGCCGCCGGGCGCGGCATGTAGCCACCGAGCGCCCCGATCAGCATGCGCCCCAAGCGATTCAGGCCAGCCACGATCGCGATGAGGCACCAGGCGATGACGACCGTGCCGGCCGTGCCCAGGAGATACTCGCCGAAGGTCTCCCCCGGCATGTTCACGAGCCTGGCCGCAACGCGGGCGCGACGGTAGGACTGGATGACCGCGTAAAGCCACCAGATAGCAAATAGGGCGGCGATGCAGACGCGGAAGCCGACCTCGACGGGCTCGGATGCGCGGATCGTCAGGCCGGTCATGGCAATAACGCGGGCACCGACGTTCTGGATGACCACACCCGCGATGTACCCGCAGGACACGAGGACGCCCGAGGCGACGGCGTGCCACGCCCACGAGCGCGCCATCAGCGACGGCGCCACGCTCACCGCGTACATCGCGAGGGCAGCGATCACTCCCAGAAACGACACAGCCATGGCTCCCATTGTGCCAGGCGCAGCCGAGGCGTTCAGGAGCGGCACGAGGCCGATGGCCCCAGCCGCGACCGCATCGTCCATGAGCTCGGCGAATGCGCGTGCAATCACTTCCCCATCGCGCATTCCACGTTCCAGCTCGAATGCCCCGAGCACATGAGCCACGAGCACATCGAGCACTAGCACGACAACCCCTATCGCTTGACAGGCGGTCAGCGCATTTATAGGTTGATGGAATGAGCGCAGATGTTGGTTTTACTCCGGGCAAGCTGATTGAGGCTGCCCAGGGTATTGAAGCTGCCGCTGAGCCTTTTTCTCAGGCGGTGTCGACGATCGGCGAGGATGTGACGTCCGCGTCGGAGGGGATCAACGGTCCGTTTATGGAGCCGTTGGGCAATGCGCTGACTATGTGGGGTGATTCCCTGAGTGTGTTGTTTGATGATTTAGGTCGTTTGGCCGAGGCCTTGGTGGGCGTGGAGCATTCTTTTGGTGCGTGCGAAGACGAGATTATACAGTCGTTGGTCCAGGCGGCTTCCGGGTCAGAGTCGGGCGGGGATTCGTCGGGTGGCAGCTTGTACGACGAGCTGATGCGGCTGTCCCAGCCGGTATCGTGACGGAGGGTTGATTAATGAGTAGCGATTCGATGCTGGTCTTTGAAGAGGCCAGTGCCACCGAGATGGCTCAGGCCTTCCGTCAGAGGGTCCCGGTGGTCAAGGAATTCATTCCCAATGTCAGCGCTGACATTAAGGCTGCTGTGGGCGATTGGACGGGTGAGTCTCGCAAGGCGTGCGATGCTGCGCTCAAGCGCCTGGAAGAGCGCGGCGAGGAGTTGGCAGATTTGTTGACGGCGGCAGCTGAGGCGATGGACAAGATCCTGGCGGAGGGTCAGCATGCTGAGTCTAAAGCGTTTGCGTGCATCGACAGTTAAGGATTGTGACTCGTGAGTGATTTTAAGGTCGATCTAGAGGCCATGTCCTCGTTCGTGGAATCGTTGTCTTCTTTTGAGGAGGCCGCCAAGGAGTACGACGTGGAGGATTGGGTTCCCAACTCGGGGATGCTGGAGCATCCGGAGGTGTGGGATCGCACGAACGCGTTCCAGGACACGTGGGAAAAGGGGACGAACGACTTGCGTGATGAGATTAAGGCTGCCTCTAGTGCGGTCAGTGGCGCTCTGGGTGCTTATAGCGAGTACATGGAGAAGGCGAAAGAGCACATGGCGGCGGTTGAGGCGGCTGCTCAGGCGCTGGGGCAGTCCCCCGTCGTTGGTTCGGGGGCGTAATCCGACGTGGGTGTTGTTGCGCATGGTGCGCCAGTTTTTGAAATCGGCGGGGACCCGGGTGGTATTTCAACGCGCGCCGCGGTGATGATGGCTCGCGCCGAGGAGTTCGGGAATATTCATTCCGGCTTGTCCTCCCTCAGCGCTGATGGGTGGGAAGGTCGCGCGGCGGATCATTTCCGCTCGAAGTTCAAGGTGCAGATCCAGGGCTGGGTGGATGCCCAGGAGGCGTTCTCGTCGGCATCTGAGGCTTATTCGTCCTACGCGTCGACGCTGGCGTCGGCGCAGTCCCAGTGTGATGGGATTCGTGTCCGTTGGGAGCAGGGCCGTAACGCGGTCCAGCAGGCGCAAAACAATCAGGCTGATGCGCGCAGCCAGGCCGCCGCTGATGGTGGTTCGCCCGTGTTTGATGCCTCGTGTGATGAGGGTCCGGGCCGCTCGGCCATGGCGGCCGCGGTCGCTGATTCCTGACGCTGGTCGATCAGGTCAACGAGGCCGGTGACCTGCTGATTACCGCGTTGAATGCGGGTATTGCGAAGCTGCCCGAGCGCACGTGGTGGGATTCGGTCAAGCGCACGGTCGGCTCGATCCTGGGCGGCGCCTTCGAGGCCGTTGTCGAAGTGCTGAAGCTGGTGTGGAAGCTGGGCGGCGGCGAGGGCATGTGGGACTTCGGCCGCGTACTCATGGGCGACATGACCCTGGACGAGTACAACATCAAGCATAAAGAGATACCCGCCGAGACGTTAGCGGCCATGGCGAAGGCGCTGTGGAACGATCCCGTGGGCTTTATGACGGCTGTCGGCAAGTCTCTGATTGACTGGGATACGTGGACCGATGATCCCGGGCGCGCCATTGGCCACCTCCTGCCCGACGTGGTCCTTGCACTTGCGACCATGGGTGGCAGCGCCGGCGTGTCCGCTGGCGAGAAGGCCCTGACCGGCACGGCTCGTGCGCTGCGCATCGGTAAAGAGGTCTTCAAGGCGATCTTGCCTATTAGCCCCGACGACGTCCGCTCCCTGGCTAAGCTCGGCAAGAACCTGGTCGGTAAGCTGAGCGCCCGCGGCATCGATACGGCCGCGGACCTCGCGGATCTGGCAAACACCGCACAGCACCTGGCCGGAGCAGCCGACCACGCTCACGACGCCGCTCACGCCGCCGGCGGCATGGCTGGCGCCCTGTACGGGGCCGGCGACGCAGGCCGCGCCGCGAGGACTGGCTCGGCTATCGGGGACACTAGCCACGCCGCGCACGCAGCCGGCGGGGCTGCCGATGCTGCCGGTAGCGCCAGCCACGCCGCACACGGTGCTTCCGGCGGCGGTGGTATCGCCAGCGGTGCGAGCAGCGCGAGCCATGCCGCAAACGGTGCCGGTAGCACCAGCCACGCCGCACACGCTGGCGGCAACACCGCAGACGCCGCAAGCAACACCAGCCACGCCACACACGCAGGCGGCAACACCGCAGACGCCGCGGGCAACGCCAGCCACGCCTCGCACGGTGGTGCGGATGTCAAGGATTCTGCTCTTCCGCCCACGGATCCAGGCCACCGCTCCAACGGTGTGTCGAGTGCGGCTCAGCCCGCCGCGACGCCTCATGCGTCCGCAGCTGGCGATGCCAGCACCGGCGGGCATGCGGCTCCCGCGAACACCGCCCCCAGCGCGTCTAACGGCGCTCACAACAACGCGTTCATGAATGCGGATACTGGCGGCACCACCCACGGCGCTGGCAGCACCGCCAACGGCGCAACCGGCGCTCCTGCTACCGGCGCGGGCACACACGGCGCTCCCGGCGCAGGTACGCATGGCGCTCCCGCTACTGGCGCCCCTGCCACTGGGACCCACGGAGCCCCGGCAACCAGCGCTCCCGCGCCCGGCGCAGGTACGCATGGCGCTGGCACAACCGGCGCACCTGCCACCGGCGCACCTGCCACCGGTGCACCCGCCGCCGGCACCCACGGAGCTGGCAGCACTACCAACGGCGCAACCAGCACCCCCGACGTACCTACCACTCCCCCGAAGAAGCGGTCGTTCGAGGAACTCCTGGGCGGCGGCGACAAACAGCACACCGCCAACGGCACACCCGACGCCCCCACCACACCCAAGAAGGAACAAACCTTCGAAGAACTCCTGGGCGGCGGCGACAAGCAACACACCGCCAACGGCACACCCGACGCCCCCACCCACGCGGATGAGGCCGCCGACGCCAGCAAGGCTGGCCACGGCTCCGGCGACGCAAGTGGCTCCGGCAAGGCCGATACCGACGCTAAGCATGGGCATGATTCCGCCGAGCACGCCGACGCTGACCCCAAGGCGAAGGACCACTCCGCCAACGGCAAGGCCGACGACGCCGCTGACTCGGCGCACCACGGTGACAAGACCGAGGCCGACAAGCCCACGTCGGACAAGACCCACAAGGAAGACAACGCCGCACACCACGACGGCGACGAGCATTCCGATGGTTCCCACGACGGAACCACAGATAGCCAATCGGATCTATTCCCTGACGATTATCCTGCGAACACCTTCAAGGACGATGCAGATCCTGACATCGGATCGCACGATTCTGATTTTGTTAAGGAACACCCCGAATCAAAGGAACCTCCGACAACAGTTGACGAACTGGCAGAACGCTCACCCAAGCGTCCACTCAACGACAAAGATGAATTAGACACCAAAATGGAGGGCATCGGAGACAGATATCAGACCGGGAAAGACATTACGCTTGATCATAATGGTCAGCTCAAGAACGGCTCCCATCCCGAAATGGAGAGCACTGCGGACTGGGCAACCTCACGATATGCACGGGAGAATGGGGTGCCTAACTGGCGTCAAGGAATTGACCACGGCGCAGTCCCAGGAAGCGACAGATATTATACAAATCTGCATGAGCTAGCCGAAGACTTCCATATCACGGGATTGGATCGTACAGGTAACACCGGAGGTGACTTCCTCGCCCCAATCATCGATGATGTGATCATTCCTGCCGAATACCGGTCGACTCCACCTTCAAATATCAACGAGCCCTATCGTCAGTTAAAGTTTACTGATGAGCCGCTACCCGAAGGCTGGCGGGCAGAAATTTCAATCGCCGCATCCGACCACGGCTCTCTCGGTGGATCACCGCAAATCCGGATCCTTGCACCTGATGATGAAGGTGCTCCCCGAGCAGTATCTATTCATGAGTTAATTCGCCACAAGCCACCGTTACTCGAAGGAGTATCCGACCATGTTGGAACAGTTCAACGACCTGATTTCCATGCTTTGCAAGAACTCTTCAATCATGCACGAGGTGCACGAGAATAGATTGTTCTTTACCGTCGATGGAATTCTCTTCGATTCTTTCTGGTACTCGACAGACAACTACCGCTTCGGCACGAGCGAACGCCCAAGCCGTGTCGGCGCAACGCTGCGAACTCCGAGTGCGACAGTTACGAGATATGAGTTGGTGCGCCTTCTGGGTGGCTACAACCGATGGTCGCATGGGTGGCAGGCGGTCGAGCTAGCGGCTGACCCGGATTCCCTCCAAGCAAGCTGGACGATAAACCCAGGACAACTGCCCGGCGAGCAGATCCTGTCGATGCGCAGTTACCCCGACGTAGAGTTCACCTCGTTCGACGAACAACGCGCGTACAAGCTCGCACATCTCATGCAGCATCCCTTTGAGGAAGCGCTAAAACTGTACTTAGGTGCGTAGAACCAGCACACCAAACAGAGTTCGACGTCCGCTGTTTCGTAGTCGATCACTCTCGCAGCCACAAGCACGAAAGCCTCGACAAATGAACATCTTTCTCACGGCAAACATGAAGACATTCGATGAGTTTGCCGCCCTCTACTCTGAGGGGGACGAGGCGCGCGCGAACCGGGGACGCTCCCTGTTCAGTTACGCTCTCGGAAACAGCAAAGCGGAAGAGCGATACAAGATCGTCGACTTCCTACTTGAGCGCAATCCGTCGTTCGCCCACAAGTCCGGTGATGGCGCGTCGCTCCTGCACATCCTGCTAGGAAGCCTCAACCACGACCCCGTCCGCGATGCCGCCATCGCACAGGTCCTGGTCGACCACGGGGAGACCTTCAACTGCCTCGATAATCGCAAGCGCCTCCCCCTCCAGTACCTACTCCCCCTCCACCGCTACTCCGACGAGGACCTGGCACCCATCTACGACGTCGTCTTCGCGTCCCCCGACCCGGGTTTTACGACCGTCGTTGACGGGGGAAAGCCCTTCCATGAACTCGTCCACACATTCGAGGAGCGGCAAGTCCTCGCAGACCGTATCGACGCCTACCTGCGCGCGCAGGATGACGCTCACTGAGAGGAGCAATAGTGCGCCCCACCTACATTCGCAACGCCGGCGCGGCCATCGTCTCTCGCAAGATTGTTGAGCGCACAGGCAACATCAAGTGGCTGACCCGCGAGGAACCCTTCGCCCCTCAGGACTCCGGCTGGCGCGTGCTATCCGACCGCGACACCGCCGAGTACCTGGATGATCCAAAAAAACATGACCGTCGTTGACTTCAACGAGCTATGCAACCTTGAGCCCGCCTGTATCGGCATCTACGACCTGCCGATCGGCTCCGACATTCAACTCGTCGTCGAACCTGACGGACGTCGGCGATGGTTCGATAACAAGACCGAGAAAGAGATTTCCTTCCGCTGACTCACGCAGCGGCCCCGCCCTCACACGTGGGTGAGCCACACGAGGGTCGCATAGGGGATGGTCACCTGCTCCCCCGGCGCGTACCCGAGGTGGTCGTAGAGGTACCAGCGCAGGTTTTCCTGCATGCGCGCCCTGCCGGCCTCGGAGGAACGGATGTACGAGGAGCGGGTCGTGCCCAGGGTGAGGATCTCCTCGGGGGTCATGCGGTCCTCCCATGCGACCTGGGTGAGGGTCATCGGGGCGAAGCCGCCGCCCGGCATGGGCGGCCTGTCGGGGCGATGTACGTCGCCCGAGCGCATGATGCGCGTCAGGCGATGCACCCACGGAATCGACACGGCCATCTGGTTCCACACGATGGCGAGCGCGCCGCCGGGCGCCAGGATCCGGGCGGCCTCGAGGCCCGCACACTCCGGATCCATCCAATGCCAGGACTGGGCAAACACGACGATGTCATACACGCCGTTCGGTAACCCTATATCTTCCGCAACGCCGCCGTGCCACGTCACGCCTTCGATCGACGAGGCCTGGGCGCGCATCGCCTCGGATGGTTCGACCGCGTCGACGAGGAGACCGCCGCGAGCCAGGAGCTCACTCATCTTGCCGGTGCCCGCGCCGATGTCGGCGGCGCGCAGTGGGCCGCCCCGGCACGGCATGTTCTCTCTCCGCGCGCGCTGCGCTGCGTCGATCAACGCGGCCACAGCCTCGTCCGGGTAGGCGGGGCGCACGGAATCGTAGGCACCGCCCTCGCCGACGAAGGGGTTGACATCGAGCGAAGCGGACACACTGTTCGATATCACCTCGCGATCCCCGTACTGCTGACACGAAAGAGAGGTGTCCGCGCGTCCGGCCATGGCCTCGTTCTCGGGAACACTCACAGGAGCGAGCTCCCCAGTCGACACACGTTGTCGATGTAATGGACGTGCCACGGCAGGCCGCGCCACTCCTCGTAGGTGAGCTGGCGAGACTTCTCGCGCGTTCGGTCGTCGTTGCCGTGCAGCATCTCGACCAGGCGCGAGCTGTCGGCGACGAGCATGATCTCGTAGTTGAGGCCGAAGGAACGCACATCCATGTTGGACGAGCCAATGACGCACAGGTTCCCGTCGACGATCATGTACTTCGAGTGGAGCATCCGCGGCTTGTGGTACAGGTGGATGCGCACGCCCGCCTTCAGGAGCATGCCGTAGTAGGAGCGCTGCGCGTGGCCGACCAGGAACTGGTCGAACTGCTCGGAGACGAAGAGCTCGACCTTGACGCCCGACAGCGCGGCGTTCGTCAGCGCGGTCATGAGGGTCTCGTCCGGGATGAAGTACGGGCTCGTGATCGACACGTGCGTGCGCGCCGAGGAGACCATGTGGACGAACGCGCGCAGGTTCGGCTCGCCCTTGAACGCGGGACCCGACGGGATGATCTGCATGGCCGAGATGTGCGTGTCCTCGTTCTTGGCCGCCAACTGCGCGGCGGGCGGGGTAAGGACCTCGGGCGTGAGGATCTCCTTGCACGCGTAGTACCAGTCGACGGCGAAGACCGCCTGGATCTGCGCGACGATGGGGCCGGTGACGGACACGCTCGTGTCGTCGTAGAGCATGCCGGACTTCGCGTACGAGGGGGTGTCGTAGTCGGGGGCCACGAGGTTGTGGGAGCCGACGTAGGCCTCACGCCCGTCGATGACGAGGATCTTGCGGTGGTTGCGCAGGTCGGGGCGGCGAATCTGCCCGCGCAGCGGGGCGAAGGGCAGCATCTCGTGCCACTCGATGCCCATGGCGTTCAGGCGGCGGCGGAAGTCCTTGTGGCCCGGGATCGTGCGCATGCCGTGGTGGTCGACGAGCAGGCGGACGGTGACGCCACGCGCGACCGCGCGCTCGAGGGCCTCGTAGAAGGGGGCCGTGTACTCATCCCAGGACGTCTGGTAGTACAGGGCGTTCACGTGGTGGGTCGCCGCGTCGATGCTGGTGGCCATGGCCCGGAAGGTCTCGGCAGTGTCGTTGTAGAGGCGACCAACCCGTCCCACAGAGGCCGGGAAGCCGCTGAGGGTCCCGGACAGTCGCATGATCGAGGCGGTGTCATCGTCCAAGCCTGCGGGCAGGCCGTCGGACCCGTCCGGCACCTCGTAGTTCTCAGGGTTGGGCGCGGTCGAGCCGGCCACGATGGCATCGACCAGCTGGCGGGCCTCCGGGTCGTCGTCGAGCCGCCGACCCATCGCCCACCACGAACCGAAGATGACATACAGCGGCACACCCAGGAGCGGCCACAGGAAGATCAGCAGCAGCCACGCCGTCGACGTGGAGGCGCGGCGATGCTTGGGGACGATGCCGAGCGCAATGATACGGATGGCGAACTCGAAAGCCCCAAAGAGGAGCCACGCCCACAGCGGCGGTTCAGGATGTGGCGGCAGCATACACCTATGGTAGCGAGCGCCCCAGATCCTGGTCGGCCCACCGCTGCCAATGCGGCGCGTAGGTCTGCCCGTCGCGCGCGAGCGCCCTGCTGCGTCGTTCGTCCTCGCCGGGGTCGGCGATCCAGATGGCGAGATCGGCCTCGGCCTCGATGGCACCGCAGCCCTCGATAATGGTCGGGGCGAGGGGGACGCTGATCATCACCCCGGTTCTACCGTTCTCCCAGTCCCAGGCCTCGTAGGAGGAGGCACGTCCTCCCCGCAGATCGGAGGCAATTCGACGCGCGATGCCAGCGCCAGCCGCGAGGCCGTCCCAGCCGGGG
>ERZ772921.918-NODE-918-length-17780-cov-3.391650_pt1 | contig 17780 bp, 31 predicted proteins | sample MGYA00512117_ERZ772921 | MGnify/ENA primary metagenome ERZ772921 (study PRJEB29015, sample SAMEA2737944) | human oral metagenome | biome: human oral; feature: human-associated habitat; material: dental | place: China | collected 2150 ... | reverse complement strand
CTTCACCGGTGTTTTCGTCACCCACGATCGCGACGAAGCCTTGCGTTATGCCGATAAAATCGCTGTGTTGCAAAATGGAGAAATCTTACAAATCGCGAATCCGCGCACGCTTTATTGGTCGCCACAACACCTTTCCACTGCCACCTTTATCGGCGAAAGCATTGTGTTGCCGGCAACCTTAAATTCACCTTCAACGGCGCATTGCCAATTAGGTGACATTGCCGTCATAGACAAAAGCCAAGGGCAACAACGCGGCACGTTACTTCTCCGCCCGGAACAATTCTGCTTGTCAAAAACACCGCAAAATTCCACCGCACTTTTTAACGCCATCGTCCGCCACGTGGAATTCAAAGGTAAAATAACGGCGATTCAAATTGAAATAAATGGCTTCGAAATTGAATTAGAGGAACACCATGGCATTGAGTTGTATGTAGGAGATAAGGTTGAGGTGTATTTATATGGCACGGGCTTGTTTTATGGGGAATAAGTGTTGGCTTTATGGCGGTTGCAATTTACGTTGTAGGTAAAAAAAGCGCTATTAATGAGCACATGAGTTAAAAAGTGCGGTGCATTTTTCAGTTATTTTTCAAACATAACGCTATCTCAAATGCGCTTCCAATAACGCTCTTAATTCATCTCCATCATGGCACCGTTTCACCACCTCGAACAACGCGGTGGCTTCTCCATATTCACATTTTAAATACTGTAGCCATTGCTTAATGCGTGCCACGTGGTAAAAACCGCTGTCGTGGCAATTTTCTAATGTGGCGTATTTGCGCAAAATCGGCATGATTTCAGCCCAGCTTAAGGGCGCATCGTTATGTTTTAGCACACGGCTTAAATTAGGCATATTAAGCGCCCCACGACCAACCATTAAATCTTCACAGCCGGTCATTTCTAAGCATCGTTGCCCATCTTCCCAACGCCAAATTTCGCCATTGGCGATCACTGGAATATGGAGTTTTTGGCGGATTTCACCGATTTTTTGCCAGTTGATACGATCAGCGCGATAACCATCCGCTTTGGTCCTGCCGTGAATGGCAATTTCGGTGGCGCCGCCTTGTTGCACCGCGTCAGCAATGTCGTAAGCAAAGTCGGTGGAATCCCAGCCTAAGCGCACTTTAACGCTGACTGCCTGTTCTTGCGGTACGGCTTGACGGATGGCTTTGGTGGCTTGGTAAATAAGTTCCGGTTGTTTTAACAAAGAAGCGCCACCATTGCTGCCGTTGACGGTTTTCGACGGGCAGCCACAGTTTAAATCAACGCCGTGGGAACCTAATTGAATGGCAAGTTCAGCATTTTCCGCCAGCCATTGAGGATGTTGTCCGAGCAGTTGCACACGTACCGGCGTACCGCTTGGCGTGCGGCCCTGTTGAAGTAATTCAGGGCAAAGACGATAAAAGACTTTCGGCGGGAGGCGTTGATCCACCACACGGACAAATTCGGAAATGCACAAATCGTAATCGTTCACTTCCGTTAATAATTGACGTACGAGAGGATCAAGCACACCCTGCATCGGGGCTAAAATGACGCGCAAAGGTTATTTCCAACCTTTGGCTTTGCAAATCAAGTCGTATGCGGCTTGAATTTGCTGAGTTTTCTCTTTCGCCATTTCCATCATTTCCGGTGGCAACCCTTTTGCCACTAATTTATCCGGATGATTTTCATTCATTAAACGACGATAGGCACGTTTCACCGTGGGCTGATCGTCTGTCGCCGTGACGCCAAGCACTTGATAAGCATCGTTTAACGTTGGGCCGGAAGAAGATTGAGATTGCTGTTGATAGCCGCCTTGGGAACCGGAATGTTGCTCGTAGTAGCCGCCTTGTTGATAAAAACCGCCGCGTGCAAAGTGACGCGCCGCCATTTCCATCGCCAACATTTGCTCAAATTGAACGCGGGATAACCCCAGTTCTTCAGCAACAATAAACAGCACGTCTTTTTCATTATCATGTAAATGATCATCGGAAAAGGCGGCTTGAATTTGCACGGATAAAAATGCTCGTAACAAATCGGCACGTTGTCCGCAACCCAGACGAAATTCACGAATCACCTGACGAATTGGAAAATCTGTCTGTTTGCCACGATTAAATGCCTCTTGCGCTAAACGGCGCCCGGCATCGTCCAATTGCATATGACTCATTAAATGGTTCGCCAGTTGAATGTCTTCTTCCGTCACACGTCCTTTGGCTTTACTTAAATGTCCAAGCACTGCAAAGGTGGTTTGCATAAAGAGTAACTGGCGGGTAGTTTTATTTTTGAAAAAAGTGGAGCTTACCGTACCCAGTTCATACAATTTTTTATCGGCGAGGTGGCCAAGAAAAATCCCTGCCAACATGCCGAAAAAACCGCCCAACCGAAAGCCGATAATGGCACCTAAAAATTTTCCAATAAAATTCATCACGTTTTCTCTAGATATATAATCCCTTTAATAAAATGAAACCCCTTAAAGCTACTGCCTTAAGGGGCTTTACAATGAAAAATCACAATACTAAGCTGCTTTTTGTGATTTCTTCGCCTCACCACGAGCAATAATTTCATTGATTGCTCGTTCTAAACGTGCATTTAAAAAAGCCAATTTTGACATAGTTACTCCTGATGGAAGATGTTTGTATTAATGATAGTCTTTATTTGAGCTTTAAAGCTATCGTCGTCAATGTTAGCACATTTCAGGCTATTAATTAGCCCAAAGGCCAACAGCACTGCCTGTTTTGCGTTTGCATTACTAGGCGGTAATTCACGATCTATTTGGGTTAAGATATTTAGTAGATCCTCTAAGCTAGGATCTGTAATTTCAATTAAGGATTGTAACCCATTTTGGTCGTAGTACTTATCTACGTAAGAAAATAATCCATTTAACAATACAAGCGTTTTACTTACTTCTTGCTGTTCAGAATCGAACTCAACAAAATTAGACACAAGAACTCTCCATAGGTTAAATAATATATGGTTTTAAGTATAAAATTTCAATAGATACGGCAAAAATTCTAAAAATGAAAGGAATTTGAATTATACGTATAAAAAATTTTCTTTCAAGTGGTAACTATACCATAATTTGAATAATATTTTTGCATTGTAGTCAAATATTGTTGGTATTCCGCCCTTGTTTCAATAAACGCCATTAAATCGGCAAAATCAATAATGGACAGTACGTTGCATTGGTAATCACGTTCTACTTCTTGAATGGCAGAAAGCTCGCCGTTACCGCGCTCTTGACGATTTAAAGCAATTAACACGGCACTTAATTGCGCTTCATTTGCCTGAATCAATTGCATGGATTCGCGAATTGCCGTACCGGCAGTGATCACATCATCCACCAACAACACCTTGCCACGCAACGGACTGCCGATTAAATCGCCACCTTCGCCATGATCTTTGGTTTCTTTGCGGTTAAAGCATACCGGTTTGTTAATGTGAAAACGGTTGAATAACGCAATAGATACCGCAGTGGCAATGGGAATGCCTTTGTACGCCGGGCCAAAAATCATGTCGTATTGCAAACCGGCATCTTGTAAGGCTGCCGCATAAAATTCACCTAAACGGGCAAGATCGGCACCTTGGTTAAACAAACCGGCGTTAAAAAAATAAGGGCTAATGCGACCAGATTTCAAGGTGAACTCGCCAAATTTTAAAACCTGACGGGCAAGGGCGAATTCAATAAACTGTTGTTTATAGTTTTCCATCTTCCTATCCTTATTCTGCCAATGCCGCACGTTGGGTTTGGAAAATGACCTCACAGCCTTGTTTGGCGAGATCTAATAAGGTTAATAATTCCTCATGGCTGAACGGTTCGCCTTCTGCGGTGCCTTGCACTTCAATCATGCGGCCGTCTTCCATCATGACCACATTCATGTCTGTTTCTGCGGCAGAATCTTCTACATATTCCAAATCACATACCGCTTCGCCGTTTACAATACCGACAGAAATCGCCGCCACCAAGCCTTTTAATGGATTTTTGCTTAATGTGCCGTTTGCCACTAAACCGTTCAATGCATCACATAACGCCACGCAAGCGCCGGTAATGGAAGCGGTGCGTGTGCCGCCGTCCGCTTGAATCACATCACAATCTAAGGTCACACAACGCTCACCAAGGGCTTCCAAATCCACCATGGCGCGTAAGGAACGGGCAATTAAACGTTGAATTTCCAAGGTACGACCGCCTTGTTTGCCTTTTGCCGCTTCACGTTGCATACGGCTGTGGGTTGAACGTGGCAACATGCCGTATTCCGCCGTAACCCAACCTTGTTCCTGTCCTTTTAAAAAGCGCGGCACGCCATCTTCCACGGTGGCAGTACACAACACTTTGGTATCGCCAAATTCCACCAGCACGGAACCTTCCGCGTGTTTGGTGTAATGACGGGTGATTTTAATCGGGCGGGTTTGGTTGTTGGCACGTTGATTCGGACGCATGAAAAATTCCTCGTTAAGCAATAAAAAATCGCGCCATTTTAGCACGCAAACTGACAGAAACGAAATTTGGCAGTACAATAGAACGCAAATTTTAGCGCCTAAAAATGAAGGAATTATTATGATTTATAGCATGACGGCATTCGCCAGTTTAGAAATCAAAAAAGACTGGGGCAATGCAGTTTGGGAAATCCGTTCGGTCAATCAACGTTATTTAGAAACCTTTTTCCGCCTGCCGGAACAATTCCGCAGCTTGGAAAACACCTTACGCGAAACCTTACGCCAAAAACTCACTCGCGGCAAAATCGAATGTACCCTGCGTATTGATAACAAAAAGCAAGCCGCAACGGAATTGCACATTAATCAAGAACTCGCCACGCAAGTATTGCAATCTTTACAATGGCTAAAACAGCAAGCGGGCGAAGGTGAACTCAATTTAACCGATGTATTACGCTACCCGAGTGTAGTGGAAGTGCCGGAACAGGATGTAGATTTAATCAGCCAAGATTTATTGGCGGCGTTTGACCAAGTGGTCGAGGAATTTATCGCTATGCGCCAACGCGAAGGGGAAAAAATCCACACGTTACTGACACAACGCCTTGAAGCCATCAATGAAGAACAGCAAAAAGTGCGGTCAAAAATGCCGGAGATTTTACAATGGCAACGCGAGCGCATGTTACAACGCTTTGAAGAGGTTCAACTGCAACCGGATCCACAACGTTTAGAGCAAGAGTTGATTATGTTGGCACAACGCATTGATGTCGCCGAAGAATTGGATCGTTTGCAATTACACGTCAAAGAAACGCAAAACATTCTGCGCAAAGGCGGCGCAGTGGGGCGCAAGTTGGATTTCATGATGCAAGAACTCAACCGCGAATCCAACACCCTGGCGTCTAAGTCCATCAATGTCGATGTGACCAATTCCGCCATTGAGCTTAAAGTGCTCATCGAGCAAATGCGCGAACAAATTCAAAATCTTGAGTAATTGATTGATATTTTTTAAGGAAAGTACGATGGCCTATTCCCTTTTAACGGCACAACAAGACGACATTATTTGTCCGTTAACACACTACTCGCTGATTCAAATTGAAGGCACGGAGGCGGAAAAATATTTGCAGGGACAGCTTACTTGTGATGTCACTAAGTTAGCAGTTGGCGAATCCACGTTGACCGCCCATTGCGATCCGAAAGGCAAAATGAGCGCGCTGTTCCGTTTAATTCGTCAAGATGAACAGACCTTTTATATGCTGTTGAAAAGCGCATTATTGCCATCGGCGTTGGATCAGCTGAAAAAATATGCGGTATTTTCCAAAGTCACTTTCACGCTGTTAGATTGGCAAATTCTCGGCGCAGCCGGCACAAAAGCCATCGAAAAGTGCGGTCAATTTTCAGCGCAAATTCGCATTGACGTGAAGGCGCAACAACCGCGCATGATTTTACTCAATCCGACCCGTTTAGCCCTCGAACCTACCGTTGAAGCAGAGGCTTGGGATTTATTGGACATTCAAGATGGCATCCCTAGTTTGGCAGCCGCGACCCAATTAGAATTTATTCCTCAAGCGTTAAACCTACAAAGTATTGAACAGGCGATTTCCTTCCAAAAGGGTTGTTACATCGGGCAAGAAACCGTGGCGCGCGCCAAATATCGTGGCGCCAATAAACGCGCTTTATTTATTTTCGCAGCACAAACGCAAAGTCTGCCGGACATCGGTTCTGCATTGGAAATGGCACTCGGCGATAACTGGCGCGCCACGGGCACCATCACAAGTGCGGTCAATTTTCACGGTGTTTTGTGGTTGCAGGCCGTGTTAAATACGCCGTTAGAAGAAGATCAGGCGTTCCGCTTGCCGAATTGCCAAACCTTGCTCGACATGCAACCCTTGCCTTATGAGTTAAGCTAATGAAAGTCGGATTGGTATTAGAAGGCGGCGCTATGCGCGGGATGTTCACCGCCGGCGTGTTAGATGTCTTCCTTGATGAACAGATTCACATTGACGGCATCGTTAGTGTGTCAGCCGGAGCACTGTTCGGCGTAAATTTTCCTTCGAAACAAAAAGGCCGTGTCCTGCGCTACAACAAAAAATACCTCAACGACAAACGCTATATGGGATGGCACAGCCTGTTCACCACAGGCAATATCGTCAACAAAGATTTCGCCTTTTATCAGCTACCTTTTGAATTGGATGTCTTCGATCAAGCAGCATTCGCCCGTTCGGGTATCGACTTTTACACGGTGTTAACTAACGTGGAAAGTGGTGAAGCGGAATATGTAAAAATCCACGATGCTTTTGAGCAAATGGAAACATTACGCGCCACCTCTGCCATGCCTTTCGTATCAAAAATGGTGGAAATCAATGGCAAAAAATATTTAGACGGCGGCATTGCAGACAGTATTCCGTTACGTTTCTGTCAACAGTTGGGCTACGATAAAATCATCGTCATTCTCACCCGCCCATTGGATTACCGCAAAACGCCGACCAATCCGCTGATTTTTAATACTTTTTATCGCCGTTATCCAAAACTGGTCGAACGCCTGACCAACCGCTATGCCGACTATAACCGCGCAGTGGAAGACGTCATTCGTCTTAACGAACAAGGCGAGATTTTTGTTATTCGCCCTTCTGTTACGCTGCCTATTTACCGTATTGAAAAAGACGTCGCCAAAGTGCAGGCAATGTATGACTTAGGGGTGAAGGATACTAAAGCGGTGATACCGGCATTAAAACGGTATTTATCAGAGCCGTTTTAGAAGATAACACTTGCAGAGTAGTTTATCTTTTAGTAGAATTCACAAGCTTTAATTATAGAAGCCGTTTAATGTAATCATTTATTAAACGGGTATTACGATATGTAATACTAACAATGTCTCCGATTTGGGGACTATATAACAGGTAGCTTGCACCTCCTTTTCTTGTTGTTTTGATGTAAGAATTGTGATGGTGTTAGTTTTTTTATTAGCTAAATTTATTGGAGCTCTGGTCTCATGCAGAACCAAAGAATCCGTATCCGCCTTAAAGCGTTTGATCATCGTTTGATCGATCAATCCACAGCGGAGATCGTTGAAACAGCTAAACGTACCGGTGCGCAAGTGCGTGGTCCGATTCCTTTACCAACTCGTAAAGAGCGTTTCACAGTATTGATTTCTCCACACGTAAATAAAGATGCGCGTGACCAATATGAAATCCGTACTCACAAACGTTTAGTTGATATTGTTGAGCCAACAGAAAAAACTGTTGATGCTTTAATGCGTTTAGACTTGGCTGCCGGCGTTGACGTGCAGATCAGCCTAGGTTAATTAAGAGGTTATTACAATGATTGGTTTAGTCGGTCGTAAAGTCGGTATGACCCGTATCTTCAATGAAGATGGCGTGTCTGTACCGGTTACCGTTATCGAAATCGAAGCCAACCGCGTAACTCAAGTTAAAACTCTTGAAAACGATGGCTATACTGCAGTTCAAGTTACCACTGGTTCTAAAAAAGCAAGTCGTGTAACGAAGCCTGAAGCGGGTCATTTCGTGAAAGCTGGCGTTGAAGCTGGTCGCGGTTTATGGGAATTTCGTACTGAAGGTGAAGAATTCACTTTAGGTCAAGAAATTAACGTTGACATCTTCGCAGATGTTAAAAAAGTTGATGTTACCGGTACTTCTAAAGGTAAAGGTTTCCAAGGTGGTGTTAAACGTTGGAACTTCCGTACTCAAGATGCTACCCACGGTAACTCTTTATCACATCGTGTTCTCGGTTCTATTGGTCAAAACCAAACTCCGGGCCGTGTGTTTAAAGGTAAAAAAATGGCAGGACACTTAGGTAATGAACGTGTAACCGTTCAATCCCTTGAAGTTGTTCGTGTAGATGCTGAGCGTAAATTGCTATTAGTTAAAGGTGCCGTTCCAGGTGCTACCGGTAGTGATGTTATCGTTAAGCCAGCAGTTAAAGCATAAGTCTAGGAGATAGAGATGGAATTACAAGTTGTTGGTGCTAATGCACTCACTGTTTCTGAAACTACCTTCGGCCGTGAGTTTAACGAAGCGTTGATTCACCAAGTTGTTGTTGCTTATGCAGCAGGTGCTCGTCAAGGCTCTCGTGCACAAAAAACTCGTGCTGAAGTGTCCGGTTCAGGTAAAAAACCTTGGCGTCAAAAAGGTACTGGTCGTGCTCGTTCCGGTGATATCAAATCACCAATTTGGCGTTCTGGTGGTGTGACTTTCGCAGCGAAACCACAAGATCACAGCCAAAAAGTGAACAAGAAAATGTACCGCGGTGCAATCAAGAGCATTCTTTCCGAGCTTGTTCGTCAAGATCGTTTAGTTGTTGTTGATAAATTTGAAATTGATGCACCAAAAACCAAAGTATTAGTACAAAAATTAAAAGAATTAGCACTTGAAGATGTGTTAATCATCACAGCAAGTTTAGATGAAAATCTGTTCTTGGCAGCACGTAACTTATACAAAGTAGATGTTCGTGATGCTCAAGGTATTGATCCGGTAAGTTTAATTGCTTTCGATAAAGTAGTTGTAACTGTGGATGCTGTGAAGCAAATTGAGGAGATGTTAGCATGAGTCAAGAACGTTTGCTAAAAGTGCTTAAAGCACCACATGTCTCTGAGAAAGCAACAAATAACGCTGAGAAGTCAAACACAATCGTTTTCAAAGTCGCTTTAGATGCGAATAAAGTAGAAATTGCTAATGCAGTAGAGCAACTTTTTGAAGTGAAAGTGGATTCCGTTCGTACCGTTGTGGTGAAAGGTAAAACTAAACGCCGTGGTGCTAAGATGGGACGTCGCAGTGACTGGAAAAAAGCTTATGTTACACTTCAAGAAGGACAATCTTTGGACTTCGTTGAAGGCGCAGCAGAGTAATTACGGAGGAGTAGAAGATAATGGCTATCGTTAAATGTAAGCCGACCTCCGCTGGTCGTCGTCATGTTGTTAAAGTTGTTAACCATGAATTGCACAAAGGTAAACCTTTCGCTGCGCTTTTAGATACTAAATCTAAAACTGGTGGTCGTAACAACTACGGTCGTATTACTACTCGTCACATCGGTGGCGGTCACAAACAACACTATCGTTTAATTGATTTTAAACGTAATAAATTAGACATTCCTGGTGTTGTTGAACGTTTAGAATACGATCCGAATCGTTCTGCAAATATTGCTTTAGTGCTTTATAAAGACGGTGAACGTCGTTATATCTTAGCACCTAAAGGTTTGGCTGCAGGTGATCAAATCCAAGCGGGTGCACATGCGCCAATTAAAGTTGGTAACTCATTACCAATGCGTAATATCCCGGTTGGTTCTACCGTACATAACGTTGAATTAAAACCAGGCAAGGGCGGTCAAATTGCTCGTTCAGCCGGTGCTTATGTACAGATCATTGCCCGTGAAGGTAACTATGTGACTTTACGTCTCCGTTCTGGTGAGATGCGTAAAGTATTAGCTGAATGTTCTGCCACCATTGGTGAAGTAGGCAACTCAGAGCATATGCTTCGCGTATTGGGTAAAGCTGGTGCTAACCGCTGGAGAGGTGTACGCCCTACAGTTCGTGGTACTGCAATGAACCCAGTAGATCACCCGCACGGTGGTGGTGAAGGTCGTAACTTTGGTAAACACCCAGTAACACCTTGGGGCGTTCAAACTAAAGGTAAGAAAACTCGCCATAACAAACGTACTGATAAATATATCGTACGTCGTCGTGGTAAATAATTTTAATTAAATAAGAGGATAAGCCATGCCACGTTCTCTCAAGAAAGGTCCTTTCCTTGACCTACACTTGTTGAAGAAGGTAGAGAAGGCGGTGGAAAGCGGGGATAAAAAACCAATTAAAACTTGGTCCCGTCGTTCAATGATCATTCCATCAATGATTGGATTGACCATCGCAGTCCATAATGGTCGTCAGCATGTTCCTGTTTATGTTTCTGATGAAATGATCGGTCATAAATTAGGCGAATTTGCACCGACTCGTACTTACCGCGGTCACGCTGCGGACAAGAAAGCTAAGAAGTAAGGGGTAAAAGATGGAAACTATTGCAAAACATCGTTACGCTCGCACTTCAGCGCAAAAAGCTCGCTTAGTTGCGGATTTAATCCGTGGCAAGAAAGTGGCTCAAGCATTAGAAATTCTTACTTACACGAATAAAAAAGCATCTGCTTTAGTGAAGAAAGTTCTTGAGTCAGCGATTGCTAATGCTGAGCACAATGACGGTGCAGATATCGATGATCTTAAAGTTGCGAAGATTTTCGTAGATGAAGGTCCAAGCATGAAACGTGTTATGCCACGTGCTAAAGGTCGTGCAGATCGTATTTTAAAACGTACAAGCCACATTACTGTGGTTGTGTCAGATCGTTAATCGTAGAGGAATAACAATGGGTCAAAAAGTACATCCACATGGTATTCGCCTAGGTATTGTAAAACCTTGGAGCTCTACTTGGTTTGCGAATACACAAGACTTCGCTGACAATCTTGAAGGCGATTTCAAAGTACGTCAATTCTTAAACAAAGAATTAGCGAATGCTTCCGTTTCACGTATCACTATTGAACGTCCAGCGAAAAGTATTCGTGTAACTATTCACACAGCTCGCCCGGGTATCGTTATTGGTAAAAAAGGCGAAGATGTTGAAAAATTACGCAACGCAGTAGCGAAAATCGCAGGCGTTCCAGCGCAAATCAACATTGCTGAAGTGAAAAAACCTGAATTAGATGCAAAATTAGTTGCAGACAGTATCGCTTCACAATTAGAACGTCGTGTTATGTTCCGTCGTGCTATGAAGAAAGCGGTACAAAACGCAATGCGTTTAGGCGCTAAAGGTATCAAAGTTGAAGTTAGCGGACGTTTGGGCGGTGCTGAAATTGCTCGTTCTGAATGGTATCGTGAAGGTCGTGTACCTCTACATACATTACGTGCGGACATCGACTATAACACTGCAGAAGCTCATACTACATACGGCGTAATCGGCGTTAAAGTATGGATCTTCAAAGGTGAGATTCTTGGTGGAATGGCTGCGCTAGCGCAACCGGAACAACAACCTGCCGACAAGCCTAAAAAGGCTCCGCGCGGTAAAGGTCGTAAGTAAGGAGAATCGCTAAATGTTGCAACCAAAACGTACAAAATTCCGTAAAGTTCACAAAGGCCGTAACCGTGGTATCGCGGGCGGTACAGAAGTTAGCTTCGGTACTTTCGGTTTAAAAGCAGTTGGTCGTGGTCGTTTAACTGCGCGTCAAATTGAAGCCGCTCGTCGTGCTATGACACGTGCAGTAAAACGTCAAGGTAAAATCTGGATTCGTGTATTCCCGGATAAACCAATTACTGAAAAACCATTAGAAGTCCGTATGGGTAAAGGTAAAGGTAACGTTGAGTACTGGGTAGCCTTAATCCAGCCGGGTAAAGTTCTCTATGAAATGGATGGTGTGTCTGAAGAGATCGCAAGAGAGGCATTTGCTTTAGCAGCTGCTAAATTGCCAATTAAGACCACTTTCGTAACTAAGACGGTGATGTAATGAAAGCTCAAGAACTACGTACAAAAAGTGTTGAAGAGCTGAATGCTGAATTGGTTAACTTGTTAGGTGAGCAATTCAAGTTGCGTATGCAAGCAGCCACCGGTCAGCTTCAACAAACCCATCAGTTAAAACAAGTGCGTCGTAGTATTGCACAAATTAAAACTGTTCTAACCGAAAAGGCGGGTGAGTAATGACTGATAAAATTCGTAGCGTGCAAGGTCGTGTAGTAAGTGACAAGATGGAGAAATCTTTCGTTGTTGCTATTGAACGCAAGGTTAAACACCCACTTTATGGTAAGTTTATCCGTCGCACAACTAAACTACATGTGCACGATGAAAATAACGAAGCTAAATTAGGTGATTTAGTAGAAGTTCGCGAATGTCGTCCGATTTCTAAAACTAAATCATGGACTTTAGTTCGTGTAGTTGAGAAAGCAGTAATTGCTTAATTAACGACAAAAAGTAATAAAATAAAAGCCAATAGCGTAAAGCTATTGGCTTTTTTATTTTTAAAGTGCGGGTAAAATTTTACAAATTTTAACCGCACTTTTTTTTAGGAACTAGATTTCGCAAAGAAGTATACTTCTTTTAGCTGTTATTGACATAACACCTAAAACAAATTATCAAACAAAGTGTTAGCTTGTATTCAATCTATTTATTTAATTTTTGGAGGTTTTAATTTATGGGATGGCTTGAATGGATCGGCGTCGGTGCTGGTGTCTTAGTTCTGCTGGCGATCATAGGATATTTTATTGAGAAAAAAGAAAAGGCGGAAAAAAAGGCCGCAGCCGTAAGATGTCCTAAATGTGGCGCAGATAACGCGATAAAAAGGTTATATGATGAAGATACTCGCGGGCCATATGTCTTTATGGCATTATCAATGAAGACGGGCGTAGAATGGAGAGTTGGAAAATAGATTTCGAAAACGTAACAGGATGTACACAGTGCGATTATCGAACCTCTAAGGTTAGGGCTTACGATCATAACGTGAAGGAGATTGCAGATGAGGGATATGGATGTCCAAAATGTGATAAGAGCAATTCTGTTTATCTTAAGGATGTCAAAATAGTCGAACGCTACCCTGCAAATAAAGAGGTCACAGAAACCACTTCATCAGGCAAAAGTAAAACCCGTTTTATCAAAGTGATGAAAGTGATAGAAGACGAAACCTACGCTTGTAAGAACTGTGATTTTACTAGCGTGGCAACAGTAACCAGAGAGTTAGACTAATGATTAATTTAGAAAAACCTAGTGCTAAACAAGTTAAGCATTATCTGGCAAAGCATGAAACGCTAGAAAATTATGTATTACAAGAAAAAGCATTAGAGAAGCTATTTAATTTATTTCCACATAATACGGATATTAATGATATTTTGCTTAAATCATCAACATTAAATGATTTTTATAGCACTAATATTTTTAATACTTATGCCGTAGCCAAGCATATTTTGGCGATTCCAAATTTAGATAACCGCTTAAAACAAGGCGATATTTCTTTAGTGGATGAAATTAAAGAAGTGACCATGAGTGATGGTAAGAAAAGAGATTTCTATTCTTTTGCTACCAAATATTGTAGCCACCATAATCCAATTGATTTTCCTATCTATGATAGCTATGTAGAGAAAGTGCTCTGTTATTTTAATAAAATAGATAATTTTTCATCGTTTAAAAGAGCAGAGCTGAAAGATTATAGAAAATTTAAAGAGATTTTATTAGACTTTCAGAGATATTATAAATTAAAGGGGTTTACATTAAAAGAAATTGATCGCTATCTCTGGTTGTTAGGCAAGGAAATTTTCCCAAGATATAAAAACTGATAAGCTTCTCTAATGTAATAATTCGTTTCATTTTTTCTAACCCTTATTTTTTCATTCGATGAATTTGGGTGTATGGGGATATTTTTATAATTCTAAAAACTGCGGTAAATTTCAACCGCACTTTTAGCAAACGGCTTAAGAAGAGGAAGGCAAATTATCGTTGCCTTTCTCTTTTTCTTTTGATAGAATCCGCAGCCTGCCCGCCGTTCTGTTTTGACTGTGCGGACAGGTTCGTCCCGCAAGGGTGGTTTTTTAATTTAACGGAGCACTAATATGATCCAAGAACAGACTATGCTGGATGTTGCTGACAATTCAGGCGCTCGCAGCGTAATGTGTATCAAGGTTCTAGGTGGATCGCACCGTCGTTATGCTGCTATTGGCGACATTATCAAAATTACCGTAAAAGAAGCAATTCCACGCGGTAAAGTGAAAAAAGGTGATGTATTAAAAGCAGTTGTTGTGCGCACCAAGAAGGGTGTTCGTCGCCCAGATGGATCAGTTATTCGTTTCGATGGTAATGCTTGTGTCATTTTAAATAATAACACTGAGCAACCAATCGGTACTCGTATTTTTGGACCGGTGACTCGTGAACTTCGTTCTGAGAAATTCATGAAGATCATTTCTTTAGCTCCAGAAGTACTGTAAGGAGAATGTAATGGCTGCAAAAATCCGTCAAAATGATGAAGTAATTGTGCTTACCGGCAAAAGCAAAGGTAAGCGCGGTAAGGTAACAAAAGTGTTATCTAACGGTAAAGTGATTGTTGAAGGTGTAAATATCATCACTAAACATGAAAAACCAGTACCTGCATTAGGTAAAGAGGGTGGTTTAGTGAAGAAAGAAGCTGCAATTGATGTATCAAATGTTGCAATTTTTAACCCGAAAACAAACAAAGCTGACCGAGTAGGGTTTAGATTTGAAGACGGCAAAAAAGTACGTTTCTTCAAATCTAACAATGAAATTATTTAATAATAAACTGGAGTAATGCGATGGCGAAACTGCATGATTACTACAGAGAGCAAGTAGTAAATGAATTGAAAACGAAATTCAACTACTCGTCTGTCATGCAAGTCCCACGAATCGAAAAGATAACCCTGAATATGGGTGTGGGTGAAGCATTGACCGATAAAAAATTGCTAGATAATGCAGTAGCAGATTTAGCAGCAATTAGCGGTCAAAAACCTTTGGTTACTAAAGCTCGTAAATCTGTTGCTGGCTTTAAAATCCGTCAGGGATATCCAATCGGTTGTAAAGTGACACTACGTGGTGAACGTATGTGGGAGTTCTTAGAACGTTTAATTACAATTGCTGTTCCACGTATTCGTGACTTCCGCGGTTTGAGCGCGAAATCTTTTGATGGTCGTGGAAATTACAGTATGGGTGTGCGTGAGCAAATCATCTTCCCTGAAATCGACTACGATAAAGTAGATCGTGTACGTGGTTTAGATATTACTATTACAACCACAGCTAAGAGTGATGAAGAAGGTCGAGCACTATTGGCTGCCTTTAATTTCCCATTCCGTAAGTAAGGCAGGTTATAAATGGCTAAACAATCAATGAAAGCTCGCGATGTAAAACGCGTGAAATTGGCTGAAAAATTCTATGCTAAACGTGTAGAATTAAAAAAGATTATTTCTGACGTTAATGCCTCTGACGAAGATCGTTGGAACGCTGTGTTAAAGTTACAAACTTTACCACGTGATTCTAGCCCTAGTCGTCAACGTAACCGTTGCCGTCAAACTGGACGTCCTCACGGCGTTCTTCGTAAGTTTGGTTTAAGTCGTATTAAGGTTCGTGAAGCTGCTATGCGCGGCGAAATCCCGGGTCTTAAGAAAGCAAGTTGGTAATTTACCACTTTAATTTGGAATCGGAGTAAAAGCACAATGAGTATGCAAGATCCTATCGCAGATATGTTGACTCGTATTCGTAACGGTCAAGCTGCGAATAAAGTTGCGATCAGTATGCCTTCATCCAAGCTAAAAGTGGCAATTGCCAATGTATTAGCTAGCGAAGGTTATATCGAAAGCGTTAAAGTAGTTGAAGGTGTAAAACCTGAATTGGAAATTACGTTAAAATATTTCCAAGGAAAACCGGTTGTAGAGAGTATTCAGCGTATTAGTCGCCCTGGTCTTCGTATTTACAAACGTAAAGACGAATTACCGAAAGTAATGGGTGGTCTAGGTATTGCTGTTGTATCTACATCTAAAGGTGTAATGACTGACCGTGCAGCTCGTCAAGCGGGTTTAGGCGGTGAGATCATTTGTTATGTAGCTTAATGGAGAGGTAGGATAATGTCTCGTGTTGCAAAAGCACCTGTTAGTATTCCTGCCGGCGTTGAGGTAAAACTTAACGGACAGTTGCTAACAATTAAAGGTAAAAATGGTGAGTTATCTCGCTCTATTCATCATTCAGTAGAAGTTAAACATGAAAATAACGAATTGACATTTTCACCACGTGAGGGTGTTGAGGGCGGTAATGCGCAGTCTGGTACTGCGAGAGCGCTAGTTAATTCTATGGTTATTGGCGTTACTGAAGGATTTACAAGAAAACTACAATTAGTTGGTGTAGGTTATAGAGCACAAATTAAAGGAAACGCTGTTGCTTTAAGTCTTGGATTTTCTCATCCTGTTGAGCATGTTTTACCTGCAGGAATTACTGCTGAATGTCCTTCTCAAACTGAAATTGTTTTGAAAGGTTCAGATAAACAGTTAATTGGTCAAGTTGCTGCAGATATTCGTGCTTATCGTCGCCCTGAGCCGTATAAAGGTAAAGGGGTACGCTACGCTGATGAAGTGGTGCGTATTAAAGAAGCTAAGAAGAAATAATTAAGGTAACACTATGGATAAGAAATCAGCTCGTATCCGTCGTGCGGCTCGTGCGCGTCATATGATGAGAGAGCAGGGTGTAACTCGTTTAGTTGTTCACCGTACTCCACGCCATATTTACGCCCAAGTCATCGCACCAAACGGTTCGGAAGTGCTTGCGGCTGCTTCTACTGTTGAGAAAGCAATTAAAGAGCAAGTGAAATATACCGGAAATAAAGATGCTGCTGCAGTTGTAGGTAAGGCCGTTGCAGAAAGAGCATTAGCAAAAGGCATTAAAGGCGTAGCTTTTGATCGTTCTGGTTTTAAATATCATGGCCGTATCCAATCTTTAGCGGATGCAGCCCGTGAAGCTGGTCTACAGTTCTAATTGAGGTAATTTGAGATGTCAAACATCGAAAAACAAGCTGGTGAACTGCAAGAGAAGCTAATTGCGGTAAACCGCGTATCTAAAACTGTAAAGGGTGGTCGTATCATGAGCTTTACCGCATTGACTGTGGTAGGTGATGGTAATGGCCGAGTAGGTTTTGGATATGGTAAAGCACGTGAAGTTCCTGCAGCGATTCAAAAAGCAATGGAAAAAGCACGTCGTAACATGGTTAATGTGGCTTTAACAGAAGGTACGTTACAACATCCTGTAAAAGGTGTTCACACTGGTTCTCGCGTATTTATGCAGCCAGCTAGCGAAGGTACAGGTATCATTGCAGGTGGTGCAATGCGCGCTGTGTTAGAGGTTACCGGTGTGCGTAATGTTCTTTCTAAAGCGTATGGTTCTACCAACCCAATTAATGTTGTTCGCGCAACTATTGATGCTTTAGCAAATATGAAATCACCAGAAATGGTTGCTGCTAAACGTGGTAAATCAGTTGATGAAATTTTGGGGTAATTGATAATGGCTAAAACTATTAAAGTAACACAGGTTCGTAGTTCTATTGCTCGTTTACCGAAGCATAAAGCTACACTACGTGGTCTTGGTCTTCGCCATATGCATCATACTGTTGAGTTAATTGATACTCCAGCAGTACGAGGAATGATTAACCAAATTTCATATATGGTTAAAGTGGAGGAGTAATAGATGCGTTTAAATACTCTATCTCCGGCTGAAGGTGCTAAGCATAGTGCTAAACGTCTTGGTCGTGGTATCGGTTCTGGTTTAGGTAAAACTGGTGGACGTGGTCATAAAGGTCAAAAATCCCGACCGGCTGGCCTGATCGCCCTATACCTATTTATATACAGTCGTCACACCTC
>ERZ772921.915-NODE-915-length-17810-cov-2.921881_pt1 | contig 17810 bp, 12 predicted proteins | sample MGYA00512117_ERZ772921 | MGnify/ENA primary metagenome ERZ772921 (study PRJEB29015, sample SAMEA2737944) | human oral metagenome | biome: human oral; feature: human-associated habitat; material: dental | place: China | collected 2150 ... | reverse complement strand
ATATTTGATCGGTTTGGCCACACTCTCGCCAACTGCTTTCAGGCCGGCAAAATGAATGACGGAATCGATGCCATGCTCGGCAAAAATTCGCCGTAAAATTTCGCGATCGCGGATATCTCCTTGATAGAACTGAATGGGTTTTCCGGTAATCTGCTGCAAACGCGGCAGGATTTTTACGGACGAATTGCTCAGGTTGTCTAAAATCACGACATCAAAGCCAGATTGGAGTAACGAGATAACGGTGTGAGAGCCGATAAAGCCGGTTCCGCCGGTTAGGAGGATAGTCATGTATTAAATATCTTAAAGTTGATGAACACAAGATGATTTGGTGTTGTAGAAATCATCAGCCGAGAGGCCATCTGAACAGAACATAGGCAGGTCTTAAAAGAGTATTTGCTTTATTTCTGTGCTTTTGCTTTCATTTCGTCTTGAAACAGTTTGGACAAAATATCGGCTGTATAGATGAATTTCTCACGGTTTCCATTTGCCAAGGCGTCTAAGCATGCCCAGTTTAGGCTGGCTGGAATAAGCCTTTGATAAATATATTTCTTATGTTTTTGGATGAATTCGGAAGCAATGTCAAAAATCTCATTTTTATCTTCATCGCTATAAGCATAAAACTCCCGCAAATAAATCAACAGGTCATGATTCATGTAGAAAGCAATTTGATGTGCCTTCCTAATTTCGGGCAGATACTGCCACAATCGGTTGATTGACACTTGCCGTTCTTTAAAATTGGCCAGAACCTTATTCATAGTAATACTGGTATCTTTACCATAGATAAACCAAATATATACCCTGTCATCTATCAGGCCAATGTTATCTATTTTTGCATATAGTTTGGCTGTAAATAATTTATCTTCGTATAATCCTTCCTCAAAATAAATGTCTTTTTCTTTTAAGGTAGCTACACGATAGAGTTTATTAGTTGTCAAAGTATCATGAAATAATTTTAAACGTTGTTTTTTTGTATTAATAGTTTTCTCGGTGTAGAGATTACGAAACCATTCTCCCTCCTTGCCAGTATCAAATTCTTTACGGACAGTAACACCCGACACTACATCTAGATTGTTCTCAATGGCATACTGCAATAAGTTAGTAATAGAATCAGGATAAATTTGGTCATCAGAATCCAGGAAGAAGATGTACTCCCCTTTTGCATGATTGATGCCGAAATTACGAGCCAACCCAGGACCTTGATTAGTTTTCCAGAAATAGCGAAAACGACTGTCGGCAAAATTTTGGACAATATGTTCGACTGTTTCTGTTGAACCATCGTCTACAACAATAATATCCAATTCAGAATATTTGGATTCTTGAATTGATTGTAATGTGGCAGAAAGGGTAGAAGTAGCGTTGTAGCAGGGAATTACAATGCTGACTATAGGTTGTTGTAGCATTTTCATTTGTTGTTTTCCTTGTTTTATTGGCAGGTTTCTTCATCAATTTCATTAAATAAATTATTCCATTCTGCAAAAACGGCATCATTGGAGAATTTCTGGAATAATTCAGAAATGGCCTCTTGGTTCAGTTCTGCTGTTTGACTTACATAGTTTATCATCTGCTCAAAATCCCAAGGCTCAACTAAATAGCCTGTTTCTCCATGCTTGATAATATCCGAAGCTGGAGTAAATGCATTAAAAGCAATTACAGGCCGCCCATAACTGTAAGCCTCTAATGCAACCAATCCAAATCCCTCTGATTTAGATATCATAATTAATGCTTTATTTTGTGTAAAAATAGCTTTTTTATCCGATTGAAAGCCTTTTAGTTTTAAATAGTCGTTTAAATTGTTTTTATCTATTTCTTGTTGTAATTGATCTTTTAATTCCCCATCACCATAGATATTAATGACAATATTCATTTGTTTTTCTTTGATGATTTGAGCTAAATCTATTGCTGCAAAAATATTTTTATCAGCATCTAAACGGCTAATAATAGCTACTTCATCTGTATTTGGTATTGGCAGGGGCATGTAAACAGCATCAATAGAATTATGTATAAATCCTAATTTTTGACGAACAGTTTCATTTAAATGTGGAGCGAGTAGTTCCAAATTAGATTCGGTTAAAAGTAAGAATTTATTATAATTAAATAAATCTCCATTATTTAGCCATCCTAAATGAGGGCCATATAGTTCACCTGAAATTATTTCTTTTACATCACCATGAAACATTAAGATAGATTTGGCACCATAGAGATATTGCTGAAAATGCAAATGGGCAGAAAATTGCAGTGAAATAACAATACCGTCTGTATTTTGTAAAATGTTGGCACATCCACCTTTAAGATATTGTGAAGACATTTTAAAGTCAACATAGGGACTATCAAAAATGTGGAATTCACTATTATGTTCAGCGAATTCTTTAATGGCGAGGAGATAAATTCTACTGTTGTATTTTTCCTTATAATATTTGGCCATATTGTGGACAAAAGTATGAATACCTCCAATTTGATTCAAATCATTTACTAGAAAAATAATGTCTTTGGTATGGCGTAAGGAGGAATCAAAAGCAAGGGTTTCAACTATACGGCGGGTAGAGTTTCCGTCTTCCAGCGGATAGAAAGTTTCAATAATTTTTTGATTGTTTCCGTCAAGATCACTCCAATCTATACGGTACAAGTCAATTTCCCGATCAATAATTTGTTTGGCAGGAAGATAATCTTCAAAGTCAAAGTATACTCCACGGTTATGTGTATATTGGAAATAATCGTATTGAAACAGAACAATAGGTTTATTCAATAATGCAAAATCCAAAATAAGTGACGAGTAATCACTAATAAGAATATCTGAAATTTTCATCAAATCAGTAATTTCACCATATTCTGTACAATCAATAATAGCAGGGTGTAGGGTTTTAAGTGTATTTAGATAATGCAATTTAGTAAGAATAACATAGTCACTTTCATGCTTTGGCAGTTCATTTCCGTCTTCGTCAAATTCAGGAGGAATTCCAAATTTCCCATTTAATGCATCAAGTAGTTTATCTGGGTTGAATGGAAGAGTTACAGCTCCGCGTTCACGATAGGTAGGAGCATACAATACAACTTTTTTATCCAACGGAATACCCAATGATTGTTTGAGTAATACGGCAACAGTTGTTGCTTCCGGTGGAGTGTTTTGTATTGTATTTAGAATATCTGACCAGTTTAAATGATTAAGCTGATATTCCCTTGTACATGAATATGGAAATTTTGCCAAATTTTCTAATTCTTCTGTACGGTTTGGATGTATTGCGGAAAAATTATTATAATCATACTGGTACAAGATTACAGGTTTTCCACAGTTTGAAAACATTTCAATTAGACGGCTTCTATAATCGCTGATAAGTAAATCAGAAATAATAACGGCCTGTACCCGATCAAGATTGTTGGTAACAATTATTTTATTATTTAGTTGGTTGTCCGTATTTGCTAAAGTCAAACCATCATCTAGCCATACAAGCAGGCGGTAGTCATCACTAAAATTGGCCAAAAGTTTAGAAGCATCAAATGGAAGATAGAAATCACCTTTGGCGCGAGTTTCTGGTGCGTAAAGAATGATTTTACATTCTGAAGGTATGCCTAAAGCTTTCCTAATAGAAATATCTTTAGGCGTTGTCAATAGTTTATCTATTTTTGCTGATCCAATCTGATGAATTGTTCCATCGTAGCGCATGGATCCTCGAAGAAAGGTATCAGTATAGAAGTCAGACATGGAAATCATGCTGTCATAAGCTAAGCCATAGCGGATTGCCCCAGGCAAATGCTTGATATCCAAATCGACAAACATTTTTTTGTAAGGGATACCATGCCAAACGGAGACCCAAGTTGGTTCATCACTGACGCGATATCCAAAGTTCATTGTGCCAGCATCTAACACATAATCAGCAGTAAATTTTAAAAATTCCCCGTAACTGGTACCATTCTTGATAAGAGTATACCCTTGCTGTTTTTCGATATCATGCTTGATTTCGCGCAGGATAATATAGATATCAAAATCATTAGAATAATAGCTAACGAATGGCAAAATATCAGCCAAGGCTCTATGATTGTAATCAGAAGGAATTAGCAGTAATTTTTTCTTTATTGCTATATTAATTAACTTTGTTGTATTCCCTTGTATAATACGTGGGGGAAGAGAGTTAAGGTTGACGGGAGGGGGGGTTTGTGCAGGTGCATTACCTGTTGTATTGTAAGATTGTTCAAGTTTTCTCTGGCTTTGTTGTAGTTGTTTTTCCCATTGATGATTGTAGGGCGCAAGCTTTAATGCCTCCTGTATATATTGATGTGCTTCAGCTAAGTTGCCAAGCTTCATGTGACACAAGCCCAGTTTAAAATTACTTTGGGGGTGCGTTGGTTTTTCTTTTATTGCTTGGTCAAAAGCATTCATTGCTTGATGCCAATTTTTATTGTTATATAAATTTAAGCCTTGGCGATATGAAGAAGGGGCAAAAATATGATTAATAATATTCTTTAAGTTTTTCATAATGTTTCTACTTTAACTTGGTTTTGATAATAATGCAGTTTCTGTTCCAGCCTGATGCGTAAAGAAGATTGGATATCAGGTTTTTTGCTAAGACGCTTGTATAAGTAAATAAGCATTTTGTCTATATTGGTTACCTCCATATTGGGCGTATCCAATGCGCTGTCAAATTCTTCGTTAGGTATTTCCCAAATACCATAATTTTCTGTCAGATACAAACTATAATTTTCAGGAATTAAATATTGGTCATCTAAGAATTTATGTGGGGTTAAGGTGAATGGTGTATTACGCCATCTACATTTTCCTCCAGCATGAAAATAATTACCTTTTTCGTCATAGTGACTAAATATATCTATAGTTACTCCATTTACATGGCGCACAACTAAAATATCATTGTTTGAAGAAGGTAAAATATAAAAATATCCGCTGCATCGAATAGCTTCAGCTAGTTCTTTTACCTTTTGATCTTGCCATATGCCAATATCTATATCTTTATCATGTTGAAGCATTTTTCCTTCGCGTATACAGCCTAATAATGTGCCACTTATTAAGAAAAAAGTAATGTCGGCTGCGTCTAGGCATGTTTTTAAATCTGATAAGGCTTGGCTGGCAAGTTTATCTGTATATTTTTTACTATTTGAGGCAGTGGAGCATTTCGATGAATCAAAACCATATTTTAAACAATTTTGATAATGATTTTGCCAAAGTAATAATGCAAACTTGATTTTTCCTCCTCGTTGAGCAGCATTAGCAAAGTGAGATATCAGATCATAGGATAAATGATTTATGGGCATCCCATTTTTCTCTAGAGGAAAATAGCGTTGAAATAAAGAGATGTATTGTTCAAAATCTTTTTCATTGTCAACCAGGTTTGATAATGCCTGCCATGTTTTACGCCGCCTACTGTAAGTCAAGAGCACTTCTAATGTTTTCCAGGCGTTATATTTTTTTTGTTGTAAGGACAATATTTCAGCGTACAGATAACATGCGTCAGGATGATGCGGGTAGTGAAGGAAGAAGGATTGCAGAGTTTTGACTGCTTGATCCAGCTGATTTCGTAAAAATTGGCTTTTGGCTAAAAACAATAAAAAAAATGGTTGAGAAAAATGTTGATTATTTTTAATAAGATTAGTAATTTTATCATGACCGCCTTCTCTTAGGCTGTCATTTAATTGTTTATATAAAAAATATGCAGATGGTTTTTTACGTAATTGTGGTGGCAACTCTCTAAATATGAGGTAATATTTACGAATCAAAGAGTTGGTTTGGATTTTTTTCTTTAATCCTTTCCAAATTTTGTTCATGACCCGCTTAAATTCTCTTTTATGTGTTGTGGAGATGCCTGCTGTTCGAGGCAAATAAACTACTTCGCAGAATTCCTTTAAAAAGTCAAATTTACCCGTCCAGTCATCACCAATAACGAATACATCAATATTTCTTTCTTTTACGTCAATAATTTTCTGTTCCCAAGTTGTCTCTGGGATGACTTCGTCAACGTAACGGATGGCTTCAAGAATATGTTTTCGTTCAGTGTAGGTATAAGTACAGACTTTGCCTTTTCCTAAATTAAATTCATCGGTAGAAACTGCAACGGTTAGGTGGTCTCCCAAGGCGCGTGCGCGCTCTAGTAAGCGTATATGTCCGTGATGCAATAAATCAAAAGTACCATATGTAATAACTTTTCTCATTTTATGCTCTGTTCTTGTTTCTAAGTGAAGTTTTCTTTCTTTTCTGAGTTTCGTAGTATACTGCACAAATGAGAATGTGCGAAGTCGTGTATAATTATTGCTGTTTAAAGTCGGTTTTTTTAATAGATATTTTTATTTGCTAGGTGTCCTGTTTTAAAAGGTTTTTAATGTGAAACTAAGAGCTAAGAATGAATTTTTTCTTCGGCATTTCAAAGTGTTCGGGTGCATATTAAGTTTACATCTTCTTGTTTCTTGCGGCTTGTTGCCGTCCTCCGGTCCTAGCGGTAACCGGATTGCTGCCTTGGGAAATAGTGAAACTGCTCTTCCTGATGTGGAGTTGGTTGATGTTAATTATGAAGTGGCACAATACTTGTACCAGGCTAAGGTAGATCAGTCTCTTTCACAATTTGGAAGTAAGAATGTTTCTGCTGGAGCGATCAATGTTGGTGATGTGCTGGATATTGCAATTTGGGAGGCTCCACCCGCGGTATTGTTCGGTGGGGCTCTATCGTCTATTGGTTCGGGCAATGCCCAGCAAACAAAATTGCCCGAGCAGATGGTAAGTGCAGCAGGTACAATTTCGGTTCCGTTTATTGGAAATATCAAAGTTGCAGGTAAAACGCCAGCTCAAGTTCAGGAGGTCATTAGAGGCCGTCTGAAAAAAATGGCTAATCAACCTCAGGTTGTGGTGCGTTTAGTGCAAAATAATGCTGCTACGGTATCGGTTATTCGTGCCGGTAATAGTGTGCGTATGCCGTTAACGACAGCAGGTGAGCGTGTGCTTGATGCAGTAGCTGCGGTAGGTGGTTCTACGGCAAATGTTCAAGATACGAATGTACAGCTTACTCGTGGTAACCAGGTCAAGACAGTGGCTCTTGAGGATTTGGTGGCTAATCCGCGCCAAAATATTTTATTGCAGCGTGGCGATGTTGTTACGATGATTACAAATCCACATAGCTTTACTTCTATGGGGGCGGTTGGTCGGACCCAACAAATAGGTTTTTCTGTAAAAGGATTGTCTTTGGCTGAAGCTGTTGGCCGTATGGGGGGATTACAAGATTTTCGTGCAGATGCACGCGGAGTTTTCGTTTTCCGTTATACGCCGTTGGCAGAGCTTTCGGCTGAAAAGCAAGGCAAATGGGTCGGTCGGGGATATACTAGTGAGGCTGCAATTCCAGTGGTTTATAGGTTAAATCTATCGGATGCGAATTCTTTATTTTGGATGCAACGTTTCCCAATTAAAGACAAAGATATTGTGTATGTTTCGAATGCACCTTTGGCTGAAGTCCGAAAATTTCTGTCGTTTGTGTTTTCTCCAGTGGTAAGTGGTGCGAACAGCATTAATAACCTTACCCACTAACTAGGTATTTTGATTATGTCTGCTGAAAAAAAGTCAGATGCTATTGAGAGTGAAGTAAAAACTGAAGTGACCCAGCATAAAAAATCAGGAAAAAGTAAAAAAAAGCTTTTTCGGAAGGTTAATTTGCTGTTATGGGTTTCAGTTATCCTGCCTACGGTTTGTTCGGTATTGTATTTTGGTTTGATTGCATCCGATCAATTTACTTCGCAGGCTAGTTTTGTGGTGAGATCGCCAAAGAGCCAATCTTCTTTCAACGGGTTGGGTGCGATTCTGCAGGGATCCGGCTTTTCCCGTTCCCAAGACGATATTTATACGGTTCAAGAGTACATGCAGTCTCGTTCGTCTTTGGATGAATTGCAGAAGCGGATGCCTGTGCGTAAGTTTTACGAGACCAAGGGCGATATTTTCAGTCGGTTTAACGGATTTGGTTTGCGTGGCGAAGATGAAGCGTTTTACCAATACTATCGGGATAAAGTTTCTATTCATTTTGATTCCATATCCGGTATTTCAAATTTAAATGTAACGTCATTCGATGCGGGCGAATCCAGGCAAATCAATGCGGCCTTGTTAAAACAAGGGGAAATATTGATTAACCAGCTTAATGAGCGTGCCCGCAAGGATACGATTCAATATGCTGAAGATGCCGTTGCTTCTGCTGAAGAGAAAGCAAAAGAGGCTTCCGCGCAGCTGACTAAATTTCGAATTACAAATGGTATTTTTGACTTAAAGGCGCAATCTGAAGTTCAGATGAGTTTGATTTCCAAATTGCAGGACGAGTTAATTGTAATTAGGACTCAGCTGGATCAGGTGAAAGCGGTTACTCCTGAAAATCCGCAAATTCCTGGATTGCTCGCCCGAGAGAAAAGTTTGAGAAGGGAAATCTCCCAACAAATGAAAGCCATTTCCGGTGGTGGAGAGAATTCGCTATCCAACCAGGCAGCTGAATATCAGCGGGTTTTTTTGGAAAATGAGTTGGCGGAAAAACAATTGGCAGCGGCCATGACATCGTTGGAAAGTGCCAAGGCTGAAGCTGACCGCCAGCAGCTTTATTTGGAAGTCATTTCACAGCCAAATCTGCCCGACTTAGCTCATGAGCCCAAGCGCATTTACAATATTATTGCTACTTTTGTTATCGGCTTGATTGTGTACGGCATTGGCACTTTATTGACGGCAAGCATACGCGAGCATAAAAATTGATGAAAGAGTTACATAAAACATCATTTTGGGAATCGCTGGTCATCCAAAAGCGGGTGCTCGGTGCTTTGTTGATGCGTGAAATCATTACCCGCTACGGGCGCAACAATATTGGCTTTTTATGGTTATTTGTAGAGCCGTTGTTGATGACGTTGGTGATGGTGCTGATGTGGAAATTTTTTAGGGCAAATAGTGTTTCTACTTTAAATATTGTGGCTTTTACCATCACCGGTTATCCAATGATGATGATGTGGCGCAATGCTTCCAATCGTGCGATGGGTGCGATTTCGGCTAATACCAGCCTGCTGTATCATCGTAATGTTCGTGTATTGGATACAATTTTTGCACGGATGCTGCTAGAAATTGCAGGGGCAACTATTGCCCAAATTGCGATTATGGCCGTTTTGATTGCAGTGCGTTGGATTGAAATGCCGGCCGACATTTTTTATATGCTGTTGGCTTGGTTGCTGATGGCAATGTTTGCCGTTGGGTTGGGTTTGGTGATTTGCTCGATTGCAGTTCAGTTTGAACCATTTAGCAAGGTATGGAGTACGCTCAGTTTTGTGATGATGCCGCTTTCCGGTGTGTTTTTCTTTGTACATAATTTGCCTCAAAATGTGCAACATTATGTATTGATGATTCCTATGGTGCATGGCACAGAAATGTTCCGTGCCGGTTATTTCGGCAGTAGTGTAACAACGTATGGCAATCCGTGGTTTGTCGTGCTATGCAATTTGGTGTTGTTGTTATTTGGTTTGGCTATGGTGGCTAAAGTCAGTAAAGGGGTTGAGCCGCAATGATTTCCGTTGAGCATGTCTCTAAACGTTACCAAACGCGGCAAGGTTGGCGAATGGTTTTGCAGGATATTGATTTTAAGCTGAAAAAAGGGGAGAAAATCGGTATCTTAGGGCGGAATGGCGCGGGTAAATCAACACTTATCCGACTGATTAGCGGTGTTGAGGCTCCGACTTCGGGCGAAATAAAGCGCACGATGAGTATTTCTTGGCCGTTGGCGTTTTCCGGTGCCTTTCAGGGTAGTTTGACGGGTATGGATAATCTGCGCTTTATTTGTCGGATTTATAATGTAGATATTGGTTATGTAACTGACTTTACACAAACCTTCTCCGAATTGGGGCAGTATTTATATGAACCTGTGAAACGCTATTCTTCGGGTATGAAGGCGCGTTTGGCTTTTGCTTTATCCTTGGCAGTGGAGTTTGACTGTTATTTGATTGATGAGGTCATTGCTGTCGGTGATTCGCGTTTTTCGGAAAAATGTAAGTATGAATTGTTTGAACGGCGTAAAGACAGATCAATTATTTTGGTTTCACATAGCCACAGCGCGATGAAACAGTATTGCGATAATGCAATGGTGTTGGAAGCCGGGCGTTTGCATAAGTTTGATAATATGGATGATGCTTATGCTCATTATAATGCATTGTTGTAAAATGAATTATTAAGAGGTTATTTATAGATAGGCCGTCTGAAAAATAGTTTTCAGACGGCCTTCATTATATTGGTCTGGCTCAATTTAAGCCGTGTTCGGATGCTTGTTGCAGGCGGGCTTCGAAGTTGCTCAGATTGACGTCTGCTTGTTGTGCGGCAGCGACGACTTCGGCGACGCTTGCGCCGTTTTGCACCTGATGATAGCCCCAGAGCAGGGAGCAGCGGGTGCCGGTGCGGCAGTAGGCGAGGACGGGTTGGGGAACGCTTTTGAGCAGGTTTTGGAAGGCGGCGACATCGGCGGCGTTGATGGCGGGCGCGACGACGGGCTGATGGTGGTGCTCGCGGATGCCTGCGGCTTCAAGCCAGCTTTCGACTTGTTTGAAGGTAACTTGGTTCTCTTCTTCGCCGTCGGGACGGTTGCAGATGACGGTTTGGATGCCGAGTTTGGCGGCTTCTTGTACGTCTGCTTCGGTCAGTTGTGGGGCGATATAGAGGTTGTCGGCAAGTTTTTGGATAGACATGGGTTTTCCTTTTCTACGTTTGATGATGGATTTTAGTTGCCTTGAGGGGCCAACAGAACTTTTTCCAATCGTTTTTTATTAGCTTCAGGCTGTTTTTGTATGTATTTGCGGACAATGCCGTCAATCGCTGTATCTTGTTGCATATTGGATCGGGTTGACCAAATGGCAGCGGAAAGTGTGAGGTCTACATGGTTAGGGCGTTGGGCGGCAGCCGTTTGGGCTTTGATGATGTAGTCAACGATACGTTCGACCGCTTTCGGATTGCCGGTGGCAAAATAAGTTACCCAATGAAAATCCAGTGATGCGGGGGAAATGATGGGTTCTTGAAGCGGATGGAGGCTTTTGCTTTTTTTGAGGTTGTTTTTAAGCTCGGTATTTAATGTCAGGCTGTCAAGGCAGGTTTTGGCTTGATGCGTGCCTGTCAGGGCGAGGGTGTAGGCGGAAAAGGTCAGGGCGTCGCCTCGGTAGGTTCGGATGTTGTCACACCAAATGGTGCTGCCTCGGGGATATTTTTGCAGCACTTGCGTGCCCCATGCAAGGGTGGTTTCGCGCATGATATTAGCTTTGACAATCTGGTCCATCAAAGAAGCGGCGCGTTCGGCAGAGGGATTTTTGTAGAAGACGGCAATTTCTTTTCCTACCTTGATTGCCGAATCTGATTTGGGGGCGGCTGTGGCGTGCAAACTGAGTAACAGGACGGTGATGCTGACAAGGAGTTTTTTCATGGTTGTTTCTTTCAGTGTTGATGTTTCAGACGACCTCAATCTGGCACTTGAGGCCGTCTGAAAATTAGACTCGGTCATTATAAAGCCAGTTTTCAAATAATTCGCGGTCGGTGATGTAGAGGACGGCGGTGTCGGCTTCGGCGGTTTGGACGGTAATGTCGGCGACGTACAGGATGCCGGTGCGGAAGTAGTGGAGGCGGGCGGTGTAGCCGATGGGAAGTTGCGCCCACTGTGCGGCAAGGTCGGTGCAGGCGTAGCCGTCGATGGCGATGATTTTGTCCTGCGGGCAGAGGGCGGCGTTTTCTGCGCTGCCGCCGTTGAAGACGTGGGTCAAAGTGGCGTGGTCGCTGTTTTGTTTGAACCTTGCGCCGAAGTCGGACGCGGGGGCGGGCGTTTCGGTTGGCGGTTCGGGCAGGAATGCGCCGCCGTGTCCGCGCGGCTGTGCCTGCCATTGCAGTCCGATGCCTATGGTGGCGAGGAGTTCGGCAAGGGGCAGGTCGGCAGTGGTGTAGAGGGTCGTCTGAAAAAAGTCTTCCAGGTCTAGGCTGGTAAACGCTTGGCAACGGGCTTGCCATTGTTTTTCGGGTATGCCTTGTCGGGTGTCCAGCCAATCGCGGTAGTGTTGCTGCATGACGCTGTCGAGGGTGTGTCGCCCGCTGCTTTTACTGCGGATGGCGAGGTCGAGGCAGAGGGCGGCGAGCGCGCCTTTTTGGTAGTAGCTGACGATGGCGTTGGGGCTGTTTTCGTCTTGTTTGTAGAATTTGTTCCAAGCGGTGAAGCTGGATTCGGCAAGGCTTTGTTTCAGACGGCCTTTGGTTTGCTGCACGCGGGTGATGTTTTGGGCGAGCAGGCGCAGGTAGGCTTCGGGGGCGATGGTGCGGCTGCGGGCGAGGAAGAGGTCGTCGTAGTAGGAGGTGATGCCTTCAAACGCCCAGAGTTGCTCGGTGTAGTTTTCGCGGTCGAGGTCGTAGGGGGCGAAGGCGGCGGGTTTGATGGATTTGACGTTCCAGGCGTGGAAGTATTCGTGTGAGAACAGTCCGAGCAGTTGGGTGTAGGCGTCGTTGGCTTCGGTCATGCCGTGCGGCGGCAGGCTGTGGCGGTCGGCGAGCAGGGCGGTGCTGCTGATGTGTTCCAGTCCGCCGTAGATGTTGTCGCCGACGTGGAGCAGGAAGAGGTAATGGGTGAACGGGGCAGGGGAGGGGAACATGGCCAGTTCGGTTTCGCAGATTGTGCGGATGTCTGACACGAGGCGGTCGCGGTCGAAATCGGGGTAGTGGCCGCTTAAGGCGATGCGGTGCGGGATGCCCAGAAGCTCGGAGTCGTTGAGCAGCACGCCTGCGCGTTCATCGCGGTCGTCGAGGAGGACGTCTGCGCCTGCGGCCAGCAGTTCGGCGTAAATTTTGTCGGCGGCGTCGCGCACGGCGTCTGATTTTTTGTAGTTCATCGGCACGATCACGGCTTGGAACGGCGCCATGGCGTTGGTCCAGATGATGCCGCGCTCGTCGTTGTTCTGCTCGATGGCGGCGGCAACGACGCGGGTGATGCCGATGCCGTAGCAGCCCATTTCCATGATTTGCGATTTGCCGTTGTTGTCGAGGAAGCTCACGTTCATGGCTTGGGTGTATTTGTCGCGTAATTGGAAGACGTGTCCGACTTCGATGCCGCGTGCCAGTTTCAGACGACCTTGTCCGTCAGGGCTTTCGTCGCCTTCGACGACGTTGCGCAAATCGACAAACTCAGGCTCAGCGGCGTCGCGGCCGAAGTTGAAGCCGGTATAGTGGTAGTCGTCTTCGTTCGCGCCGATGACCCAGTCTGCGCCTTTTTCAGTAGCGAAATCGGCATGGACTTTGCCTGTGAAGCCGACAGGACCGAGCGAGCCGCCGTTTGCGCCGAACTGCGCACGGATGGCGGCAGGGTCTGCCATGGTCAGCGGCGATTTCACGCCTGCGAGTTTTTCGGCTTTGATATCGTTGAACTCATGGTCGCCGCGCAACAGCAATAAGACGATTTCGCCTTCGTTTTCGCCTTCGACCACGATGGATTTCAGCGTTTTTTCAATCGGAATGCTGAGGAAATCAACTAATGAATCAATGGTTTTGACATTCGGCGTGTGTACTTTGGCCAGCTCTGCCTGAGCGGCTGCGCGTTCGCCTTTGAGCGGCAAGGTCGGAGCTAACTCGATATTGGCGGCGTAATCGGAAGTGTCGCTGTATGCAATCACATCTTCGCCGCTTTCCGCCAACACTTGAAACTCGTGCGAACCGGTGCCGCCGATGCTGCCGGTGTCTGCGGCGACGGGGCGGAATTCCAAGCCCAGACGGGTGAAGATGCGGCAGTAAGCGTCGTACATGGCATCATAGGTCGTCTGAAGCGAGGCGTAGTCGGCATGGAAGGAATAAGCGTCTTTCATGACGAACTCGCGCGCGCGCATGACGCCGAAGCGCGGGCGCACTTCGTCGCGGAATTTGGTTTGGATGTGGTAAAAGTTTTTCGGCAGTTGTTTGTAGCTGTTGATTTCTTTGCGCACGATGTCGGCGATGATTTCTTCACAGGTCGGGCCCATGCAGAAATCGCGGTCGTGGCGGTCTTTCAAGCGCAGCAGTTCTTTACCGTAAAATTCCCAGCGGCCGGATTCCTGCCACAGCTCGGCAGGCTGCACCACCGGCATCAGCAACTCCACGCTGCCTGCGCGCGCCATTTCTTCGCGCACGACGTTTTCGACTTTGCGCAACACGCGCAGCCCCATCGGCATCCAAGTATAAAGGCCGGACGCGTTGGCTTTAATCAGACCGGCGCGAATCATCAGCTTGTGGCTGGCAAGCGCGGCTTCGGCAGGGGCTTCTTTCAGGGTGGAAATGAAAAATTGGCTGGCTTTCATAATGTTAAATCTTGTCAAATTGAGGGCAGGCGGATTTTACCTCGAAACGGCCGAAAGGGTATGTTTTTCTTGCCGACTACGAATGAGGCCGTCTGAAATAATGTTTTTCAGACGGCCTCTGTCATTTCAGGTTTATTGCCAAACCAAGAGCGTGTGGTTGCGTTTACCGCGCCGTACGATGGTGTATTTGCCGAAGCGTTTGTGCGCGTTGGTCAGCAGGTAGGCATCGTCGGGGCGTTCGGCGGCGTGGTTCGGGTTGTTCGATTCGGCGGCTTGTCCGTTGAGCAATACCGCTTTGCTGTTCACAAAACCGCGCGCTTCTTTGTTGGAAGAAGCCAAGCCGGTTTTGACCAAGGCTTCGACGACGTTGAGGCCGTCTGAAACTTCAAATGCGGGCAGGCCGTCGAGGGCGAGCTGTTCGAAGTCGCTTTCCGTCAGGCTGCTTTGGTCTTCGGCAAACAGGCTTTCGGAAATGCGCTGCGCGGCTTGCAGGGCGGCTTCGCCGTGAATCAGGCGGGTCATTTCTTCGGCAAGGATGCGTTGCGCTTCGGGCTTGGTGCCGCTGGTTTTGTCTTTTGCTTCGATGGCGTCGATTTCTTCGATAGACAGGAAGGTGAAGTATTTCAGGAATTTATAGACATCGGCATCGGCAACTTTCAGCCAGAATTGGTAGAACTGATACGGCGAGGTTTTCTTCGCGTTCAGCCATACCGCGCCGCCTTCGGTTTTGCCGAATTTGGTGCCGTCGGATTTGGTGACCAGCGGCAGGGTCAGGCCGAATACTTGTTTTTGATTCAGACGACGGGTCAAGTCGATACCGGCGGTGATGTTGCCCCATTGGTCGGAACCGCCGATTTCCAAAACCGCGCCATGGCGTTTGTTCAATTCGGCAAAGTCGTAGCCTTGCAGCAGGGAGTAGGCGAACTCGGTGAAGGAAATACCCACGTCGTCGCGGTCGATACGCTGTTTGACGGATTCCTTGTTCAGCATGGCGTTCACAGAAAAATGCTTACCGATGTCACGCAGGAAATCGAGGCAGTTCATGCTGCCGAACCAGTCGGCGTTGTTCGCCATGATGGCGGCGTTTTCGCCTTCAAAGCTCAAAAACGGTTTCAGTTGGTTGCGGATGCTTTCTACCCAGCCGGCAACGGTTTCAGCGGAATTCAAGCTGCGCTCCACCGCTTTGAAGCTCGGGTCGCCGATCATACCGGTCGCACCGCCCACCAAAGCAATCGGCGTATGCCCCGCCTGTTGGAAACGGCGCAAGGCCAATACGGGCAGCAAGTGGCCGATATGCAGGCTGTCGGCGGTTGGGTCGAAACCGCAGTAGAGGGAGATTTTTTGTTCGTTCAACAAAGCGTCTAAGGCTTCGATGTCGGTAGTTTGCGCGATAAGGCCGCGCGATTGTAGGTCTTGGATAATTGATTTCACTGATATTCCTTGAGTGGTGCTTTTTCAGACGGCCTTTGAATCATGCGGGCCGTCTGAAAAGTATTATCGGAAGGTTAATCGGATAGGGCGGTTTTATTGTTGCCGCACCAGTTGCATAATGCCATCGTACGGCAAATCGGGCGTTGCACCCTGCAATGAGGCGTTCAAAGCGCCCATTGCACAGGCGAAGGCCAGGGTGTCTTCGGGGCTGGCGCCGGAGAGCATTTGGAACAAGAAACCGGCAAGGAAGCTGTCGCCCGCGCCCACGGAATCGGCCATGCTCACGCGGAAACCGTGGTGGGCGAGGATTTTGCCGTGGCGGAAATACACCGCGCCGTGCTGGCCGAGGGTGATGCAGATGTGGGCGGTGTCGGTGTGACCGGCGAGGTAGCGCAGGTTTTGTTCGAGGCTGTGGTAGGGAGAGCCGAAGGCGGCGGAGAGCTCGTAGAGTTCCTCGTCGTTGAGCTTGATGAGGTCGGCATGGCGCATGAGGCTGAGCACGCGTTCGGGCTCGTAATGCGGCTTGCGCAGATTGACATCGAGCACGCGGAAACGGGCGGCGGGCAGGATTTGCTCCAGCGCGGCACGGGATACGGGATCTCGGCCGGAGAGGCTGCCATACACGAGCACGTCGGATTCGGCCACGCGCGCGAGCGCTGCGTCGGTTGCGCTGATTTTATCCCAGGCGCAGGGGTAGACGATGTCGTAGCTGGCGCTGCCGTCGGGCTTGAGCAGCACTTTCACCAGGCTGGTGGCGTGTTCTTCATCGGTTTGCACCAAATCGGCAGCCACGTTGCGCGCGGCAATCTGGCGCAGCAGCTCTTCGCCGTCGGCATCGCGGCCGCGCCGGCTGATGATGCTGCAGTCCGCGCCAAACGAGGCCAGGCGCACCAAAACATTGAGCGGCGCGCCGCCGAGGGCTTTGCCACCGGGGAAGTCGTCCCACAATACTTCGCCGAAGCTGCTGATTTTCATGATTGCTTTCTAAGGTTGGAGGGTTGAGGGGAGGCTACCTGAAAAATGGTTGGGATGTTTTCAGGTAGCCTCAAGCATTTTATTACTTTGCCTGTTGAAGCTGTCGGTCGGCTTCGCGGCGCATGCGCTCGTTGGCCGGGTCGGCTTGGGCGGTGTGGTAGGCGAATAGGGGGTAGCGCTAGGAGCGGGAATAGGCGGGTTGGTTTCATGAGTTGGTTTCTTTATTTGTTTGCCAAGGGGTAGGTTCGGGGCTCAACATAGCTTTCTTTTGCGACATTATAGTGGATGAGAAAGGCTTGGTTACGGTAGCGTTTGAAGCCGTCGAAGCCGGATACAGTGAGCTGCAGCGGGTAGAAGCCTGCGGTGGGCCGGGCGTGGGTTGCAATGCTGAAGTTGGCGGATAGTTTGTACCATTCGCCACGGCATTTTCGGCGTTCGGCGGGAGTATTGGGTTGGCCGGTATCACGGTTGGTTCTGCAATTGTCTAAAATATAACCATTGTTTGTCTTGGTTGTGATGCGGCTTTCGCTGATTTTGCCTGTGCCGTTATGGGTAAAGATAAGGATTTCCGAGCTGGCATAACCGTGGCTTAGGTAGGACATAGGCGTCATAAAACCCCAACGCGCTCTGCCGAATTGGCGGAATGACCAATATTTGGCTTCGGGCGCAACGCCATAAGTTCCGATTTCGATATAGGGTTTGGCGGCCAGCAGCTGCCAGCCGCCGCCTACCTGTTTCAGCACAAATATACCGGCCAAGCCGGATTGAACCCGGCCGCCGGTGCTTTCCCCTTTGCCGAAGTCGAATCTGTCGCCGGTATACAGCAGATACATCTGCCTGCCCTGTGCGGTTTGGCGGATTTCGCGTTTGGTTTGGCGCATGCAGAATTCGCCGCCGTAGTCGGCGTTGTATCCCAGTTCTGCATCTGATGGGCTGGCTCGGAAGCAGCGATGTTGCTGCGAATAGTTCCGGTAGTGGCGTTGTACGATTTGCTCGGGTGTTTGTGCGCGGGGCATGGCTGACGCGGTGTGCGCGTGGCTGGTGGCGGAGCTAAGGAGCAGGGCAAGGAGGAGTAGTTTCTTCATGATGCGAAGGATTACGCTAATTTGAGAAGGGAAGGGCTTCAG